>Ga0209157_1001630_pt1 | contig 18549 bp, 16 predicted proteins | sample GraSoiAngelo_135_FD_185892 | JGI IMG/M metagenome (GOLD analysis project Ga0209157, IMG submission 185892) | Grasslands soil microbial communities from the Angelo Coastal Reserve, California, USA - 14_0929_05_40cm (SPAdes) (version 2) | ecosystem: Environmental > Terrestrial > Soil > Grasslands ...
TTCGTCATTGGCGGCTCCTTGGCCCCGGCTTTGGGGACCGTTTGTCTTGGTCGACGCGATTCTCACGCCGACCAGGGAGCCGTCGCTAATCAGTTCTCAAGTTCAACAGGGGTCGGGACATCTCCCGATATCGGGAGACAACATGATACGAGGTGCTGCCGACGGTGTGACGGCCCAGCCACGGGTTGGCCAGCGCGGACAGCGCCGATGACACGCCCATGGAGTCGAGAGCCTTGACCTCGACGACTCCATCCATAAAGAAATGGCCGATTTCAGAGACGTTCCGTCGTCTGAAAACGATATATATTGGATCACGGGCGGGTGGGCTGCGCGTCTTAGTACGTCGCTGCCCCACAGGGACACACATGGACCGCTGCTCACCTGCCCGGCCCAATCAGGCCAACCTCAGAATCGTCGGCTACGCCGCTTCGATGCGGCCCGCGGCGAAGACGACGTTGAAGCAGGCGCTCGAAGAGCGGAAGAGGATCCGGCGCGCCGGCTTGATGAACTAGGACGCCGGCGCGCCCAACGAACGATCAAGGCAGGACCCGCCTCGTTTCGCGTGCGATCGCCTGATGCGGCGGCCCGCCTTCTTGACAAGACTCATGGTGATGGTTGGGGAGAGCCGGCTGCAGGCAAGGCGTTCCCCTTCATGATTCGCCACCACGCGAGCCCCGACCAGGCGTTGTAGAGCCGGCGCAACTCTTCCGGGTCGGGGGCGGTAGTCGGCGGCACCTGATCGGAAAGGGGATGGATGGTCACTCGCTCGCCTATCTCGGCGAGGTAATCGGGACCGATGACGCGTCCACTGCCGAAGCCGAGCCGGCGCTGCGGCACGAGCAAGTTATCACCGAGACTGTGGTAGACGAAGCCGGCCGGAGCGCTCACTTCGATGAGCGTCGGCGCGATGTCGAGGTGACCGCCCACCGGCACGTCAGGCGGCCGGACCCCGCTCAACACAGACGGGCCGTACAGCAGGAGCGGAACCGTGCTCCGCTCCCAAAAGGCCGGCGTGCGATTGAGGAAACGCCTGGACCAGTGATCGCCCGTCAGGGCGAACAGCGCCTTGGGCAGACGCTGGTCCATGACGCCAATGAAGCGCGCGGCGGCGCGGTCCGAGTACCAGAGGTGTCCGAACGTGACGAGACTGGTCCTTCCGTCGTAGAGCGGCGCCAACGAGGGAGGCATGACCTGCAGGGCGAACCCTTTGGAGCGCACATCGACATTGAACGGAGGGTGATAGCTCGTGGTGATGATGACGTTGAAGCTTGGTCGATCGGCGGGCAGGTGCTGCTCGACGTACGCGAACAGCGCCTCGTCCTCTACTCCCCATTCGTTGCCGGACCTGCCGCGGTCGATGGCACCTCCTCCATGGACCTCGTCGAAGCCCTGCGCAGCACAGAACTCGCCGATGCGCTGCCAGCTGAGATAGCCGGCGTAAAACATGCGCGTGCGGCAACCAAGTCGTCTGAAGATCGCCGCCGGCGACGACGGAAATGGCCGGCGCGCTGCGGGCTGATGGTGCGTGTACACATTGACGTCCGGGAGCCCGGTGAGGAGGGCGCCGAGGGACGACATTGTGCCGGTCGATGCCGGCACGAATCGCGTCACCAGGATCCCGGTACGGCCGAGCTCGCGCACGCCCTCGGTCAATCCCAAAGAGCGATAGCGGTCCGCGAGCGGCCAGGCGTCATAGCTCTCCATGATGAGCAGGAGCAGATGACGCGGCGGATCCGCGGAGCCGGCGGCGACACGAACGAGGTAGTCGTCCACGGTGCTGTGCGGTGGCTGGTCGGGGAACAAAATTCTTGCCGCCCGGGCGAGGTTGCCGTCAGGCACGTAGGCGGTGAGCCCCGCTGCACGCTGGAGCTTCAAGTAGTCGGCCACTGCCTGCCAGAGGGCATGGTATGGCGTGGGGATGAGCCGGTTGAGGAAGTGGTCCGGAGTAGTCGCCGCGTCTTTTTCTTGCAGCGGCCGGGATCCCAGCGAGCCGCCACGGACGCCGGCTACTACCACTACCGCCAACACCGCGACCAGCATCCCCCGAGCCAGCGTCGGTATTGATCGCCGCGTCGCCGGAGCATCGATGAACGGTCTCCGCAGCCAGCGCCGCAGGGACCACACCAGCCCGGCCACCAGCACGAACATGGCCAGGAGTCCCCAACCCACCGGGTACCCGGTCCAGATGGTTGCTACGATGGCCCTGAAATCGTCGAACACGAGCCCGAGCACGAAGTGGTCGAACTGATTCCCGTACTCGCCCACGTAGCCCAGGTCGATACCGCCGATCACCACAGACAGCGCCACCACGGCTGTGCCCAGCCCGAGGCGCACTCGGTCGGGCAGCCCCGTCGAGGCAGTGGCGCTGCCGACAACGCTCGCGAGCAGCACCGGCACGATGACCCAGGTAGCCACCTGGCAGTCATATCGCAGGCCGGAGGCGAAGGCGGCCAGTAGCGCCGCGGCGCCGGTGGTGCGATCGAGTTGGCCAGAGTGCGTCGTCATCAACACCGCCCGCACGGCCGCCAGTAACGCAACCAGGAAGGCCCAGAGCTTGGCGTCCTTCTGTACGTGCACGGTAAAGTCGTCCCAGACAGTCCGGGTGGACAACAGGCGGCCCATCTGGCGTATGCCGGCGGCTGGCGTGTTACCGCGCATCCGCGAGTGCTTTGTAGATCTGCGGCCTCCAGCAACGGCTCTTCAAGACCGGGCGTCTCCTCCGATATGTCCGGTACTTCATCCTCCAGCTTGCCGAACCCCACTTGACGCCGACCCTCTTTAGACAGATCGTCGCTCGCATCGGACGGCTCGGGTGGCATCCGACCTGATTGAGAGGACGGCACACGGAGGCGGGGAGACGAGGAGAGGGATTCGACCTCGGGCGGGGCTGTCGCCGAGATCGGTGTTCAAGAGTAGTACGCCTCGGAGCACACGGGGCAGCAGAGTAGGACTCCCGAGAAAGCCCTCCTGCTATCTATCCCGCACCGCGGAACCGCAGGTTGGAGCGCGCGCGACTCGCTGAGCAGTATAGGAGGCAGGGGAGAATGGTCCATATCGGAAATCCCGGGTAAGGGAGGAAAGCGATATGGGGAAGCTGATCTTTGCATTCATCCTGATCGCGTTGGGCTTCGTCGCGCTGAGGATCTTGCAGAACATCGCGAACCATCTTGCGCCGCGCGAGCAAGACATGGCGGCAAAACTTCGGCTCGCTGGCCGGGGGGCACTCGCCGGGGGTCTGATGCTGGCAAGCTTGATCGTGCTGGTCGGCTCGATTTTCGTGATCAACGCCGGACACGTCGGCGTCATCTCGGTGTTCGGCAGAGTCGAACCACGTCCGATCCACGAAGGCATCCATCTCGTCGCCCCGTGGAAAGATGTGACCTCGATGTCCACGCAGGTCCAGCGGAAGGGCGATAAGTTCGACGCCGCCTCGAAGGACCTCCAAGCAGTCCACATCGACATGATCATTAACTACCGACTCCTGCCGGATGGCGCGCCAGAGGTCTACCGCGCAGTCGGCTTGGGCTATGCGGACACGATCATCGTGCCGGCGGAGCAGGAAGTGCTGAAGGCGCACACGGCGCTCTACAACGCGTCCGAGATTCTGCACCAACGGCCGAAGCTTAAGGCTGAGGTTCAAGATGATCTAGCGAAGTGGCTCGCCAAGTACGGTTTGGAACTGAAGGAGGCGTCACTCGCCAACATCGCCTTTGATCCGACCTATGCGAAGGCCATTGAGGCGAAGCAGGTCCAAGAGCAATTTGCCGAGCAGAAGCGGTACGAGGTCCTCCAAGCCCAACGCCAGGCAGAAATTGCGCAGGCGACCGCGAAAGGCCAAGCTGACGCCGTCCGCGAAGCTGCCAAGGGTGAGGCTGACGGCCTGAGATTCAAGGCGGCTGCGCAGGCAGAGTACAACGCCAAGGTCAGCGCGTCGCTCACGCAGCAACTCGTCGCGCAGCAGTAGATCGAGGCGTGGCGCTCAGGCGGCTCGCAGGTGCCGCATTTGGTCGGAGGTGGCGGCCAGGGCTTTTTGCTCAACATCCCGCTTCCCGAGATGAAACGAGGCGCCGCCCCAGAAGCCGCGCACGATAAGCGGTGACGTGGAGCCGATCCATGTGCAGACGGCGCGTCGTTGCCAGCGCTGAGGCGATGTGTCTCACGGACCACCCGCGGCGCGCCTCGACAAGACCTCGGAGAAGGAGTGGTCGGAGGTCCTCGCCGTGAACCTGACCGGCGCCTTCCTAAAAGTCATCGCCGGCCACAGGCGGCGCGTCCAAGGCGCGTGATCACCCGTCAACCTCGAAGAGATGAAGGAGGGAACATGCGACGCATCGTCATCGGCATCGCCATCGTAGTCGCACTCGCCTCGATGAGCGCTACGGCGTACGCCCAGTCTTGGCGGCCGCCTGCGGACAACCAGCGCTGTCCCTCGAAGTGGGGAGCGGCCGACGAGCGCGGCTCCGGCAATCACATGAAGGCGGAGTCGGTCCTACGTGCGACCCGGCTGATCAAGACTGGTGAAGTGATCGAGCTGAGCTACGTCCTCAACTCGTCGATGCCCTTGGTCGGCACCCGCCGCTTCGACGTGCACACCAAGCGCACGTTTATGAATCAGTTCTCGAACCGCCGGGGCAGCAACGAGGAGATCCTGATCAGCGAGATGGGCCAGGTGGGCACCCAGCTCGACGGCTTCGCCCACCAGACCATCGAGGACAAGGTCTACAACTGCTTCAAGCTCGACGAGATCTCGACCCGGGGCGGCTTCACCAAGGTGGGCATCGAGAAGGTCGGCGCCCTTATCACGCGCGGCGTGCTGATCGACGTCGCGGGCCTGAAGGGCGTGGACACGCTGCCCGACACCTACGAGATCACGGTGCAGGATCTCCAGCAGGCGCTCACGCGGCAGAATCTGAAGCTGCAGCCGGGCGACGCCGTGATCATCCACACGGGCTGGGGCAAGCTGTGGGGTAAGGACAACGCGCGCTACGGCAAGACCTGCCCCGGCATCGGCGTGGCCGCGGCGGAATGGCTGGCGAAGCAAGACCCGATGCTGGTCGGAGCGGACAACTGGCCGGTGGAGGTGTTGCCGAACCCCGACCCTCAGATCTCGGCGCCCGTCCACCAGATCATGCTGGTGGTCAACGGCATCCACATCCTGGAGAATTTGAAATTGGACGAGCTCGCGGCGAAGCGCGTTCACGAGTTCGCCTTCATCATGCAGCCGTTGAAGATGCAGGGGTTCTCCGGCTCGACGGTGGCGCCGATCGCTGTCCGCTGACAGGCCAAGAGGCGGCGCGCTCAGCGCCTCCCCCGTGCGAGCCGATCCGCGACGACAAGGGCAATTTATGAGTGCTGTGGAGCCGATGGAATGAAGCCCTGTGGCTGCGGGACGGGTGATGTCGCCCGATCTCGCTCAGCGAGAACCGGCCGAGCGCCCCCTGTCGGACCTTACATCTTGTCCTGCGCGAGTTGTCCGTACTAGTCACGGAGGGGCCCGAGAGCGTGATTAAACCGAAAAAAACCGGCCATAACCGGTTGATCCGGATCCTGGTAGATGTGCGAGCGATGCAGGAACATTGCGGGAATTTAACCGGCTCACCCCGCCCGCGGCGCTTGACGGGGTCCGTCAGGCGCGCGATCCTACCGGGCGGCGGGGGCAGGGCACGGGTTCACGGTCGCGAAAGGCTCTTGAAGTTCTGGGCACGCCGCGGAAGGGGGCACACCATGAACACGCTATCGCGCAGGACTTTCCTTCGAACGTCGGGGACGGTAGTGGGAGCCACGCTGCTGCCATCGGTGGTGTTCTCGGGCCGAGCGCGCGCGGCGGGGAACGAACTGATCCCGAGGAAGATGCCGTTTCCCCCGAACGACGAGTTCGGCAGCTACGAGCCGACGATCACGCCGGATGGGAACACCATCTACTTCGCTCGCTTTGCGGGCAGCGGGGACAAGCGCGTCCTCGGCACCACGACCGACATCTTCGTCACGCGCCGGATCCGCCAGACCGGCGAGTGGCCCGGGACCGGCGCCGACTGGACGCCACCTGAACGCTTGCCCGATACCGTCAACAGCGATTCCATCGATCAGGAGCCGCGGATCACTCCGGATGGCAAGACGCTCTATTTCATGAGCCGACGCTCGGGGAACGCGGATATCTGGGTCACCCACAAGCAGCCCAATGGCGAGTGGACGAAAGCGCAGAGTGTCGGACCGAACGTCAACTCGCAATACACCGACCACTGCTTCATGCCGCTCGGCCTCCCCGGCGAGGACGATACCTCCGTGTTCCTCTCCATCAGACCTCGCGAGGCCGGCGCCACGCCGACGGCGGACCTCTACACGACCAGGATGGAAAAGGGTGTCTGGCAACCCGCCACGCGGTACGAAAGCAAGCTGCTCGACTCGATCGGGTTGAAGTGCCGCCTCAACGGCTTCTCGCGGGACGGGCTGGTGCTCGGCGTCGTGTCCGTCCACGACTTCGGAAAATTCCACACGATGCTGTTCGTGCACTACGATCCGGCAAGCAAGCAGTGGAAGGGGCCGATCGTCGAGGCGCCTTTCAACAATCCTGCCATCGATGGCGCGTGTCCGATGTTCACGGCCGGCGGTGACAAGATGATCTGGTCTGCCGGTTACGACCGTGGGCCGGGGCCTGTGTCCACCTCCGGCGGCACCGGCTCGACCTACGACCTGTTCTGGCTGAACACGAGCGACATCGTCGCCTACTACAAGGCGAAAGCGGGCCTCAGCTAGGAGGGCCATCGGCGGGTGGGCGCGCGGGGCCGGGGGCTGGCGCTGGCCTTCGTCACCTGCGTGCTCACCGCCGGCGTCGCGGCCGGACACGCCGTCCTCCAGCGGTCGGAGCCGCGTGTCGAGAGCACGCTGAAGCGACCTCCCGACGAGGTGAGGCTCTACTTCTCCGAGCGCCTTGAGCCGGCGTACAGTTCCGTCCGTGTCCTGAACGATCGCGACGTGCAGGTGGACCGCCGCGACAGCCGTGTCGATCGCGCGAACCCCGCGCTCCTCCGGGCGACCCTACCGCCGCTCCCGCCTGGAACGTACAAGGTCCAGTGGCGCGTGCTCTCGATCGACGCCGACATCACCGAGGGCGCGTTCACGTTCCGGATCGAATGAGACTGTTCCTCCTCGCCGCGCTCTGGGTTCACCTCGCCTCCTCCGTGCTCCTGACGGGGGCATTCTTCATGCTGCTGCTGGCGGGCGCCCCCCGGGGCCCCACCGCACGCCGGTGGGATACCAGGGTGGTCGTGTGGTCACGTCTTCTGGTGCTCGTGGTGATCGGCTCGGGAATCGTCTGGCTGCTCCTGCGGACGGCGGGCTTCGAGAACAGGCCGCAGGCGGCGCTCGAGCCCCGCGCCGTGTGGCACGCGGTCCTCGACACGCGGCCGGGACTGGTGTGGCTGGCGCGCCACGGCCTCCTCGTCGTGCTCGGGGCGTTTCTCGCGATGCGGGCGGACGTTGCCGAACGCCGGAACTGGATCGTCGCACGTGGCGAGGCGCTCGCCCTGGCCGCGCTGGCGCTGGCGCTCATGAGCGGCTCCAGTCACGCGGCGGCCATCACCCCGGGCACGGCGCTGGCCGTGGCCATCGACGCCACGCACCTTCTCGGCACCGGTGTCTGGGTCGGCGCCCTCGTGCCGCTCGCCCTGTTGCTGCGAGCGGCGAACCCTGACGCCGGTGCGGACGCACGGCCCTATGCCGTGCGCGCGGCGCGACGTTTCTCTGGGGCCGCGCTGATCGCGATGCTCCTGCTGATGGCCTCGGGCGTGATGAATGCGCTCGTGCAGATCGAGAGCATCGCCGCCCTGGCGGGGACGGCCCACGGCCGCTTGCTGCTCGCTAAGCTCGCAGTCCTCGTTCCGATCCTCGGCCTCGCGATCGTGAACCGCACGCGAATCCTTCCCGCGCTGTCCGGCTCTGGGGGGCGGCCCCCGATGCATCGCCTGGCCGCGTTCGTCGGGGGGGAAGCCGTCCTCGCCCTCGTCCTCCTCGCGCTCGCCGCCGCGATGACGCTGACGACGCCGGCGCGCCACGACCCGCCGGTCTGGCCGTTCCCGTTCCGACTTTCGCCGGACATCCTGACCGACGTGCCGGCCACGAGGAGGCGCGCGCTGCTCGGCGGTCAGACAGCAGTCGTCGGTCTCGTCGTCCTCATCGCGTCGTTTGTCGTGCGCCGCCGGCGCGTGCCGATGCGCGCCGCCGCGGTGGTGCTGATCGCCACTGGCGCCGGGGTCAGCCTGCTTCCGCTCGTGGTCGACGCCTATCCCACCACGTATCGGCGCCCGCCGGTGACGTATCACGCCACGTCGATCGCGGCGGGGATGGTGGTCTACCGCGAGCACTGCGCCGCCTGCCATGGCGCCATGGGCGTCGGCGGCGGGACCTCGGCGCCCCGGCCGCTCACCTCCCCGCCGACTTCGCGCCGTCACGCCGGCGAGCTCTTCTGGCTGGTCACGCACGGCAGCCCGGGCCGTGGCATGCCGGGCTTCGAGACTCGTCTGCGTGAAGCGCGGCGCTGGGACGTGATCAATTTCATCAGGGCGCTCGGCGCCGCCGAGGGCTCCAAGACCATCGGACGCCAGGTAGAGCTCGACCGTCCCTGGCTCGTCGCGCCCGACTTCACGATCTCCGTCGGCCCCCTGGCGCCGGGCGCCCTGCGCGACTACCGCGGGCGGCGCATGGTCCTGCTGGTCCTCTACACGCTGCCAGGCTCGCGCGCGCGCCTGACCGAGCTGGCGCGGACGTACCACGTCCTCTGGGTGACCGGTGTCGAGATCATTGCCGTGCCGACGCACACCGCGGCCGCGGCAATCAGCGAGCTCGGCTCGTCGCCGCCCGTTCTGTTCCCGGTGGTCACGGATGGTGAACGCGACGTCGTCGAAACGTACCGCATGCTCGCCCCCGGGCCTCACGCTGAGTTCCTCATCGACCGCCAGGGCTACATCCGGGCGATTTGGCGAGAGGAAACCGGAGGAGTTCAGGCGCAGGTGGAGAAGCTCAACGAGGAAAAGAACGTCGCTCCCTTCCCTGACGACCACGTCCACTGACGAGATCAGGAGGTTCGTGATGCCCCTGTGGCAGGTCGCCCTGGTGCTGAATCTTACCTTCGCCGTGGGTCTGGGGCTCGGCTACGCCGGCTGGGGCCGACGCGCGGAAGCCCTCGACCGGGAGTTCGAAGCTGTTCGGGCGCAGGTGGAGCGGCTTGAGCGCGAGCGGCAGGCGTGTGCCAGCGGCGCGCGCGCCGGCGAGCAGCAGTGGAACGGGCGCGGGGTCGTGCGAGCGATCTACCCACAGTTGCTGGTGATCACGCACGAGGAGATCCGGGGGCTTCTGCCCGCGCGGACGACGAGCTTCCGCGCGGCGTCGCCGACCTTTCGTGAGTCGATCCAGGTAGGCGATGCGATCCGGTTCGCGCTGCGGGGCACGGTGGTCGACGACGCCGCGGTCGTGGCGGTCGAGAGGTGGTGAATAGCGCGCAAATCCCGTTCGGGCGGCGGTTACGCAACCTTGGCGAGCCCGTAGAAGGGGAGACGCGGAAACACGTCCGACTGCCAAATCCCGTTCGGGATTCGAACCCGTGTTCTCCAGATTCTTCGTGACGTCACGCTGGCGGCCAGGATTTCCCCTCCCATGTGCCGGCCAAACCCAAGCGCCAAGGCAGCCGCGCCCGGGAGTGGCCATCGGGTCATGGTGAGGCGAAAAACGCTGCTTGTCACAACAGGCTCGACGGACGTACTTAGTAAGTCAGCAGAAACTGTAAGTCAGCAGAAACTCGAACTTCAGTGGTCGCTTCCACAATTCAAAGCGGGCCCCCGCGACCACGAACAACGAGCGGTTAGCGGACGCAGCAGCCGCAAACCCCTTTCGTTTACCCAGACTTCACCCAGGAATTGGTTTCGTCGAACGGTGTCGGCCTCCGGGGTGGAGCAACCCTTCGAGCCGCGCTCTTATTAGCACGCCGCAGCACATCGCTTAATCTTCGGTAGGCAGGTCAGCTCCCCTGATCGTTGCTTGACGCTCCTCGTCTGACGCCGTACCGTCGCGGTGTCCCACGTGTCGCTCGGTGGAGGTGTCATGCACCGGCGATCCTTCCTGGCCGGTATCGCGAGTCTCGTAACGGCTCCGTCGTCTTGTCCTGAGCCAGCGCAAATGGAGTCTCGCGCGCAAAGGATGGGTGGCTCTCACGCCTGGGTATTCGGGGTCGTCCTGATGACGGCGAGTGTCGCGTCGTGGCCGGCCACGGCGACCGCCGATCCCGGGCCTGACGATCCGGCGGCCGAGCGCCTCGACCCGGACTATGCGGCCGGCAGGCATGCGATTGACACGAGGGACTGGGGTACTGCCATCAGGCGGCTGTCCGCGGCGGCGCTGCGCGACACGAGCAACGCGGACATTCAAAACTATCTCGGCTACGCCTACCGACAGAGCCGGCGGCTCGATCTCGCCTTCACACACTACCAGAGGGCGCTCCAGCTCAATCCCCGTCATCGGGGTGCGCATGAGTACCTCGGCGAAGCGTACTTGATGGTGAACGATCTCACGAAAGCCGAGGAGCACCTCGCCGCCTTGGAGACGATCTGCCTGGTCCCGTGCGAGGAGTACGAGGACCTCAGGAAGGCCATCACCGAGTACCGCCAGCGCGCGGCAAAGTGAGGTGACCCATGAAACTGTTCCTCGCGGCATCCGCACTCGCGCTGTTCCTAGCACCTCATGCGCTCTATGCTCAATCCACGCCCGCCTCCGAACGCCCGATCGCCGGCCTGGGGCACGCGCACATGGACACCTCGTGCTCGCCCGGAGTCTCGGCCGACTTCGATCGAGCCCTCGCGCTGCTCCATAACTTCTGGTATGCCCGCGCGCTGGAGGCCTTCACGGAGGTCGCGCAGCGCGACCCAGACTGCGCCATCGCGTACTGGGGCGCCGCGAAGACCTACGACCATCCATTCTGGGATCCGCCGACCCGATCGGACGAGTCGGCGGCGTGGGCACTCGTGCAAAAGGGTATGCGCGCGACGCGGAAATCTCCGCGCGAGAGGATGTATCTCGCCGCGGTTGCCGCTCTCTACAAGGATGGCGGGGCGGGCCCAAAGTCGGCGCGGGATCAGGCCTACGTGGATGCGATGGCGAGCGCGTACGCGGCCTACCCAGATGACGAGACGAAGCTGTTTTATGGACTAGCGCTTCTGGCAACGGTCAAGGAAGGCAGTAAGGGCTTCGAGAGGCAGGGACTCGCGGCAAAGCTCTTCGAGGATGTCTACGCGAAGAATCCGCACCACCCGGGTGTTCTCCACTACCTGATTCATGTCTACGACGATCCTGGCCATGCCACTGACGGGCTCAAAGCCGCGCGCGCGTACGCGGCAGCCGCGCCGGCGGTCCCCCACGCCCAGCACATGCCCTCGCACATCTTTACCCGGCTGGGATACTGGGCGGAATCCGCGACGACGAACGAGAACGCCTGGCGCACCTCAGAAGCCGATGTGAAGCGCGCCGCCGAGTCCGGGGCGTACCGCGACTTCCATGCCCTCAATTACCTCCAGTATGCGTACCTGCAGCTCGGACGGTTCCGGGATGCCAAGCGGGTGACGGGTCTCATCGAGGCGCAATATGGAGCGTTGTCGAACAAGACCACGGCTCCGGACACGCCGGATCTGCAAGCGCGACACGTCCGAGGCCGAACGATTTACGCTCTCCCCGACCGGGTGGTGTACGGCTACTTCGACATACTCACCCGGTTCATGGTCGAATCCGGCGATTGGAATGCCGTCACGACGGTTCCTCTGGTCGCCCCCTCGCGCGATTTTCGCGCGATGAAGCTCCAGTTGGAGGCGATGGCCGCTGCCAAGCGTGGTGATCCGGCGACGGCAAAAACGGCCGCGGATGAGCTGGAGCGACTCGCCAGCGAACCCGGACAGCATCCGCTTGCGCAGACGATCATCACGCTCCAGGCCAAAGAAGCTCAGGCTGTGGCGGCGCACGCCGCGGGAGACGAGCCGCGTGTCATCGCGATGATGACAAATGCGGTCGAGATCGAAGACTCGATCGAGGCGCTCTCGCAGCCGCCGTATCCGATCATTCCTGCGCACGAGCTCTACGGGACGCTCCTCATGGAGCTGAAACGCCCCGCGGAGGCTGCAAAGCACTTCGCCGAGGCTCTGAGGCGTACTCCCGGCCGGCCGATGGCGGTTTACGGGATCGCGCGTGCCGCGGAGGTGCGCGGCGATCGCTCCACGGCCTTGGCTCGGTATACGGAATTCCTCGAACTCTGGAAACAGGCAGACCAAGACCGGCCTGAACTCGCGATCGCCCGACGGTTCGTCACGGCAGGCGGAGGTAGCAGCCGCTGAGTCGCGACATTGAGATCACGAACTGCCGCGCGAGGGATTCTGTTTGTTCTCGCTATCCTGGCCGCGCCGCTCGCCGTCGGGGCGCAGCCGGCGGGGAGGATTCCTCGCATCGGCTGGCTCATGCCCAACACGCCCGTCTCACCTATCGATTCCCACATCACCCAGGCGTTTCGACAGGGGCTGCGCGAGCTTGGCTGGATCGAGGCACGGCGGGCGTTCTTCCTGGTGGATCAACAGGGGGTCGTCTGGGGGAAGTGGCTGGTCGCGAACAACGCCGTTTTCCCCAGCCGAGGACATGCTGAAGGTAGCGCGGGAGATGGCTGAAGAAGCAGTAGGACGCTCCGCCCAAGAACGAGCACCGACGCTTTGGCGGGGGAGGACGCAGACATGGTGAACTTCGGGAGCCGAACGTTTGGGGTAGTGCTGCTGGGAACTGTACTGGCGATGTCCTTGGTCGCCATCGGCCCAAGGCCAACGAGGGCAGTGGAGGTTGGCGAGCCGGCGCCCACCTTCAGCCTGGCGAGCACCACCGGTGTCGATATCTCCCTCAATGACTTTCGGGGAAAGAAGTGGGTCCTCCTCGAGTTCTACGGCGCCGATTTCACTCCCACGTGAGCGGCGAACCTGTTGGCCAGGAAGGCCGACTACAAGCGGTTCGAAGCGCTGGGGATCCACAACCTCGGCATCAGTACAAACTTGACCTTCTCGCAGCAGACATTCGCCGAATCGCTGAAGCTGCCGTACCCGCTGCTCAGCGACTTCCCCGAAGCGAAGGTCATGCGCAGCTACGGGGTCTTCAACGAGAAAACGATGCTCGCGATCAGGTCATTTTTTCTCATCGATCCGCAGGGCATCATCCGCAAGAAGTGGATCATCGAGAACGACGCGACGACGGTTGTTTATAGCGACACCCTCCTGCGGGGTATCCAAGAGGTCATCGGCACGCGCTGACCATGACGCCGAGCCCCCCAGCGGCGTTGGAAGCATGGTCGCCCGCCTGGCTCACCGCCCGGGCAGGGGTGGTCGCGTTCGGTCTCTTCGTCGCCGCCCTGGCCAGTGCCGCGGGCGCCGACCAGTCGGCGCTGGCATCTCTTCTCAAGACCCTCGACCTCCGTGGCTATACCTCCCGCACGGCGCCTCCCCAGTTCAGTGGCACCACGCTCGACGCCCGGCAACTGTCTACGGCGGAGCACCGCGGGAGCGTCATTGTGCTGAACTTCTGGGCGAGCTGGTGTCTCGAGTGTCGCTCAGAGATGCCCGTGCTGGAGCGGGTCCAGCGCGAGTTCTCGTCGCGGGGACTCGCGATCATCGGGGTCAATGCCCGTGAGAACGAGGAAGTGGTCGGGCGCTACGCCAAGGAGTTGGGCTTGACGTTCCCGCTCGTGTTCGATCCGGACGGTAAGATCAATGCCCTGTACGGCGTCATCGGGCTTCCGACGACGTTCGTCGTCAGCCGGGATGGACGGGCCATCGCCTTTGCCATCGGACCTCGCCAGTGGGAGAGTGCGCCGGCCCGCGCGCTCATCGAGGCGCTGCTAGCCGAGCCCGCACCAGGTCCGGCCACCCGATGACGGCAGGCCGCCGCTTTCTGCTGGTGCTCGGAATCGTGCTCACGATCGCAGCACCGATGGCTCGCGCGATCGAAGCGCAATCACCTCGCCTGGTCAAGATCGGAGCGCTCACGGAGTCATGGGGACCCACGCCGGCCATCGTCGGTCTGCGCGACGGTCTTCAGGAGCTTGGACACCGCGAGAACCAGGACTTCGTGCTCGGCGTGCGCTTCACACAGGGCAACCTCGCCGAGCTCCCCGAGGCTGCCCGTGCCCTCGTCCGTCACGGGGTGGATCTCATTGTTACCACTGGCGACAGTGCGGTGAAGGCCGCCCAGATTGCGACGACCCAGATCCCGATCGTCTTCGTCCACGGAAGCGACCCCGTAGAAGCAGGACTGGTGAAAAGTTTCGCGCGACCCGGTGGAAACATCACCGGGATCGCGGATCTCGAACTCGAGCTGGTGCCGAAGCGAATGGAGATCTTTCACGAGCTCATCCCGGGCCTGAAACGAGTGCTCTTGGTCTATGACGCGACAAACGCACTCGCTGTCTCGAGATTGGATGTGCACCGCGAGGCCGCGCACCGCCTCGGCCTCACGCTCGTCGAAAGACCGGTGCGGACAGAAGATGAAGCTCGATCCGTGATCAGCGCGGTCAGGAAGGGCGAGGTGGACGGAATCTTCTCGCCCCGCTTGCTGGTGCTCAATATCCCGGGCTTGATCCTCGAAATCGCACCCAAGCGGGCGATTCCGACCATGTTTGACGATGCGTTCTATGTTGAGCGGGCCGGGCTGGCGAGCTATGCCGCGAACCTTTACGGGCTGGGCCGCCAGGCCGCGCGCCTGGTGGACAAGATCCTCAAAGGCGCGAAGCCTGGTGATGTCCCGGTCGAGCAGCCGACGAAGTTCGAGCTGGCGATCAATCTGAAGGCCGCAAAGGCGCTCGGCATCACGATTCCTCAATCCATACTGCTGCGGGCGGACCGGGTGCTTCAGTAGTGGATCGACGGGCGTTCACGCCGCCGGACTTTGGTGCGGTATTTGACCCCGCTCCCCATCGAAGAGCCGACCAAGTTCGAGCTGGTCATGAATCTCAAGGCTGCGAAGGCCCTCGGCCTCACGATTCCGCCGTCGCTGCTGCTGCGGGCGGATCAGGTGATTGAATGATGCGGCCCGGAGTACCAGAGCAGACAGGGATCTGACGATGCCGGAACCCACCTCTCCGATCTCGACACCGCCACCGGCCGCCGCACTCATCGGCCAACTGCTTCGCGGATCACTGGTCACGCAACTCATCGCGGTCGCGGCCCGGCTGGGAATCGCTGATCTGCTCGCGTCAGGTCCCCGGACGTGTGATGACGTGGCCGGAGTTCTCAGCGTTGATGCAGGAGTGCTCTATCGGATCCTCCGCGCCCTCGCGAGCTTCGGGATCTTCGCAGAAGCCGCGGAGCGCCGTTTTCAGCTTACACCGCTCGCTGAGCCGCTCCGAAGCGACGCGGCCGGATCGCTGCGTGGCTCGGCGATGCTCTATGGCGATTCCTTTTTTTGGCAGGCGACCGGTGCTCTCCTCCACACTGTCCGAACAGGACAGACCGCGTTCGACCACGTGCTCGGCATCTCGCTCTTCGAATATCTGGAGCAGCACCCGGAAGCGGCGGCGCTCTTCGATCAGCACCAAACCAACATGACACGTCAGGACGCCGAAGCCATCGTAGCGGCCTACGATTTTTCCGGCGTCGCCACACTCGTTGATGTGGGCGGCGGGCACGGGACCCTTTTGGCGAGCATCCTGAAAGCCCACCCCGCCATGCGGGGCGTGCTCTTCGAGCGGCCGTCCGTGGCCGTCGGTGCCAAGGCTCGCCTCGATGCCGAAGAGATCGCAAAACGCTGCCAGATCGCCACGGGGGATTTCTTTCACGCCGTGCCGTTCGGTGGAGACGCCTATATCCTGAAGGACATCATCCACGATTGGGACGACGAGCGGGCTATCGCGATCCTGAAGCATTGCCGACAAGCGGTGGCAGGCACACCACCCGGGAAAGTGCTCGTCGTGGAAAAGGTCATTCCCCCGGGCAATGAGCCATTCGCCGGGAAGCTGACGGACATCACTATGCTAGTGGTGACGGGCGGTCGGGAGCGAACCGAAGCTGAATACCGTTGGTTGCTCGGTGCGGCCGGGTTTACCGTGTCGAGGATCGTCCCCACTCGTTCTCCCGCGAGCATCGTCGAAGCAGTGCCCGAGTAGACACGAACACCGCCAAGGCACTCGGCCTGACGATTCCCCCGTCGCTCCTGCTGCGGGCAAATCAGGTAGTTAGTTTAGGGCGCCCGAAGTGGTGCAGTTGTTGACCGCACAACATCTCGGCGCTACCCTCGCCGCACCGTTCCGACCTTCACCGGCCTGACTGTCTGGAGGCCCGGCATGAAGTGTCCCCGGTGCCAAGCCGAGAACCGCGAAGGTGCACGATTCTGCCGAGAGTGCGGCGTGACGTTTGCTGCCGTCTGCTCCCACTGCGGCACCAAAGTGGAGGCCGGGAGCAACTTTTGCGATAGTTGCGGGGCGCCTCTTGCGGCCACTCCGGCGCAACCGGCCCCGCCTTCCCGCTTCGCCTCGCCCGAGAGCTACACCCCCAAGCACCTCGTCGAGAAGATCCTCACGTCCAAGAGCGCCCTCGAGGGCGAGCGCAAGCAGGTCACCGTGCTGTTTGCCGACCTGAAGGGCTCCATGGAGCTCCTCGCCGACCGCGATCCCGAGGAGGCGCGGAAGATCCTCGATCCGGTGCTCGAACGGATGATGGAGGCCGTCCACCGCTACGAGGGGACGGTCAATCAGGTGATGGGCGATGGGATCATGGCGCTCTTCGGCGCGCCGCTCGCCCACGAGGACCATGCAGTTCGTGCCTGCTACTCGGCGCTGAGGATGCAGGAAGCGGTCAAACGGTACGCCGAGGAAATCAGGCGGGTCGAGGCGATTCCAGTCCAGATCCGAGTCGGCTTGAACTCCGGTGAGGTGGTCGTGCGGTCCATTGGGAGCGACCTCCACATGGACTACACGGCGGTCGGGCAGACGACGCACCTGGCCGCGCGGATGGAGCAGATCGCCGATCCCGGCGCGATCGTGATCACGCCCGATACGCTGGCGCTGGTTGAGGGCTACGTCGAGGTGAAGTCGCTGGGCCCCGTACCCGTAAAGGGCCTGGCCGGCGCCGTGGAGGTCTACGAGGTGACGGCTGCTGGCCCGGCGCGGACTCGTCTTCAGGCAGGCGCCCGGCGCGGGCTGACGCGGTTCGTCGGGCGCGACGCCGAGCTGGAGCAGCTCCGCCGCGCGCAGGAGCTCGCGGCCAATGGTCACGGGCAAGTGGTGGCAGTCGTGGGCGAGGCGGGGGTGGGCAAGTCGCGCCTGGTCTACGAACTGACCCACTCGCATCGCCTGCAGGGCTGGCTCACCCTCGAGAGCGCCTCGGTCTCGTACGGAAAGGCCACGAGCTACTTGCCGGTGATCGACCTCCTCAAGGGTTACTTCAAGATCCAGGACCGGGACGACCTCCGCGAGATCCGCGAAAAGGTGACGGGCAAGGTGGTCACCCTCGACCGCGCGCTCGAGCCGACGCTGCCGGCATTGCTGGCCCTGCTCGACGTGCCGGTGGACGACGCCCCGTGGAAGACGCTCGACCCGGGTCAGCGTCGCCAGCAAACGCTCGACGCCGTGAAGCGGTTGCTGCTGCGGGAAGCGCGAGAGCAGCCGCTCCTCGTGATCTTCGAGGACCTCCACTGGATCGACAGCGAGACCCAGGCGCTACTCGACAGCCTCGTCGACAGCCTCGGGTCGACTCGCCTGCTGTTGCTCGTGAGCTACCGTCCCGAGTACCAGCATCCCTGGAGCGGCAAGACGTATTACAGCCAGCTGCGGCTGGACGCGCTCCCTGCCGAGAGTGCCGGGGAACTGCTGAACACCCTCCTCGGCGGCGACCCCGGGCTCGCTCCGCTCAAGCAGCTCCTCGTCAAGCGCGGGAACCCGTTCTTCCTGGAAGAGACGGTCCGGACGCTGGTGGAGACGAAGGCCCTGGCGGGCGAGCGCGGACGGTATCGGCTGATGCAGCCAGTCCAGTCGATCCAGGTCCCGTCCACGGTTCAGGTGATGCTGGCAGCGCGGATCGACCGGCTCGCCCCGCAGGATAAACGCCTCCTCCAGACGGCCTCCGTCATCGGCAAGGACGTGCCGTTCGCGCTGCTCCAGGCCATCGCCGAGGTGCCGGACGAGGCGCTCCGTCGCAGCCTCGACCACCTGCAGGCCGCCGAGTTTCTCTCCGAGACCGGGCTCTATCCGGATCTGGAGTACACCTTCAAGCACGCGCTCACTCACGAGGTCGCCTATGGCTCCTTCTTCACGAGCGGCGGCGAGCGCTTCACGGCCGCGTTCTGGGCGCCATCGAGCGGCTGTACACGGAGCGGCTCCTGGAACACGTGGAGCGACTCGCTCACCACGCTCTCCGCGGCGAGCTGCAGGAGAAGGCGGTGCAGTATCTCCGGCAGGCCGGACTCAAGGCGTTGGCGCGGTCGGCGCTCCAGGAGGCCCGGCCCTGGTTCGAGCAGGCGCTGGGTGCCATCGAAGCGCTGCCGGAGAGTCCTTCC
>Ga0209157_1001635_pt1 | contig 18513 bp, 18 predicted proteins | sample GraSoiAngelo_135_FD_185892 | JGI IMG/M metagenome (GOLD analysis project Ga0209157, IMG submission 185892) | Grasslands soil microbial communities from the Angelo Coastal Reserve, California, USA - 14_0929_05_40cm (SPAdes) (version 2) | ecosystem: Environmental > Terrestrial > Soil > Grasslands ...
CCTACTGGAGAAGCTGCAGATAGTCTCCTTCAGCAGGAAGGACATGATCGATACGTTACTTTTGCTCAAGGCCCATACTATAGCAGGGAAAGAAGAGCTGGAAACCATTAGCACAGACAGAGTTGCTTACGTATTGTCCCGAGACTGGGGCTTCTGGTACACAGTAACCACCACCCTCCAAGGAATTGGAGAACACGTGAAAGAGATGAGTGTCCTATCTTCTCAAGAAACATCTGACCTATCTTCAAAGGTTGAGAAGCTTCTCTATGCCGCCAATACTGTCCCCAAGTCGCTGAGATGGAAGCTGAGAGCCATCATCGGCTCAAGAAAAAAATGGTACAAGCCTGTGGAGACAGAGGAAACAGTGGGAGAGTTTGGAATATGGCGCCTGCGCGAGCAAGCAAGTACAAGCGGCTAGATGAAAGACTAGGCCCTTGCTACCTCAGCAACTAGGCTTGATTTATCAGAGTCTGATAATTTCTCCATGAATCTCTTTGTCGATTGTTAGAATGCCGTAGGTTTTCTGCCTGGCCGGAAATGTTCCCGTGGCACTGCCCGGGTTGAACCAGAGAACACCGTCCCGAAAATCATTCTTTGTCTGGTGACTATGTCCATGAATAATGGCATGCACTCCAGGGAACTTGGGCCTCAACCTTTGCTCCAAGCTGTGGGGCGAGCCTCCCTCGGCCGGATGGTTGACGCCGATCTTGAAATCCCCTGCTTGTACTATGTCGATTGCTGGCAATTCCTTCCTTACATCTGGCCCGTCGATATTGCCGTATACTCCTCTGAATGGGCCTATCTTTCGCAGCGCGTCCACGAGCCGTTTGCTGGTGAAGTCCCCCGCGTGAATGATCGTGTCTGCGCCGGATAGCTCGTCGAGGACCTGCCGGGGAAGGTTGTCGATCGAGTCCGTGTGAGTATCAGAGATAACACATATCCTCACGAGTGCCCACTGCTCGCGATAACATGGAGGATATCGAGATTTCTAAGTTTTCTAGGCCGTCTAATGTATGCCTATTCCCTTGAAGGCTGTATGAACGGCTTTGAGGAAATACGTTCCTCCAAGGAACATCGAAGTTCTCCCTGTCCATGAGATCGGATCACCAGGAGCTCTTCCGAAGAAGACCGCGGCTAGTCCCACTCCTGTTAGTCCGAGGGCTAGGACGTACCAGTAAAGAGTGCTTGACCTCGACCTAGAAGAGAAGTAGCGTCTGGCAAAGAGGATCGATGATACTAGGAACAGAGCCGCTGCGCTTCCGAGAACAGCCATTCTCAGAGTCGTCTGGCCGACTCCCGGGACGAAGAACAGCGGAGTCATCCCTTCTAGTGCGGCGACGGTGAGCAGAGTCGTAACTGCAAGAACGCTACCGTAGGCGAGGACCAATATTGACCTTCGAATCCGAGGGTCCTTCTTCAGCGAGGGTCCTTTGACCCAGGTCGCGCTCACCAAATGGAATATCGATGCGACGAGTGCCCCAGTGTTCGAAATTGTTATCGCCGCGTTTGGTCCGCTGGGAAGATTCGTCAACCAACCTGAGAGGAGGGAGGTTGACCCCCATGCTATTGCACCGCTTCCCATGAGGACAAGGAACATCCAGCCGTTCTGCATGTAGCTCTTGAAGGAAATGTAGCCGACCATGAACGATGTGAATGCGAGGAACATAGTGTACAGGATCGCGTTTAGGAATGGGGGTTCAAACGCTAACCCCCTGCTAAACTGTGCTGGAGGCGGCAGGATGATGTTGAACACGACTACCGAGATTATTACCACAGGGAGAGGAATGGCGACGATTAGGTTGGGTTTCCACTGCGGAGGAATATTTCCGGACGTCTGTCCGACCTGCCCCATTGAGCTTGGTTCAGGAATGTTTCTGTTTGTTCTTGGCAAAAGCCATCGCCCAGTTATTCGCAGCTTCTTCCGTCACGGATCTCCTCGGACTTCCGGTTAGGAGGCCCTCGTAATTTGAGAAGGGTGAAGAGACCTCGATCCCATGGGAGGTAATCTCGTACTGCCTCAATCGCTTATCATGGTCGCTACCCCGCATTTTCCAGACAACCAATGCTTTTCGAACCGTGGACTCTATCTCCACGTGTTTGAGCGAGACAATACTATCCACGAGAAAACTGATACCTCCGTCGGGCAGTGCTTTCGATTGGTCAGAGGAGTCGCCGCTCTCCCAAATGAGCAGAGAGCCGAGGCCCTTGGCCTTCAATAACATGATCAATCGATAAAGTTCCCTCCTCAGGTCATCGTGGCTCGTGAACATGGCTAAGTGGCTCAGGCTGTCAACCACAATCCTCTGCGCATGGATCTCTTTGATCGGCTCTGAGAGGATGTTCTCTCCACCGCTATCCTCCAAGAGAATGTTTGGAGAGGTGCAGATCAATCGGAACTTGTCCTCATCCTCTAGCTTGCGTATGTCCCATCCTAGGCTCTGGCTGTCCCTGTAGATCTGATTGGGTAGTTGTTCGAAGGTCACGTAGATTCCGTTCTCTCCGAATTGTGTTGCCCCGTTCACGAGGTGTTGGATTGCAAGGGTAGTCTTTCCTGTCCCGGCCCCACCTGCAAGCAGCACCGCATCTCCTGGTAGGAAGCCCCCGCGCAACATGTCGTCTAGTTCTTGTATCCCGGTTCGTAGCCTCATTTTCTCCGATCGACCCTTCCCAGCGACCAGGCCTCTTACTCGGCCAGCCATCGCTGGCATCCCGTGGATATGAGAAGATTGTAACTCTCGTCCATCACACAACAAATAGTGCGAGCAACCTATCAGAACTTGATAGATTATCCCAGCACGTCTACTTTAGAAGAGCCTCAGCAATTCTTTCCCTGTTGGAATAGCTCCACTGCGCAGCTCTCGAATACAAGGCAAGCCTGTATCCCCTCGCCCTTTCAGGATCGTTCCTTAGCATCCAAAACGCGTAGACAAAATCCTCGATGAAACCAGCGATCATCAGGTTCGGAATTAGTCGGATCTCATTACTGGACATGGGATGATATTGCTTGTAGAACAACAGAAATTGTTTTGCGAGATTTAGGTCCAGTCGATACTTGGCCCTAGCGTCTCTAAATGCAGTGTTGTAGAACTGTGAGATGTCCCTAATAGTTGGTCCATTCGTCGTGCTAACATTTTCGAAGTCAAGCAGTCCAACCAGCATGCCATTTTTCCAGATCAGGTTTTGCGGATTAATGTCTCCATGAATTGGGTACCGTCTCAGGTTCGAGTATGGACTTTCATCTAGACTCCGCAGCATTGGCTCCAATATCTTAGATTCCTTCACAAACGTAACATCATCTCGGTTGGCTCGATTTCTACGGAGGATCTCCACCTGGTAGTCTCCAATCTCCTTCAACACTGGGGTTCTGTTGAACAGATCTGAGTAGGGTCTTCCATTGCTAAGGTGTGATTTTTCTATCAACAGATGGTACGTTGCGATCATTCTTGCAGGCTGAGCGAGACGCGACTTGTTGAATCTCTCGACGAAAGTGCCTTCGAGAAACTCGTAGAGCCAGTAGAACCGGCCTTGAACGGCGATGAACAGCTCACCATTAGCAGTCGGGATGGCTGAAGGAATCTTGTAAGGAAAACTTGAGCGCATGAGATAGTTAAGATAAGATAGTTCGAACTCCAGTTCAGCGGAGGTCCTGTGGTGAGCCGCCTGCCGCAGAACATATTTTCCCTTGAACGTCCCGATGACGAAGTTGTGGTTAACCTCACCTTGTCCGACACGCCTACAATTGATTACTCGACCGATATTCCACGCTGAAACAACATCCTTAGCTTCTCTGGGAATCTGCAGACTACAACTTCCTCCAGCGTGAATCTACACACCTCGGTTCGCGAGTACATATGGAAATATTGTCAGCGCGCTTTCAATGGAGCGTTGACGCTGCGCATCGCGAAATTCTCCGTCCACCACGAACGAAAGTTCTCAACTGTAGCCTCCGGGGCCCCTTCGAACGTAAAATGCCGGACGTGTGGCAGAAGGATTAGACGATTGTTGGGAAGTTCTTTTGCCCAGCGTTCAGGCCACTTCTGGCCCGTCATGGGGTCAGCTTCGCCAAACTGGATTAGCACGGGCTTCTCGCGGAAGGCCAGTAGGGCCTGGTCAAGGTCTTCTTGTGTCGCGTGATCGTTGAAGCTTGCGAAAAGTCTTAGTGCTCGGTTCCTTGTGTTCCTCTTCTTGAAGGGCCTCGTGTACTGCTCTCGCTCTTCCTTCAACAGACTCCTAGTTCCCAATCCCATCTTGGATCCCATCGACCAAGCGAGAAAATTCGTGTATCTGTTTACGAAGCGGAAGACAGGACTTGTGACGACACGGAGTGTCCAGGCTACCGACCGATATTTCTTGATTGACCATCCGAAAGTGCCTCCGACAACGAGACCGAGGACGCGATCCGCTTGTCGTGCTAGAGCGAGTATCGCGGTTGGCCCGCCCCCATCGTTGCCCCAGACGATCATGTTTCTCAGGTTGAGATACGCCACGAACCGTTCTAGGACATGGCTCTGTGAGCGGAGAGCATAGTCGTAGCCCTCAGCCGCTTCTGAGAGTCCATAGCCTGGGAGGTCAGGCGCGATGCATCGAAACTTGTCGCTGAGCCGCTTGATATGGTAGCGGTACGTGAAGCTCCAGCCTGGGCCTGGGTGTATGAAGAGCAATACAGGTGCGTCCCGCGATCCCTCGTCCACATAGTGGATGGAGTGTCCCTCGATTTCGACCCAGTTATCATGAAACGGGTAGAGGTTGGAATCCACCCAGTCAGGACAACCGGCCTTCTCTTGCATCTCGCATCACTCCCTGTCCTGCAGCTCGAAGCATGGATGACGCCTGGCGGCGGACACGACTGCCCCCTTATTTTTCGGTAGACTGGGTTTTGCAGCTCTCATGAGCTTAGGGAAGTCCTCCGCGAGATTTAGTGATGCGTTAAGTCGAGCTTTCGATTAAGGGAGATCGTTGCCTCCTTCGACCTTGGACTATTCGGAAAAAAAGGAAGACCGGTCGTGAGAATAGGGTGCCTTGGTACCCAGTTTCATCTCTTTTCCTCTTGATCAGTATCCGAATTCAAAATGGCCCCAAAAAAAGGGGAGAGCCTAACATGCTCGTTAGGCCGTTCTGTTATGGGTCGAAGTGGTATTGCAATGAATAGGTCCCGGTAACGGTACTGGGGCCTGTCACTGTGGGTTGGAAGATTCCCTGGGCGTGCAGTCCTGCTAGGCCTGCGGTGCCCTGTTCGACGACGAATTGACCTGAGCCAGATGCGCCTGTGCCAGTGCTGCTGCCGGTGATGACCGCGGTCCCGGACCTGCCGTTGACTGTTCCGGTGAATGTTCCAGTGTCGTGGGAGTTGAAGGTGCCGTCAGGGTGGATTATCTCCACGCCATTCGCGATTCTTGTTCCGGTGAGGAAGCCTGATAGTGTCTGTGTCTCGATGGCGGTGATGATGGTGTTGCCGTCAGCTTGGCTGATGCTGGTGATGGTGACAGTTGCTGTGAAGCTTCCGGTCGCAGATGCTGGGGTGGATGCGCTTGCAATGGGCATGAGAAGGACTAGAGAGAGTATCAGTGGAAGAAGGGGTTTCAGAGTCTTTTTTGTGCGTGTCTCTTGGACGAACGTATTGTTGTTCATGTCGTTGTCTCCGCTTGGATCGGATTTAGTCGTACGTTAGGTGCAACTTTCGATTCAGGGAACCTTATACCCGGGAACCCCTCTGAGCAAGTGTGGACTCTAAGGACTTTCAACTTCTAGTTGGACTTCACCAAAACGCTCGGCAGAGTCTTCTCTCACTCGGCCGACGCGTGTCACTATCGGCTCCGGCTGTTCGGGAACGGCTGAGACGACTGCATGATACTGGTGTCCTTTTGGGATATGGTCTCTGGGTAGACCCAATAGTCTTCGATCGTCAAGAAGTCTTGGTGTTCTTCAAACGCGAGCGGACTCACGAACAGGTGATCACGGGTTTGAAGGCGCCCGACGTGAGCTACATAGGCTGGAAACTGGATGGAGGCTTGACTGTCGGAGTCTGGTCCGACAATGTCAGCCGCTCAATAAGCAAACTCAGCGTAGCCCTCGGGGAGAAGCCGTCGGGACACGCTGTCACCGGAGCCGGCGACTTTCCGCGGCTCTCCATCCTCGATTTTATGGTGGTGGATGCTCTCATCAACGATCCGAAGATTCCTTTCAAGCAACTCGTCGAAGTGACTGGGTTGAGTCCGAAAACGGTGCGCAAACACCTCAACTCTCTGACCAGATCAGAAACGATAGTGATCATGCCAAGACTCGGCGCAGGCTCCAGTCCAGGCGAACTAGTGTACAACCTCGCCGTTGCAGGCAAAGTGCCCATGAGTGAGATCCGCAAGACTCTCGATGATGCGCTACTGATTCACGAGACACGGAATCCACCGATGAAGTACTTGCTCTGCCGAAGCAAAAACCTCGGCGACGTCAACCTGAAAACCCGTGCACTAAACCGCTTACAAAGCATTGAGTCCGCCGCCGTAACTCTGAACAGAGAGCTAGTTTTTGCGAACGAGTTCATTCACTCGCTCGTCCGCGAACGTATCCGAGATATGGAGAAGACACGACTGTCTCAAACAGTGTTCGCGTAGAGCGCGACTCTCGAAAGAGGACAAGCGATTATTCTAGTCAAGCCCAGAATATGAGGGTATGATATTCTTCGCGAATTCCTTGAGATTGTCAAGGTAGCCAGTGCGTCGGAGGGGTGCAAGGTAGCCAGTGCGTCGGAGGGGTGCAAGGTAGCCAGTGCGTCGGAGGGGTGCAATGTAGTATAGTGCTCCGTCTTTTGCGGCCTTTTCCACGTCTTGACCGACGTCTTTTAGATCGAATTTTTGGTCTCGGTTGGCAACGGACCCGGCTGCAAAAGCTATCTTGTCCTCTCGATGGAATCTTCGTGCCTCTTGCTTGACGATGGACCGTGCCTTCTCCATGGGAACATGGACCCACGGTGGGATATGGCAGACGTCAGAGTATTGGCCTGCGAGCCGTAGCATTCGTGTCCCGACGCCTCCGAACATCAGGGGCGGGTGGGGCTTCTGTACCGGCTTTGGATCTAGAATCGCGCCTTTCGCCTGGTAGTATTTTCCTTTGAAGTCGACCTGGGGCTTCTGCCAGAGCTGGAGGATTAGCTCCACGCCTTCCTGTGTCTTGTCGACTCGCGTCTTCGAATCGTCCCATGTGCTGTATCCTTCGAATTCTGTCTGGGACCATCCGGCTCCTACGCCGAGGATTGCGCGTCCTGATGATAGGACGTCCATGGTCGAGACCATCTTGGCCAGGATTGCTGGTGGACGGAATGGGATCGGGGTGACAATGGTTCCGAGCTTGATGTTCTGGGTCTTGGCCGCGAGATAGGTCAAGGCGACCCAGCTTTCAACAGTCGAATCTTTCTGCGGCTGTCCGAAAGCCTCGGCCCACATGTAGTGGTCTGGGATAACTGCGCCCCAGAATCCGAGCTTGTCAGCTAGCTGAACTGCTTGATCGGTTAGGCTCCATCCGTTATACCAGTTTCCGAGACCTGAGAGAATGAACTTCAAAACTCGACTCCTCATATTCGGCTCTGGCCGCTATTTATTTCAGCTTAGAGAGCTGTCTTTCAGCGTAATGAGACTGGTCTTCATCTATGGACCACCGGCATCTGGCAAACTGACAGTCGCAACTGAATTGGCAAAGCTGACAGGGTTCAAGCTCTTCCACAATCATGTCTCGATCCAGTTTGTCCAGTCTATTTTCGAGTTTGGAACAAAGACCTTCTGGCGTCTCACCGGCAAATATCGACTAGAGATGATAGAACAAGCGGCGAAGGATGGAATCGATACAATTTTCACATTTGTCTACAGCAAAGGGGAGGACGACCGGTTTGTTGGGGATGTTCTCAAAAGTGTCAGATCTCATCGAGGGCAGGTATGTTTCGTGCGGCTCTATTGCGACCGGAAAGAATTGGTTAGGCGTGTCAAGTCGAGTCAAAGAAGGAGGATGGGAAAAATCGCTACCGCGAAGATGTTGAGCGACCTCTTTCGAAGATACAATCTCGACTTGGAAATTCCGTTTCATAGGAGTTTGAGTATTGACACTACAAATCGGACTCCAAGAAATGTTGCAAAATCGATCGTGCGTCGATACAGGCTATCGTCTCGAAGCGACTAAACATGGGACATTTGTGGCACAAAATGTAGACAAAGATGGTTAGGCTTTCAGTTCTCGCAATAACTGCTTCGCAATCGTTAGCCTCTGAATATCGTTGGTGCCTTCGTAGGTCTTGATAATCTGGGAGTCCCGCAGAAACCGTTCCACCGGATATTCCGTCGCCACACCGTAACCGCCATGTATCATCATTGCAAGAAGCGACAGCTTTTCAGCTGCTTCCGTTGACGTCACTTTCGCGATCGACGACGCCTTCACGAAGTCCTTCCCTTGATCCTTTAACGACGCGGCCCAATAAGTCAACAATCGAGCAGTATGCAATCCCATAGCCATCTCAGCAAGCTTGTATTGTACTTGTTGAAACTCGACCAACGGCTTCTCAAAACTGATTCGGGTCTGCGCGTAGCTCACGGCAGCCTCGTACGCGGCTTGACAAATCCCGACGCCCTGTGCTGCGACGTCTATCCTGCCTCTGTCGTAGGTCTTTACTCCGACATAGAAACCGTCACCCTCCTTTCCAAGCAAATTGTCCTTAGGAACTTTCACATGGTCAAGGACTAGCTCTGACGGTTGCGAGCCACGCAATCCGGTTGTCTCGATCTTGCTAGCTACCTGGAATCCTTCGGTTCCCCTCTCGACTAGAAACGCGCTGAGACCCTTGTGTCTCTCCTGTCTGCTGGGCGAGGGGCTCGTCCGGGCGAAGACAAGGTATAGGTCGGCTATCTCACCGTTTGTGATGAACGTCTTTCGTCCTGATATCTCCCAGTGGGTCCCGTGGAGTTTCGCTGTAGACTTGATTCCTGCTACATCGGACCCGGCGCCCGGCTCGGTCATGGCGTGAGCCCCAATCTTCTCGCCCGAGACCATCGGGATGAGGTAGCGTTTCTTCTGGTCCTCTGTCCCCCACTCGTTTAGTGGCTCAGAGACGAGATGGCTAGCAACGAAGACTGTCGAGCAGGCGGCTGAGACGCGGGCCAGTTCCTCAAGTGCAATGACCATTGACAATAGATCTGCACCGAGCCCGCCATACTCTTCTTTGTAAGTAATCGCTGTAACGCCAAGCTTTGCAATCTGGTTGAGCAACTCTCGCGGGATGTGGTTCTTGCGATCAATCTCCCCGGCTATCGGTCGGATTTGTTTCTCAGCAAAATCACGAATGGTATTCCTGAGGCTCTCATGGTCCGGAGTTAACTTGACCTCGTAGTCAGCCGAACGCGGAAGAATAGTACTCGTCAAAGCGAACAGATGCTCGAGGCGTTTGGAAGCCTATCGTTCCTTTAAACTTTGAATCCAACAGGTTTACGATTCAACGATCTGGGATCGGCGGAATGCGAACCAGCTCAGAAGCAAGAGTCCCGCGACATAGACTAGAGACACCCAGAGGTCTCTGAACGCAACATTTGCGAAGGTGTCAGAGGCCAGGAGCGTCGTGGTTGGATTTCCCGATGCGCGGAACTGGAAGCCGCAGAAGTTCAGGACCTGTCCCGGGTTCAGGACCCAGCGCATTAACATCGAGGCGAGACCATCTGTCCCGGTGCTGAAGGTTTGGCCTCCGCCTCGTTCCAAGCCTGCACACGCCGCAGTCGTCCCTGTAGCACCCATTCCTGGCGCATAGAACAGTACAGTTGACGCTCCCAATTGCGAGGCGATGAGGGTCCCACCTATCAAGAGTCCGATGTAGAAGCCAAACGAGCCGAGGGCTGCCAGAACAGAGTTCTTCGATAGCGTGCCCAGCGTTAGGGCGACGGAAGCCCAGACCATGCTTCCGATTGTAAGCCCCAGAATTCCTAGGGGAACGAGGTTCAGGTTGTCTTGAGAACCATAGATCAAAGTGCCTCCGATCGCTATGTAGCCAACGAGAAACGAATAGGCCGCAAGGAGCGTTATCACGGATGCGACGATCTTTGCTGCAAAGACAAGGGTCTTCGATACAGGTTTCGTCAGCAAAGGAACAATTGTCCCTGACTCAAACTCGCCCGAGACGGTGTTCATCGTCGTTGCGACACCAACGAGGAAGAGGAAGATTCCTGTCAATGCCTCTATTCCGCCGAAGACGAATGTAGAGTTCGCTTGAAGTGTTTGGGGTGGGTTTGCGAGTGCATCGGCTATTGGGGTGAAGGCGAGCTGAACGGTCGCGATGGCGAATATGATGATGAATATCGCGATGATTTTTTTCTTTCGAATATTCCAGAGGAACTCGTAGTAGAGAAGGGCGATGAAGGCCGCTAGAGTCCCAGCGCGTTTCTTCTGTGCCACTAGGCCATTCCCTCTTTTCCGACTAGGCTGAGGAATGCGTCTTCGAGTCCTCCTCCTTCCTCTTGCATCCTCAAAATGACCCCTCCAGCTCCCGTTACTGCGCGCGAGACCTCTGCGCGTACGTCCTCGCGCGTATCCAGGTGGAGCGTGTAAGTGTTCACGTTAGCTTCAACCGTCGCGAACTTCATAGTCTTCAAGGCAGCAAGAACCCCGTCAACCGGTTTCTCCAGTTCGATGACGATTCTGCGACGTGCCATCACCTTGCTGGAGATATCCTCCAGCGTTCCCGAGTAGCGCATGACCCCGAGATGAATCACTGTGACATGGTCGCAGACCTGCTGGACTTCCGCGAGGAGGTGTGACGAGAAGAATACAGTTGTCCCGGACTTTACAATGTCCTTGACCATGTTCCGAACCTCGACCATACCAACCGGGTCAAGACCTATACTTGGCTCGTCAAGGATTACCAGCTCAGGGTCGCTGATCAGCGCCTGGGCAATCCCGATACGCTGTTGCATGCCCTTGCTATACTTTCCAATCCTATCTTTTCCACGGCCCTCGAGCCCTACCATCTTGATCAGTTCCGGTATCCTCCCCTGTCTCTCGGTCTTCGACATCCCATACATGCGCCCGTAGACATCGAGCAACTCCTCCCCTGAGAGATGCTTTGGAAAACGTGGTAGTTCTGGCATGTAACCTATCTTTCGTCGAACCTTCGGGTTGTCTCCTCTGACCCCCTGGCCGAGGATGCTGAGACTGCCGGTAGTCGGCCTCAGCAGACCAACCATCATCTTGATCGTGGTGGACTTTCCTGCTCCATTCGGGCCGAGAAACCCGTGGACTTGCTTGGAGGCAACAGTGAGGTTCAGCCGGTCTACCGCGAGCCTATCACCATAATTCTTCGAGAGATCATGAGTCTCGATCGCGCGATCTTCAGGCAACGTTCAACACGCTTTATGTCGCGAAGCCGAACCAACCGGGCTATTTAGTGGTTTACTAGCTAGTTGCCTTTGGATTTTCTGGAAAATAGTTACGGCATCGCATAATTATGGGCCAAGCTCAACGGATTTCGCTATACCCGCGAGGTAGGGCTATCGCCGCATCCCCCTCGCACCGTCTCGTAGTGCAACATGCTGGGTTCAGATCCCGGCTACCGGACATGTTTCACTCAAGTCCGACGCAGACGTCCTTGCTGCCGACGTCGGGTTGAAGATATCTAATACTGAGCTCGTTCATGGGGCGACATGCGGGACCTTCGGGGGGCTCTTCGGTTTACCTCAAGAAGGCAATGGCGGAATTGGCTAGAGAGGAATCATGCTGTAGAGAGAGAAGCGCTTCTGGTGGTATACAAGAGGCCCCCGAAGAACAAGAAATTCCCCCCGCGGGCAGCTCTCGAGGAGGCACTCTGCTTTGGCTGGATTGACGGCTGGTTTAAGCCCCATCGACACGGAACGATGGGTGATTCGATACACGCCGAGGCGAAAGAGATCCAACTGGTCCAAGTACAACATAGCAACCGCATGGAATTTGCTCAATCAGCAGAAGATGACCTCCGCAGGCGTTGCGAAACTACCGAAGGATGTTCTAGAGGTATGGGAGAAATACCGACCTCAAGCGACGGTAATTGTTAGAGTGATTCAGGGAAGGGGAATCAGATTCGCCGATGGGAGAAACTATCTCTCAATGGTCAGGATGCCGGCTCGAGCTCCCTGACAAGAAATTCCGACCTAGATGCAATTTGGAAACTTTCAGCCAGCGCAACTTTCCAAGCGCGGGTCGGCCAAGGTTGCAAGCCCACATGGGTACATCCGTGGTGGGGCGGTGGGATTTGAACCCACGATCACCGGTGCCCGAGACTAGTCTTTGCAACCTTCTGGGCACGCCTGACAAGCAGGCTATTTACTGGCTTTACTATCTGCTCCTCAACACCTGCAGTGCCGCTAGTTGAGGCTGGGTCTCGGAAGAGGTGCTCCGCACCCGATGCATTTTTCTCTGAAGGGCTGGCTCATCCCGCAGTATTCGCATTTCACTAGTATTGTGTCGGGGGGAGGTGGGGGAGAAAAAGCCGTCTGCTGGGTATATGGACGCTGGACCCCTGGCCCGGATTGCGTTGCGGCCCTTGCAACAACGATGATTATGATAATAATGAAGAATAGGAAGAAAATGCCACCGAAAGCGACACCAGGGGGTCCAGTGGCAAAGGCTGCGACGCCCCCGAACAAGAGGAATATCATGAGAAGAACGAGTGCAACAATGACCCCGGATCGATTTTGCTGGCCGCTCAACCTGTCAGAGACTGACCCCCAGTCTTATAACAACATAGTGGGAGTCTTCACCAGGCAAGACTTGCCTGAGTCGAATCTTCTTCGTGGCGAAGCAGGCCAAGATCGCCCCTCAACAACAATGAATATCCTGTTCTTGGACCGTCACATAGGATGTAGTCTCCGATTATAGAGCCAGGTCCAAAGAATCCCGAGTAGAACTGCGCGCCTAGGCCTTGGGCTACTCCCGCGAGCTCTCCCATCGACATCGAACTAGACATTGCAAAACATAGATCGAAGCTTCGCATTATCGGGCTCCAAGAGAGATTCCCGGTGCCAGAACCGACTTCTCCTATTACCTCCTCGGAAACGAACTCGCCAACTCTCCGGCTCATCACCAGGGAGACTTTCTTGAACGACGTTCCTGCGTTAGAAACCGCGGCTGTTAGACCTCCCGTGGGGTCGATGCTTATCGAAGCATTAGCGATCGACTGATCGTGGGCGATTGAGAGGAGCGGCTTGCTCACAGAGGGTTTCAAGGGGAACCATGGCGATCTGATGAGAAAAATCCAGATGTCCCCTCCCCTTGGGACATCGATGTGGATCGCTGGAGCGAGAAACATTCCCTCCCATCGGCGCCGCAATAATCCAGCTGCGGGCATAGATTCTTGAAGAGTGAAAGTCAGGGTCTGGCTTCCATCACTATCGGTTGCTTCTTCAGGCTGAATAATCTGGGGATCCAGCATCGAAGAGTCGCACCTCCAAGCCTGAGTTTTTCCTTCCTGGACCCAGTGGAAGAAAAGAACCCCGGTCCCAGTGTAGACAGCTCTGTGCGCTATTCCTCGGCTTGATTCGAGCTTGACGATAGGCTGGCCCGCTCCAATTCCATATTCAACCTGGATACCACCGACTAGGCTATAGACCGGCACTATTCCCGACTCGCTGCGACTCTACCCAGTTCACATCCAACAACCAGCTTCCGATTTAAAGAGCAATAGAATTGAAAAATTCAGCAGTTGAATCACGAACGTCAGAGATGCTGACTCGAAGGTAGGGTAGGTTGGGTTAGTGGGGCAGGTGGATCCCAAACCCAGGCGGGTTTACATCCATGGTGGGGCGGGTGGGATTTGAACCCACGATCACTGGTGCCCGAGACCAGTATTTGCCCGAACCAGTAGTTGCCTACCAGCTCTCTTAGACCAAGCTGTCCCCACATGTGCGTGGTCTGGACCACCGCCCCTGCCGCGAGCCCTAAGCCAATGATTCAAAATGCTTTGGTTCGACTGCATGCAGCTCAGTATTGAGCTGAATCATGCTAGACAACGGCGCTGAGAACTAGTGCGATAAACCGCTGACCCTTTCTGCAAGTTGGCCCAGAGTGACTGGCCGTATTCGACCGGACCTGCTTTCCGGGTAGGAGATCGCGTTATTTCGCTTGCTTACGGTCGGCCGGGGCTTTCTTGTGTCCGTTGAAGTATGTGCGTACCAGGCGCTCGAAGAAAATGCTGAACCCCCCGGTTCTACCATAGTAGACCTTGTCAACTTCTTGTCTAACCAGTTGTTCTGCTTCGGATGATAGAGAGATCATTACTTTGCCCATGGTATCTCAAGACTACTGGAGATAGCCCTGGGCCGTTTTATGCTTATCCCCTGCAACCAGATCCGATCGGCAAAGAATAAGAGCCAGAAAAAGTGGATGTGAAGACCGCTAAACCAAGCGTTTACCGATAAGAGCTGCAGAAAAGCCCGAGAGAAACCTCTTAGATTCGGTTCAGGACGTTTTCAGAACCATTGCCACGATATCCTTCGGACTTCACACCAGACCTGCGTCGGTTGAAGGCCTGGCCCTCCATGAAAGACAGTCTTTGGAGGCAACCCTATCTTATCGACCTAACCTATGCCGATAACTTCCGCCTGGTAAAGAATTCCATTCGTGGCCGAAATCTCAGGATTCTTGAGATCGGTTGCGGGACCGGTTTCATGAGCCTAGAGCTAGCTATGATGAGCCATGACGTTGTTGGAATAGACATCGATGATAGGATCATCCGCATAGCACGGAGGACGATGGAAACGGACCCTTACAGTAAGACCCGTGGCGACCTACGATACGAAGTAGCGGACTTCAACAAATGGTTTGATGCTCCGGGAACATACGACATTGTTCTCTTTAGCCGGGTCCTCCATGACCTTCCTCATCCCAGAAAGATCCTCTCTAAGGCTCGTAGCTTGCTGAAAAACAATGGAAGACTGGTCTGCCTAGAATATGCGTATGACAGAATGAACCGGAGAGCTGCGACCTGGCTCTACCAAATCCAACGAACACTAGAACTAACAGATGGGTATTCATCGCACCCTTCCGAGAATCCGAGAGAAGGTGTTGACAACATAATGAAAGAAGACCTGTATGGAAGAAAGGAGCATATCAACAAGTTTGAGGAGATGAGGCATCCTCTCGAACAACTCTTCCATAGAGAACGCTTCTCCTGGCACTGCTACTATTGTTGGGGCGTATTCAGCGACATGAGGATCCATGATTGGAATAGGGAGAAGGCACTCGCGAGACTGTTCAGAGGTATGGAACAGTTATTGATTGACTCCGGAGAGATTCAACCGGTATTATTCCACTTCGTGGGAACCAAAGCTTCAGCGTAAGCTCTTCTCGATCGTTTCTCTACTTTGCGTCTAGGCGAGTTTCTGAAGCAACCTGGCAACCCCCGTAACAGCCACTACGGCTCCAACAGCCAAGCCTAACGGATCGTTAAGAGCAAGGGCCAAGATTGCAGTTATGCTCCCGGCTATGAAGTCCCGGAAAAGTCCCTTGCTCTTGTCAGAGGTATCGAGAACGTCTGAGCCGAGGACAAGTAGGAGGACCAGGAAGTATACTGGTTCTTGGCTTATGGCGTTAGCGATGACGAAGCTGGCTACCCAGGCCGCCGACTCGACGACGGGACGTAGGGCTGGTCGTAGTTCAGCCAGCTTGTACGACAGATCGCTCATGTAGTACAGCCGCTATAGGAGGATAGAAAAGGCGACCCGACTTTTTCTACTGCGTCCCAGTCAAGCAATGAAAATGTCAATCTTGTCCAATTACTCAGAAGTCCTAGTCGAGATAACCCCGTACTGCTTCTCGACTTGGAATTATACCACATCGAAATTCTAGCGAATCAATTGCGAGTCTCCGGAAAGGCTCAGACAATCTCTATGAGGTCGAGGGACGGGTATCCCTTGTCGAAGTTGAACGTCGCCCCATGAATATGTGTGAACGGTTTCACTCCATAGATCAGAAGATGACCGCTCCAACTCTGGACCTTTATGTGATAGTCGGCTTGTCTGAGAAACTCCTCACGCACCTTGGTGTTACGCGATGATATACCGATGCTGAAGGCCCCTTCGTCCCGCAAGCCTTCTCCTATCTCTGTAAACCCTGGAAGTGTCACCTCCTCTCCGTAGACCTGAACGAGCTTGTCAAAGTTCATAGTTAACATCATGCCAGTTGACGTTTCTTTCAAGGCGTTCCATGATCTGTAGAACTCTGCGAGATCGCTCATCAGCTGCCCCCTCAACTTTAGCCTCCACGGCTTCGGAGGCAGCTGCGAATTGAACTCGACTATCCGAACTCTCTCTCCCAGGGCCTTATCGCCTACATAGGGTCTCAGTGCCTCCGCCGAGGATTCCGAGCTGAAGGTCCCGGTTGAAACGCTGAAGCAGGCCCCGCCTTGGTTGACGAAATTAGACCTGATCATATTGATCAATAGTCTCAGCGACTGCGGGGAAACATCGCTCTCGGTGTCGATCATGAAGAAGGCACCTTTCCGGACTCCACCCCCTAGCAACTGGTCGAGCTCCCTACTTCCCGTGGAATAATGAGTTGCGGTGTGTGGAATTTTTTCTGGATTTCTAACTATACTCGGTGGGCCGTTTTCGTATTCCTCCTCGTCCAAAAAGGTGAACCTTCCCTTTTCAAGGGAGAACGGGGAGTATTGGCTCTCGACCTTGAATCCTCTTAGCTTGTCGATTCCGAGGGACCTCACTCTCCTCCCATCTAGCTCGCTCTGTTTCAGAGTTACGACTCCGTCGACTAGATAGCCGAGGTTGTCGGCTCGTTCGGCCTCGCTCACAAGAATCACGCTTACTTTTGTCTGATCTAGTTCTGACATGACGGCTGACTCCAACATTTTTCGTCCTTCAGGTGTCGCGTTTCTCAACGCTCCTTCCCAGCTATCTACGACAAGGATTGATTTCTCTTTGGCCTGTTTCAGGCGTACGATCTTCGAGAAGACACTGTCGGTGTCGGAGCCTCGGAGGTCGTGGAATTCGTCATTCCAGCTGGCCTTAGACGATCTCCCGGACATAGAATCGATGACCTCGTCGATCCAAGGAAACTGTATGCGCAGCTTGACCGGTGACACCCTGCTGGACGCGTAGACCCTATGCGAGTCCCCAATAGCATTTAGTATCTCAAAAGCGAAAGTTGTCTTCCCGGTACCGGGTGCTCCTTGGATAAGCAGGACGTTTCCTGGAACCTCGAGAAACTCCAAAAACATGTTCATCATAGGGGACGATGTCGCACGGACTACGGAGGATTCGAGAGCTTGAGGATCGGGTTTCGTCCCCGAGGCTATCAAATTATTATCATGAATTGATGAGGGGCGTGAAAGATTTCAAGAAATTGTCTCCTTCGCCGTCTTTAGGTGGGAACGAATGTGATTGTTATGTCACGTTGACCCTCCACATGGCAACAATTCGGTAGACCCTAGTCCTCAAAGCCTAGAGAGAGTGACATGTATGGGGGGTAACGGTGCCAAAACTCAAGTTCAGCAAGGACTACCTCCAGCGTTTGACGAAACCTATTCCTAAGAAAGACCCGAACATGCGAGCGGCAACATCGACCGAGACTCTATCAGAACCGCGGCATCCCACAGGATTCCACCAGTACTGCACGAATTGCGGGCGGGAACAGCTTTTCAGCGTGGTCACGTTAGGCTGGAAGACCTGCACTGTATGCCGCCGAACCGCTCCTGACAGAAGTCAGAGTCCGATATGATGTAGTCAAGTACAATTTTTTAAACAGGTTTGGGGTAGAAGGCTTTTGACCTTTTCTTGCAGCGATCCTACGAGCGCTTCAGTTCGGATGTTCTGGACGCTGCTTCTGCGCCAGTTCGGCTTCACATACTCAAGCTGTTAGTCTCCAAAGGTCCCCTCCCGTACACCGAGATAATGTACGAAGCGAAGATGGATCCCGTGCGGGACGCTGGAAAATTCGTCTATCATCTCAAAACCCTTCGTAAAGCCAGTCTGGTTGCGATCGAAAAAGGCACGAAAAAGTACAGCATAACAGACCTCGGAAAGATACTCGTCGAGTTCTCGCGCGACCTAGAGGAATGGGTAGCGGTCAAGCGAGGCCGCCTCTTCGTCCGAACCTCCAAAATGACGATAGAGGAATTTGACCGGACCAGAATCGCTTCATCACTTGTAACTGAAGCCGGTATGCCTCAGAGCCTAGCCGACGAGATTGCGTCTGAAGCAGAAGAGAGGCTCATGCGATTCGGGACAACCTACCTCACTGCGCCCCTAGTACGCGAGCTGGTCAATACCATCCTCGTCGAGAGAAAGCTCGAAGAGTACCGCCACAAACTAACTCGACTTGGACTCCCCGTCAACGACGTGACAGTCCTTCTAAGGGAAGCAGGACAGAAGCGCCTTGACTCAGCTTGGGTTCAATCGTCCGCAGGCGCGGCGGTGACCGAAGAGTATGTCTTGCTCAATAGTCTTCCACGACCTCTGGTCGATGCACATTTCTCGGGACAAATCCACCTAGAAGACGCGGAGTCCTGGA
>Ga0209157_1001638_pt1 | contig 18490 bp, 23 predicted proteins | sample GraSoiAngelo_135_FD_185892 | JGI IMG/M metagenome (GOLD analysis project Ga0209157, IMG submission 185892) | Grasslands soil microbial communities from the Angelo Coastal Reserve, California, USA - 14_0929_05_40cm (SPAdes) (version 2) | ecosystem: Environmental > Terrestrial > Soil > Grasslands ...
GAAGAGCCGCAACCTGGTGATCGAGACGAGCGGCGGGCGGGTAGCACGCTACGCGCATAATCTCGAGCGGGTGCTGCAGGTGCCTTCCCAGGCAGCAGCGCTGCTCACTTCCCTCATGCTGCGCGGGCCGCAGACGGCGGGGGAGCTGCGAATCAGCTGCGAACGGCTGCACGGCTTTTCCGATATCTCGGCGGTGCAGGGTTTCCTGGAGGAATTGGCCGCTCGACCGGCCGGAGCCCTGGTAGTCGAGCTGCCGCGGCTGCCCGGGGCGAGGGAGAACCGCTGGGCCCACCTGCTGAGCGGTGCGCCGAAGCAGGACGCGCCGGTGGCGGAGAAGAGGGCGGACGGCGGATCGGGCGGCGATCTCTCGTTGGGAGAGCTGGCAGCTCTCAAGGCGAACGTTGCGCGGCTGGAAGCCGAGGTCGTTGGATTAAAGGCCCTGGTCGCCCGCATCTGCGCGGAGCTCGGCATCGAAAAGTAGGGCTTGACAAAGCGGCCGGGTCTGCCCAATACTAAACCTGATGGTTAAGTATTCGGAAGACGAGCTCGACAGCGTGTTCGCCGCGCTTTCCGACCGCACCCGGCGCCGCGTGCTTCAGTCGCTCGCCGAAGGCGACCGCCCGGTGTCCGAGCTTGCCCACGCGCACCAGATGTCGCTTCCCGGCTTCCTCAAGCACCTGCGCGTGCTGCAGGACGCCGGGCTCATCGCGCGGACGAAGGAGGGGCGGGTGGTGAGCTGCGAGCTCTCCGCCGCGCCCATGAAAGAAGCCGCCGTGTGGATGTCGCGCTACGAGAAGTTCTGGACCGAGAAGCTCGATTCGCTCGCCCGCTATCTCTATCAACAAGAGGAGCTGCAGACATGGAACAAGCCAAGCTCAGGGAAAAGCCCTGGCTCACCCTCACCCGCAGCTACCCGGTCGCGCCGGAGAAGGTCTGGCGCGCGTGGACCGACCCGCAGGCGGTAAGGAAGTGGTGGGGGCCGGGGGGCAACGACCCGGTCTCGCGAGCGGAGCTCGACCTGCGCGTCGGCGGGCGCTTCCGCATCGTGTTCGGCGGCCCCGACGGCAAGGCGCACGAGTGTGCCGGCATCTATCGCGAGGTCGTGCCGAACCGCAAGCTGGTGTTCACCTGGACCTGGCCCAACAGCACGCCGGAGCGCGAGTCGCTCGTCACCATCAGCTTCCGCGCGACGCCGGGCGGCACCGAGCTCGTGTTCCTGCACGAGCAGTTCTTCGATGAGACGGTGCGCGACAACCACCAGCGCGGCTGGAGCGAATCCTTCGACAAGCTCGAACGCTTCCTCGCCGGGATAAAATGACTCGCTCTCCACAGCCCAGGAAAAATGCGCGCCAGCCCCGGACGCGTGTGCCCGGCAACGGCAACGACAGACGGGCCCTCGAGATGCTTGAGCTGGTGCGAAGCTTGAGCTACATCACCTGCCTGCTCGCGATAGCGCCTCGCGCCGGCATCAAACCAAGCTCGCGAAGGCGGCGCCTTCAAGCGGCTCGGGCAGCTTTTACAGCAAGCTAACTAGACAGGAGAAACGCATGGCTTACGTTGACGGATTCGTTGTGCCGGTGCCAAAGAAGAAACTGCAGGCCTACCGCCGCATAGCTACGAAAGCCGGAAAGGTCTGGCGCGAGCACGGCGCGCTCGAGGTCCGCGAGAGCGTGGCCGATGATGTGAAGTGGGGCAAGCGCACGTCGTTTCCGCGCAGCGTCAAGCAAAAACCGGGCGAGACGGTGGTGTTTTCGTACATCGTGTACAAGTCGCGCGCGGATCGCGATCGGGTGGTTGCGAAGGTGATGAAGGACAAGCGCCTCGCAGCCATGATGGATCCCAAGGCGATGCCGTTCGACGGCAAGCGCATGATCTACGGCGGATTCAAGGTCCTGGTCGATCTATGAAACCCTTCGAGATCACGCGCGTGTTCGATGCGCCGCGCGAGCGGGTGTGGAAGGCCTGGACCGAGGCCGAGCGCCTGAAGCAGTGGTGGGGGCCGAAAGGCTTCAAGGTGCATACCTGCAAGGTCGACCTGCGCCCCGGCGGCGTCTTCCACTACGGCATGACGGCGCCCGATGGCAAGGACATGTGGGGCAAGTTCACCTATCGCGAGATCAAGGCGCCCGAGCGGCTGGTCTGCATCGTCTCGTTTTCCGATCCGAAAGGCGGCGTGACGCGCCATCCTTGGTCGCCGAACTGGCCGCTGGAAACGCTGTCGACGGTGACCTTCACCGAGCAGGGCGGCAAGACCAAGGTCACTGTGCAGTGGATCCCCGTCGACTCCGCGACGGATATCGAGCGCAAGACCTTCGACGAAGGGCGCGACGGCATGAAGCAGGGCTGGGGCGGCACCATGGACCAGTTCGCCGCATACCTGGGACACGCGAGATGAAGGTAAAAGAAAAGGACCTCGTTCTCACACGGGTCTTCGACGCGCCGCGCGAGCGGGTGTGGAAGGCGTGGACCGATCCCAGGCAGATCGCGCAATGGTGGGGCCCGGCCGGCTTCACGAATCCCCGCTGCGAAGTGGATGTGCGGCCCGGCGGAGCGCTTCGCATCGACATGCGCGGACCCGACGGCACCGTCTATCCGATGGCGGGCGTCTACCGGGAAGTCGTCGCGCCCGAGCGGCTCGTCTTCACCGGCTCTGCTCTGGACGAAAAGGGCAAGCCGCTGTTCGAAGTGCTGAACACCGTCACCTTCGCCGAGCAAGGCGGCAAGACGAAGCTCACCGTGCAGGCGCAGGTCGTCAGGAAGATCGCCGCCGTGGCCGACCAGTACCTGAAAGGGCAGGAACAGGGCTGGAGCCAGAGCCTGGAACGCCTCGAGGAATTCCTATGAAAAGTAACCAACGCGCCCATGCCTGAGGCGAAGAAATGAGCAGGCGAGCGCGCTGGCTGGCGCTCTATGTGCTCTGCGCCGGCGAGCTGATGATCGTGCTCGACACGACGATCGTGAACGTCGCCCTGCCGTCGATCCAGGAAAGCTTGCGCTTCACGGAGACCGCGCTCGTCTGGGTCGTGAACGCCTATATGCTCACTTACGGCGGTTTCCTGCTGCTTGGCGGGCGGCTCGGCGACCTGTTCGGCCACCGGCGCCTTTTCCTTTACGGCATCGCTATTTTCACCGCTGCCTCCCTCGCCTGCGGCCTTTCCGGCTCGCAGGCGCTGCTCGTCGGCGCACGCGCGGTGCAGGGACTCGGCGGCGCCGTGGTATCGGCGATCGCGCTCTCGCTCATCATGGATCTCTTCACGGAGCCGGGCGACCGCGCCAAGGCGATGGGTGTCTATGGTTTCGTCTGCGCCGGCGGCGGCAGCCTCGGCGTGCTCGCGGGCGGCATGCTGACGAGCGCGGCCGGCTGGCACTGGGTATTTCTCGTGAATCTGCCGATCGGCATCGCGGTCTATGCCCTGTGCCGCTCGCTGATTGCGGAGACCGGCACTCAAGCGGCCGCCGGACGGCTCGATGTCGGCGGCGCCGTGACCGTAACGACGTCGCTGATGCTCGCTGTCTACGCCATCGTCAACGGCAACGATGCCGGGTGGCGCTCGGCGCGCACGCTCGGCTTGCTGGCCGCGGCGGCGGTGCTGGCTGCGGTCTTTCTCCTGATCGAGTCGCGCGTGCGCAATCCGCTCATGCCGCTGCGGCTCTTTCGCCTGCGCAACCTCTCGACGGCCAATGTGGTCGGCGCGCTGTGGGCCGCTGCCATGTTCGCCTGGTTCTTCATATCGGCGCTCTACATGCAGCTGGTGCTCGGCTACAGCGCCATGCAGATCGGCCTCGCGTTCCTCCCGGCCAACCTGATCATGGCCGCGTTCTCGCTCGGCCTGTCGGCAAAGCTAGTCATGCGCTTCGGCATCCGCCTGCCGCTCGCCGCCGGGCTTGCCTTGTCGGCGGCAGGGCTCGCCCTCTTCGCGCTCGCGCCGGCCGACGGCAGCTTCGCGCTCCACGTGCTCCCGGCCATGATTCTGCTCGGCGTCGGCTGCGGCATGGCGCTGAACCCGGTGCTGCTCGCCGCGATGAACGACGTCGCACAGGACGAATCCGGGCTCGCGTCGGGCGTCGTCAACACCGCCTTCATGATGGGCGGCGCGCTCGGCCTCGCGGTGCTCGCAAGCCTGGCGGATGCGCGCAGCTCGAGTCTCGCGGCATCGGGCGTCGATGCGCCCGCCGCACTGACCGCCGGCTATCACGCCGCGTTCGTCGCCGCGACGCTGTTTGCTGGCATCGCAGCCGCGCTCAGCGCGCTCCTTCTTCGAGAGAAGCGGCGCGGGCAGGCACTCGAAGGCGTCTACTAGTCGCATGAGCAGCACACTCACCTCAAGGAGATCGAACCATGAAAGTGAAGCCCATTCCCGAAGATATGCACTCGATCACCCCGCACCTCGTGTGCGCCGGCGCAGCCAACGCGATCGAGTTCTACAAGAAGGCGTTCGGCGCGACTGAGAAAGCCCGGTTGCCCGGGCCCGACGGCAGGCTCATGCATGCCGCAGTCCGCATCGGCGATTCGACCGTGATGCTGGTCGACGAGATGCCCGAATGGGGCGCGCTCGGACCGAAGGCGCTCAAAGGCTCGCCGGTCACCATCCACCTCTACGTCGACGACGTCGATGCGGTCGTCGCGCGCGCGGTCAAAGCCGGCGCCAAGGTGACGATGCCCGTAGCCGATCAGTTCTGGGGCGACCGCTACGGCCAGCTCGAGGACCCGTTCGGCCACCGCTGGTCGGTTGGCACGCATGTCCGCGACGTAAGCCCGCAGGAGATGCAGAAAGCCATGCAGAAGACTCCTGGCTAGCGGGCCATTCCCGATGCAAAAAATCACCCCATTCCTGTGGTTCGAGGGCAGGGCCGAGGAGGCGATGAATTTCTATGTCGCCATTTTCAAGAATTCGAAAAAGGGAAAGGTGGTCCGCTACGGAGACGCGGGACCCGGGCCGAAGGGCACGGTCATGACCGCGGTGTTCCAGCTGGACGGGCAGGAATTCATCGCCTTGAACGGCGGGCCGCAGTTCAAGTTCTCGCAGGCCGTATCGTTCGTCGTGAATTGCAAGACCCAGAAGGAGGTCGACGAGCTGTGGGGGAAGCTCTCCGCCGGCGGAGAACAGCAGATGTGCGGCTGGCTCAAGGACAAGTTCGGCCTGTCGTGGCAGATCGTTCCGACCGCCCTGCCGGAGCTCCTCAGCGATCCCGATCCCGCAATATCACAAAGCGTCATGAAGGCGATGATGCAGATGAAGAAGCTCGACATCGAGGGCCTGAAGCGGGCCAAGCAGGCGGCAACCAAGTAAGGAGACCACTATGGGTAGACCCGTCGTTCATTGGGAGTTCATGTCGCAGGACCCGGAGAAAGTGTCGGATTTCTATGCCAAGATCTTCGGCTGGAAGGTGCGACACGTTCCGCAGCTCAATTACCGCTTGGTCGAGACCGGCGCGAAAGGAAAAATGCGCGGCATCAACGGCGGCATCGTCAAGCCGGAGCGCGAAGGCCCCTGGCCCGGCAACATGCTTTTCTACGTCCTCGTCGACGACCTCGCGGCCTACCGCAAGAAGATCGTCGACGCGGGCGGCGTGATCCACGTGGAAGAGCAGGAAGTTCCAGGCATGGGCTGGCTGTCGCTGTTCACCGACCCGGAGGGCCGCATGAACGGCCTGTGGAAGGCGGCCCCGGCGGCAGCCCGCAAGCCCGCCAAGAAAGCCGCCAGGAGGAAAAAGAAATGACAGATCATCGCATCGAGACCAAGCCCGCGAAGGAGCGCGTGCGCGTGACGTTCAAAGGCGAAGTCATCGCCGACACGCGCGACGCCATCAGGATGGAGGAGGGCACCTATCCCGCGGTCTTCTATTTCCCCCGCAAGGACGTGAAGATGGAGCGGCTGATCCGCTCGAGCCATCGGACGCACTGCCCGTTCAAGGGCGATGCGGCGTATTTTTCGCTGGTGAACGGGCCTGAAAACGCGGTCTGGAGCTACGAGCAGCCGTACGACGAGATGAGCGTGATCAAGGAGCGGCTCGCGTTCTACCCCGATAAGGTGGACGTCAGCACGGCATGAATTAGAATGCGCGGCTCTGATGCCGCCGATCATTTCGGTTTCGAATCTCTCGAAGACCTACGCCTCCGGCTTTGAGGCGCTCAGGCGCGTCAATCTCGACATTCGCCGCGGCGAGATCTTCGCCCTGCTCGGGCCGAACGGCGCCGGCAAGACGACGCTCATCAACATCGTCTGCGGCATCGTGACGCCCTCCGCGGGCGCCGTGTCGGTGGGCGGCCATGACATCCTCAAGGACTACCGCGCCGCGCGCGCGATGATCGGCCTGGTGCCGCAGGAGCTGACGAGCAACGCGTTCGAGAGCGTCTGGGCGACGGTCAGCTTCAGCCGCGGCCTGTTCGGCAAGCCGGCCAATCCCGGACAAGTCGAGAAGGTTCTCAGGGACCTGTCCTTGTGGGACAGGAAAGACAGCAAGATCATGACGCTCTCCGGAGGCATGAAGCGCCGCGTGCTGATCGCCAAGGCCCTGGCGCACGAGCCGCAGGTGCTGTTTCTCGACGAGCCGACGGCCGGCGTCGATGTCGAGCTGCGGCAGGACATGTGGCAGGTGGTGCGCTTCCTGCGCGATTCGGGCGTGACCATCATCCTGACCACGCACTACATCGAGGAGGCCGAGCTGATGGCCGAGCGCATCGGCGTGATCAGCAAGGGGGAGATCATCCTGGTCGAGGAGAAAGCCGAGCTCATGCGCAAGCTCGGCAAGAAAGTGCTGACGCTCCAGCTGCGCGAAGTGCTCGACGCCATACCGGCCGAGCTCGCTGCCCATCGCCTGAACCTGGCGGCCGATGGCCGCGAGCTCGTCTACACCTACGACACGCAGCGCGAGCGCACCGGCATCACGTCCCTGCTCGACGATCTCAACCAGGCGGGCATCAGCTTCAAGGACCTCCAGACGACGCAAAGCTCTCTCGAGGACATCTTCGTCGACCTGGTGCGGCAGGGAAAATGAGCCGATGAGGACGAACTTCCGGGCGATCTGGGCGATTTACGTGTTCGAGATGGCGCGCACTGGCCGCACGCTGCTGCAAAGCATCGTCGCCCCGGTGATCTCGACGTCGCTGTACTTCGTGGTGTTCGGCGCGGCCATCGGCACGCGCATCGCCGAGATCGACGGAGTCAGCTACGGCGCGTTCATCGTGCCGGGGCTGGCGATGCTGATGCTGCTGACGCAGAGCGTCGCGAACGCCTCGTTCGGAATCTACTTTCCCAGGTTCACCGGCACGATCTACGAGATCCTGTCGGCGCCGGTCTCGTATCTCGAGATCGTGACCGGCTTCGTCGGCGCGGCCGCCACCAAGTCGGTGATCCTGGGGCTGATCATCGTCGCGACGGCGGGCCTGTTCGTGCCGCTGCGCATCGCCCATCCGGCCTGGATGCTCGCGTTTCTCCTGCTGACCGCCGTGACCTTCAGCCTGTTCGGCTTCATCATCGGCATCTGGGCGGACGGCTTCGAGCAGCTGCAGTTCGTGCCCCTGCTGGTCATCACCCCGCTGACCTTCCTGGGCGGCACGTTTTATTCCATTCGCGTACTGCCGCCTTTCTGGCAGACGGTCACCCTGTTCAACCCCGTGGTCTACCTGGTCAGCGGCTTCCGCTGGAGCTTCTATGAGATCGCCGACGTGCACGTCGGAGTCAGCCTGGCGATGACGGGCCTGTTCCTCGCAGCCTGCCTGGCTGCGGTATGGTGGATCTTCAAGACCGGCTACCGACTCAAGACCTGAATGCGCTCGATCCCGATCCTGCTCCTGCTCTGGGCGAGCGCCGCGCTCGGCCAGCCCTACCCGGCGAGGCCGGTGAAAATCATGGCCGGCGCCTCTCCGGGCGGCGGCATCGACATCATCTCCCGCCTGCTGGCGGACAAGTTTGCCGAGCGTTTCAAGCAGCCGTTCGTGGTCGAGAACCGCCCCGGCGCATCGAACACGCTGGCCGCCGACTTCACGGCCAGGGCGGCGCCCGACGGCCATACCCTCATGGTGGCCACCAATACCGGGCAGGCCATCGCGCCGCACCTCATCAAGCTCGGCTTCGATGCGCAGAAGGACATCCAGCCGGTCGGCCTGGTGGTGGTCGTGCCCAATGTCGTGGTGGTGAATACCGGAGTTCCCGCCCGCAGCATCGGAGAGCTTCTCGCGCTCCTGAAGGCGAGGCCAGGCGAATACCGCTTCGCTTCGGTCGGCGTGGGCAGCACGCAGCACATCGCCGCCGAGCTGTTCATGCGGGCGACCGGGACGAAGCTCATCCACATTCCTTACAAGGGCAGCAGCCAGGCGCATATCGACCTCCTGGGCGGGCAGGTCGAGATGATGCTCGACACGACCTCCTCCGCGATGGGCCAGATCAAGGCGGGCAGGCTGCGTCCGCTGGCAGTCACGACGCCGAAGCGCGCCGCCGAGCTCCCCGAGGTCCCAACGCTCGCCGAATCGGGCGTTCAGGGCGTCGAGATGAGCACCTGGTATGGCCTGTTCGCGACCGGCGGCACGCCGCGCCCGATCGTCGAGCGGCTCAACGCCGAGCTGCAGAAGGCGCTGAAGCTGCCCGACGTGCAGGCGAGGCTCGCCGGCCTCGGCGGCGAGCCCGGCGCGCTCAGCGTTCAGCAATTTACCGAGATGAACACCGCGGAGTACGAGCGCTTCGGCAGGCTGATCCGCGAAGCCGCGATCAGGATCGATGGCTAGCCGGCTCACGGTGCGCGATGTGCTGGCCGGGCGGGCGCCGCATGGCGCGAGCGTCACGGTGAAGGGCTGGGTGCGCACGCGCCGCGACTCGAAGGCCGGGTTCTCGTTCGTCAACGTGTCGGACGGCTCCTCGTTCCATCCGGTGCAAGTGGTGGCGGCGAATACGCTGCCCAATTATTCCCAGGAAATCTTGAAACTGACAGCAGGCTGCGCGCTCGAGGCTGTCGGCAACATAGTGCCCTCGCCCGCCAGGGGCCAGCCGTTCGAGATGCAGGCGAGCGCGATCAGAGTTCTGGGCTGGGTCGACGATCCGGACAGCTACCCGATCCAGCCCAAGCCGCACACGCTCGAGTTCCTGCGCGAGGTGGCGCACCTGCGGCCGCGCACCAACGTGATCGCCGCGGCGACGCGCGTGCGGCACAGCGTGGCGCAGGCGATCCACCGCTTCTTCCACGAGCGGGATTTCTTCTGGGTCAATACGCCGATCATCACCGCCTCGGACGCCGAGGGCGCCGGCGAGCTGTTCCGCGTGTCGACGCTCGATCTCGCCAACCTGCCGCGCACGCCCGAGGGCAAGGCCGACTTCGCGCAGGACTTCTTCGGCCGCGAGACCTTCCTCACGGTGTCCGGGCAGCTCAACGTCGAGGCCTACTGCCTGGCGCTCTCCAGGGTGTATACCTTCGGCCCGACCTTCCGCGCCGAGAACTCGAACACCAGCCGGCACCTCGCCGAGTTCTGGATGGTCGAGCCCGAGATCGCCTTCGCCGATCTGTCAGACAACGCGGACCTTGCGGAAGCGCTCTTGAAGTTCACCTTTGAAACTTTGCTGACGCAGAGGCAGGAGGACCTTGCCTTCTTCGACGAGCGCATCGAGAAGGGGCTGGTGGCAAAGCTGCAGGGGATCGTCGAATCGCAGTTCGTGCGCATGGACTACGGCGAGGCGATCGCGATCCTCGAGCGCGCCAAGGAGAGCTTCGAGTTCCCGGTGAAGTGGGGCGTCGACCTGCAGTCGGAGCACGAGCGCTACCTCACCGAGCGGCACGCGAAACGGCCGGTCATCGTCATGAACTATCCCAAGGGCATCAAGGCCTTCTACATGCGGGTGAACGACGACGGCCGTACGGTGGCGGCGATGGACGTGCTCGCGCCCGGGATCGGCGAGATCATCGGCGGCAGCCAGCGCGAGGAGCGGCTGGAGGTGCTCGACGCCCGCATGGCCGAGCGCGGCATCGACAAGGAGCACTACGGCTGGTACCTGGATCTGCGCCGCTACGGCACGGTGCCGCACGCCGGCTTCGGCCTCGGCCTGGAGCGCACGCTCGCCTACGTCACCGGTCTCGCCAACGTGCGCGACGCCATCCCGTTTCCCAGGACGCCGGGCAACGCGAAGTACTGAGTAGCCTATCTATAGAAGACATGCCTGCCGATTCGGGTGACGCGCTTCTTCTCTTTCGCCCAACCGGGAGTAATGTGGGTCGCGTGAAAGAATAGGGCGCCCTCGAGCACCGGCGTGTACCTCCGGTAGTAGACCTCCTCGGCCACTTTCCGGGCGCGCTCCCACTCCTCCCCGCTGGGCGCCGGCAGCTCATTGAATTCGGTCCACGAAAACGCGCCCACGTGACGCCCGAGGATCCGATCCCAGTTCTTCTGATACACGACCGCGCAAACCGTGCGGGGGAATCGCCGCGAGGCCTTGCGGTTCATCGTGACTTCCGCGACGGCGTACTGCCCCGCCGCGGGCTCGCCCCGAGCCTCGAAATACACGTTTCTGGCCAGGCAGGCGAGGTTCTGCCGGTCGAGCTCGCGCGCGCGATTGCGCCTCTCGTCCTGATTCGCGAACACCGCAAACAGCAGGAATCCGAGGAGCGCGACGACCAGGCCGACGACCAGAACGAACACCCACGGCCCCTTGTCGGTCCGGTACCAGAAGACGCGCGCGGCGTAGAGAGGGCTCAAGTCGATGTCCTCCGAGAGCCATACTTTGCGCATCGCGGCGGCCCGGTCAAAGGTAAGAATCCCGGTTTCACTCCGCGTGCGCTCCAGAGCCTTGTGGGAAGCGGGCGGCTTTTGTACATTGGCCGGCATCTCCTGAGGAGGGGGGATCCAATGAAGCTGGCAATCAAAGCCGCAATCTTTGCGTTTGCCTGCGCTGCCCTTGCCGCGCAGGCGCAGGACCGCGTCATCCGCATCGGCGTGGCGATGCCGATCTCGGGCCCGGGATCGTATTTCGGCGTGATGGGCAAGGAAGGCATCGACCTCGCGCTCGAGCAGTTCAAGGGCGGGGTCAACGGCTATCGCCTGCAGGTGCAGTACGAGGACTCGGCGTGCAGCCCGCTGCAGGCCACCAACGCGGTGAAACGCATCCTCGACCAGTTCAAGCCGCACGTCGTCGTCGGCGACGAGTGCTCGGACGCGTCGCTCGCGATCGCGCCGATCCTCGAGCAGGCGAAGGTGGTGCAGCTGAACGCGGGCTCGGTGACGATGAAGCTGACCGAGTCGGGCTACAAGTACGTGTTCCGCATCTTCCCCAACGCCGAGCAGCAGGGCCCGCCGCTGGCGAGGAATGCGTACGACAAGCTGAAGGCGCGCAACGCGGTGCTGCTGTATGAAAAGACCAACGCCGGCCAGGACAGCGCCGATGGCTTCGAGAAGTTCTTCGTCGCCGCCGGCGGCAAGATCGTGGCCCGCATCGACTTCGGCCGCGACCTGAACGACTTCACGTCGATCGCTACCCGCATCGCGTCGCTCGGCAAGGTCGACGTGCTGCCGACCTTCGCCCTCGAAGGCCAGACGGTGCGGCTGGCGCAGGCGCTCGCGCAGGCGAAAGTGATCAGGGGCGGCGGCGGCAACGCGATCCAGATGGGCTCGATCTGGCTGCCTTACGGCTTCGACCAGAAGGCCGGCCAGGCCGCCGAGGGCTACATCCGCATCGTCCAGTTCGACCCGACCGAGAAGCGCGCGATCGTGCAGGACTTCATCAAGGCGTTCCGCGCGAAGTACGGCGCCGACCGGGTGCCGACCCACATCAACTCGCACGCCTACGACAGCATCCTGCTGATCGCCGAGGCGGTGCGCCGCGGCGCGACCGACTCGGAATCGATCCGCGAGCGCTTTTCCAGGTTCAAGGACGTGGAAGTGACGACCGGCAGGATCACCTTCGGGCCCAACGGCCAGAACAGCGACCTGTCGGTGATCCACTTCGTCGAGACCCAGAAAGACCTGAGCTGGAAAGGGCTCGACTGGTAGAGCTGGTCGTCCAGCAGTCGGTCAACGGCATCTACCTGGGTTGCCTTTACGTGATGGTGGCCCTCGGGCTCACGTTGATCTACGGCGTGCTGAACCAGATCAACTTCGCCCACGCCGACTTCGTTACCGTCGGCGCGTTCACCGCGTTCTTCACCGCGACGCGGTTCGCCACCAAGGTGCTGGGGCTGCCGGACACCGGCGGCTACCTCCTGTCGCTGGTGGCGGCGCTCGGCGCCGGAGCGGTGCTGGGCTTCCTGGTGAACGCCGCGGTGTTCGCGCCCTTGCGCTCGCGTGGCGACGAGCTGCGGCCCCTCATCGCGACGATAGGGGTGTCAGTATTGCTCGAGAACGGCCAGCTGGCGCTTTTCGGCCCGATCCCCTACCAGTTCGACTCGCCCCTGGCGCGCGAGACGATCCGCCTGGGGCGCATCTTCTTCAGCGCGCAGAGCCTGCTGGTGGTCGCGGTCTCGGTGGCGGCCATCGCCGCGCTCTACGCTTTCATGCGCTTCACCTTTCTCGGCAAGGCGCTGCGCGCGGTGGCGCAGGACCGCGAAACCGCCGGCCTGATGGGCATCAATCCCAACCTGCTGATCGGGCTCACCATCGTCATCGCCTCGGCGCTCGCCGGCATGGCGGGCGCGCTGCTCGGGCCGGTGGTGGTGCTCACCCCGTTTACCGGCGCATCGCTGATCGTCAAGGCCTTCGCCATCGTCATCATCGGCGGGTTCGGCAACATGCAGGGCACCATCATCGCCGGCCTGCTGGTCGGCATCGTCGAGGCGTTCACGGTCCAGTATCTCGGCTCCGGGCTGATCGACCTGGTGGCGTTCGCGCTGCTGCTGACGATGCTGGCGGTGCGCCCCACCGGCCTGATCGCCGAGCGCAAGGAAGAAAACGTTTGAGCGCGCGAATAGTTTATTTTTTACTGAGCATCCTCGTCGTGGCCGCGCTGCCGTGGCTCATTACCACGCCGTACTGGCGCGGCATCCTGGTGCTTTGCGCGATGAACGTGCTGCTGGCGCTGTCGCTCAACCTGGTGATGGGCTACGCCGGGCAGCTCAACCTCGGCCAGTCCGCCTTCTTCGGCATCGGCGCGTACGTCTCGACCCTCCTCATCAAGAGCTACGGCTGGAGCTTCTGGCTCGCGGCGCTGGCGGCGGTCGGAGCGGCCGGGCTCCTCGGCCTCGCCCTCGCGGCCTTCGCGGTGCGGCTGCGCGGGCACTATCTCGCCATCGCTTCGCTCGGCTTCGCCGTCATCACTTACCAGGTCCTGGTGAACTGGGAGAAGGTCACCCAGGGAGTGCGGGGCATCTACGGCATCCTGCCGCCAGTGCCGAATACGACGGCGCTGTTCTACCTGGTGGCAGCGATCGCCGTGCTGGTCTACGCGCTGCTCGACAACCTGGTGCGCTCGCCGATCGGCGAGACCCTGCGCGCGATCCGCGAGGACGAGGTGTCGGCCGCCTCGCTCGGCGTCAACGGCGCGCTCTGGAAGGCGTTCGCCTTCGGCCTGGGCGCGGGGATCGCCGGCCTGGCCGGCGTCTTCTATCCCGGCCTGGTCGGCACGCTGGTGCCCGACGCGTTCAACATCGTCGAGTCGTTCACCATGATGGCCATGGTCATCGTCGGCGGCATGGGGACCATGATCGGCCCGGTGGTGGGCGCGGTCGTGCTCACCTTCCTGCCGGAGCTGCTGCGCGGCTTCGGCGAATTGCGGCTGATGATCTACGGCATCGCCCTGACGCTGGTGGTGCTGTTCATGCCCGGCGGCATGGTCCAGGCGTGGATGACATTGCGCGCGCGCATACGATGATTTTGCAGGCCAAAGAGATCAGCAAGAGCTTCGGCGGCGTGCGCGCGGTGCAGAACGTTTCGATCGGCGTGCCGGAAAAATCGATCTTCGCGCTGATCGGGCCGAACGGCGCCGGCAAGTCGACGCTGCTCAACCTGCTGTCGGGCCTCTACCAGCCCGATGCCGGATCCCTGCATTTTGAACAGACAAGCCTGATCGGCCTGCCGGCGCACCGCCGCGTGCGGCTCGGCATCGCTCGCACCTTCCAGAAGATCCGCCTCTTCAAGCAGCTCACGCTGCTCGAGAACGTGCTCGCCGGCTTCCACATCCATCAAGACGTGCCTTTGTGGAAATATCTCGTTTACGGCGATGCCGGGCGCTTCCGCGAGGAAGCGCGCTCGCTGCTCGCGTTCATCGGGCTGGAGGCGCGTTCCGGCGAGCGCGCCGGCGCGCTGCCGTACGGGCAGCAGCGCATGCTGGAGATCGCGCGCGCGCTGGCGACGCGGCCGCGCCTGTTCATGCTCGACGAGCCGGCGGCCGGGCTGAACGCCGCCGAGGTCGAGTTCCTGCTGCAAAGGCTCGAGGAGCTCGGCCGGCGCGGCATCACGGTGGTGGTGGTCGAGCACAACATGGACCTGGTGATGAACGTCGCCCACCGCGTGTTCGTCATGGACCACGGCGAGGCGCTGTTCGAAGGCACGCCGCGCGAAGTGCAGAGCAACCCGGCGGTGATCGCGGCCTACCTTGGCGGTGAATTTGCTGCTTGAGGTACGAAACCTCGAGCTGGCGTACGGCGAGGTCCCGGCGGTGCGCGACATCTCCTTCGAGGTCGCCGAAGGCGAGATCGTCACCCTCATCGGCGCCAACGGCGCCGGCAAGACCACCAGCCTGCGCGGCGTCGCCGGCGCCATGCTGCCGCGCAGGGGCCAGATCTTTTTTTCAGGCCGGGACATAACCAACCTGCCTGCCTATCGCCGGGCGCTCGCCGGCATCGCGCTGGTGCCGGAAGGCCGGCGCGTGTTCCCGGCGCTGACGGTGCGGGAAAACCTCGAAATGGGCGGATTCAAGTTCCGCGCCGACCGGGGCAAGCTGCGCTCGCAGATGGAGCGGGTGATGGAGATGTTTCCGCGGCTGCGCGAGCGCGCAGGTCAAGCGGCGGGAACGCTTTCCGGCGGCGAGCAGCAGATGCTCGCGCTGTCCCGGGCGCTGATGTCCGAGCCGCGGCTGCTGTGCATGGACGAGCCCTCGCTCGGCCTCGCGCCGCTCGTGGTGCAGGACATCTTCCGCAGCATCCGCGCCGCGAACGCCGCCGGGGCGAGCATCCTGCTGGTCGAGCAGAACGCGCGCTACGCGCTCGAAACGGCGAGCCGCGGCTACGTGCTGCAGACGGGCGCGATCATCGCGAGCGGACCCTGCGCAGTCCTCAAGCAGGACGAGCGCGTGAAAGAAGCCTATCTCGGGAGACGGTAATGAATTACTCGCTGCAAGAAAAGGCCGCGATCGTCACCGGCGGGAGTGGCGGCATCGGCAGCGCCATCGCGCGCGCTTTTGCCGAAGCCGGCGCGAAGGTCGCGTGCGTGGATCTGGATGTCAAAAAAGTCGCCGGGAAAGAATTTCTCGCCATCTCGTGCGACGTGTCTTCCGAATCGGATACCAAGAAAGCGGTCGAGCAGGTGATCAAGGCCTTTGGCGGCCTGCACGTGCTGGTGAATGGCGCGGCGATGAAGGATCCGAGCGCGACGGTCGTCGACCTCGATCTCGCGGCCTGGAACCGCGTGTTCGCCGTCAACGTCGCCGGCGCCTACCTGATGAGCCGGTGGGCCATTCCGCACATTGCGCGCGCCGGCGGCGGCTCCATCATCCACATCGCTTCGCAGCTCGGCACCGTGGGCACGCCGGGACGCGTCGCCTACTGCTCCACCAAGGGAGCGCTGATCACCATGGCCAAAGCCATGGCGGCGGACCACGCCGCACAGAAGATCCGGGTGAACACGCTTTCCCCGGGCGCGGTCGAGACCGAGCGCATGCTGCGTTTCGGCTCGATGGAAAAAGCGCGCGAAATTCTCGGCCCGAAGCACCTGCTGAGCCGCCTGGCCCAGCCTGAGGAGATCGCCGCCGCGGCGCTGTTCCTGGCGTCGGACGCTTCCAGCTTCATGACCGGCGCCGACCTGCGCGTCGACGGCGGCTACAACGCCGTGTGAGACTTCAAAGGGTCATGCCGCCGTCGACGCTGATCACCGCGCCGTTGATGTAGCTGGCGTCGTCGGAGGCGAGGAACGCGAGCCGAGCCTGCCGCAGGGAACCTTCGCCTCCATGCCTTTCAGCACTTCCTCCGGCATCTGGTTGAGGATCGGCGTCCTGATGAAGCCCGGGCACACCGCGACCGCGCGAATGCCCTTGCGCCCCAGCTCCCGGGCCCAGGTCTTGGTCATCCCGATCACCGCGAACTTGCTGGCCGCGTAATTGGTCTGGCCGAAGTTGCCGTACAGCCCGACGACCGAGGAGGTGGTCAGGATGACCCCCGATCCCTGCGCCAGCATGATGTCCACCACCATCCGCGTCGAGTTGTAGACGCCCTTCAGGTTGATGTCGATCACCTTGTCGAACTGCTCATCGGTCATGTTTTTCAGCTGCGCGTCCATGACGATGCCGGCGTTGTTGACCACGCAGTCGATGCGCCCCCACCTGGCCATCACGGCCTTCACCATGGCGGCGAGCGTCTCCTTCCTGGTGACGTCGACCGGATAACCCTCGGCCTCGCCGCCGTTCGCCCGGATCGCCGCCAGCGTTTGCTGCATCAATTCCGGATTGATGTCGCACACCGCGACCTTCGCCCCCTCGGCGGCGAACTTGACGGCCGTCGAATGCCCGATGCCGCGCGCCCCGCCCGTGATGACGGCGACCTTCCCGGCGAGCATCATGCGCGTGGACCGCGGCGCTAGTTGGCGACGAAGCAATAGACCAGGCCGGCGCCGCCCGAGGCTTTCAGGTTGTCCTGGCTGCAGCCGCGCGAGCCGTGCGAGGAGTTCCAGGACTTCATGTGCCGGGTGTCCTTCAATCCTGTCAGGTCGTGGTGGCCGACGATCGCCGAGCCTTCGCCGCTCTTCGTCCAGTTGCCGCACGTGGTGTCGCCGCCCGCGGTCGAGAAGTTCCCCGCCGGGTCGGAGCCCGTCAGGATGTCGTGCGTGTTCACGGCATCGCCGCGGCCGCTGACCACCTCGCCTTTCTCCGTCAGCGCGGTTTGCTTGTTGATGTTGTTGCTTGAGGAATGCAGATCCTCCACGCTCTTGGCCACTACCACGCCCTTGGTGTTGCGCCACGGGCCTTTGCCGATGCGATCGCGCGCGTTCACGCCCGCGTCGCCCCCCGGCAATGTCGTGCTCAGGTACGCGCGCCAGTTCGTGTAGGCCGAGCCGGCCGCCTTGGCGAGCGCAAGGCAGTGCGCATCGGCGCCCTCCAGGCCGCCGAGATCGGCACCGTTGCCCTTGCCCACGCTGGTCACGAAGAACGTCATGCTGGCCTGCTGAGCGTGCACGCTGAATGCCACGAAGATGCTTGCGATCGCGATTCTCGAAAGTTTCATTTACACCTCCCTTATACGCCCTGCATTATCGCGGCCGACGTCGCAAGGACGCAACCGGACCGCGTCTGCGACAGCTCAGATCGGCGTCGCGAGCAGGGAGGGGACCAGCCCTGTATCGGCGATGATTGTGACGCTTCTCAATTTGGCAAGATTTCCCTCGACGCGCGCCTCGACGCGGTAGCGCCCGACGCTGAACAGCCGCGACTCGCCCTCGAGACTGGTCTGGAACAGGCTGTATCCCGCCTCGAAGCAGAAGATCGAGTCTTTCTTGTCCGTAAAGCGCAGCGGGCCGATTACGTGCCGGTCGTAGTGCGGGTTGTAGAGGTTGACGTTGCGGTAGGACTCGACGCGGTCGCGCAGCATGTTCTTGTTGTCGCACCACATGAGCACGTTGGGCAGCCCCTGCTCGACGTTCTCGCGCGTGACGATGCGGTAGTCGCAGTCCTCGTCGAACAGCTCGACCCAGTCCTCGAGGCGGTCCTCGTCGAGCGCCATCGCGTATTCCGCCATCAGCTCGTAAAGGCGATTCACCTGATGGCGCCGGCGGGCTCGACTCCCATCAGCTCGGCCCAGTACGACCAGAAGCCGCGGATCGGAGTCTCGGTGACGCGGTGGGCGAGGTCGCGCACTTCGCCGCGGCCGCCCATCTCGATGACGGCGCAGCCGTCGCGCGTGCTGCGCGTCGCCTTCTGCACCGCCTCGATCGCCTCGCCGTCCTCCATGCTGACCAGGCCCGCCGGGCCGACCAGGTTGGCCGAGATCAGGCGGTGGCGCGTCATCGCCGCGTCGTCGTCGGCGTAGCCGAACACGGTCTGAAACACCTCGTGTGCGCCTACTCCCTGCGGCCGGATCTGGCGCGCGGCGAGAGAGTTGTTGATCTGAATCAGCAGCCCGTTGGGAAAGAACACCGGCGCGGCGAGGTTCATCCCGTCGGAGAATTCGTTCTTGAAGTCCAGCAGCTTGCGGTCACGCAATTGCATGCGGTCGAGCCGCGCCGCGGTCCCGGCGTACGCCGCTTTCGCGTCTTCCTGCGTATCGGTCGCAGCGTAGGCGTGGTTCATGTTGTGGCGGTGGCGGCCGTCCATCTTCACCCCACCTTTCTGCGTCGCGCGGTCCACGCCGTAGGTGACGAAGAACTCGTGCA
>Ga0209157_1001644_pt1 | contig 18476 bp, 15 predicted proteins | sample GraSoiAngelo_135_FD_185892 | JGI IMG/M metagenome (GOLD analysis project Ga0209157, IMG submission 185892) | Grasslands soil microbial communities from the Angelo Coastal Reserve, California, USA - 14_0929_05_40cm (SPAdes) (version 2) | ecosystem: Environmental > Terrestrial > Soil > Grasslands ...
CGACCCCGCCCGCGACGTTCGCCAGCGACGCCGCCTCGAGCGGTGTGGCGCCGCATGCCAGCGCCAGACTAAATGTGCTGATCACCGTGTCGCCGGCGCCCGTGACGTCGGCGATCTCGTCGGTGCCGTGAATCGGAATGAAGCTCGTCGCCCCGTCGCGCTCGAACAGCGCCATGCCCCGGCTGCCCCGCGTGACGAGCAGCATCCGCGCGTCCAGCCGTTCCAGCAGTTGGCGCCCGGCCTTCTCGACCGTTCGCTCGTCGTCGGTAGCCACGCCGGTGAGCTGCTCGAGCTCGGCCTCATTGGGCGTGGCCGCCGTCACGCCGGTGAACCGAGGCAGCTGGTAGCGGCTGTCGGCGCTGACGATCGCATTGGCACGTCGCGCGATCGTCTTGACCTGTTCGAAGATTCGCGGCGTGACGGTGCCGTAACCATAGTCGGAGATCACGATCGCGTCGATGCGTCCCGCCAGCGCGGCGAGACGCGCGAGCAGCGCGTCCTCGGTCACGGGCTGCGGCTCTCCCGCCGGCTCGCGATCCAGTCGTACCACCTGCTGGCGCGTCGCCTGGTAGCCGCCCGCCATGATGCGGGTCTTCACCGGCGTCGTCCGACCGTTTTCGGTGACGATGCCGTCGGTCGGGATTCCCGCCGCGTGGAAGAGCGCCAGCAGTTCCCCGCCGGCGTTGTCTCGCCCGATCACCCCGAGCGGCACCACCCGGGCGCCGAGCGCGTGGACGTTGTTGGCTGCGTTCGCCGCCCCCCCGAGCAGCACCTCGCGCTCGGAGAAGGTCAGGATGAGCACTGGGGCCTCTCGCGAGATCCGGACGGGCTTGCCGAAGAGGTACTCATCGGTGATCAGATCCCCGATGACGACGACGGTTCGTCCCCCGAGTTTGTCGATCGTCCTAAGCATCCCGCGCAGAGCCTCGGTCACGAGCGCCGACTCCCGATCACCCAGTCGACGGCATCGAGAAGGTCCTCCGCCACGTGGTCGGGCGGCACCGGGAAGGCGTCGCGCCGGTATTCCCATTCGCCCAGACCGTAGCCCGTGAGCACGAGCACGGACTGGGCGCCCACGGCGCGGGCGGCGGCGAGATCCGAGGCCTTGTCACCGACCAGCGTCGAGCCTGAGAGGTCGAGGCCGAGCTCAGAGGCCGCGCGGAGCAGCAGGCCGGGCTTGGGCTTGCGGCACTCGCACACCATCCGGTACGGCGGCTCCCCCTCCGTCGGATGATGGGAGCACACGTAGATCCCATCCAGGTGTGCGCCCTCGTCCTTGAGCCGGGATACCAGTGCCGCGTTCACCGCGGCGAGCACCTCTTCCGAGAAGTAGCCGCGGGCGATCCCCGCTTGATTCGTCACGACGACGGCGGCGATGCCGGCGTCGTTGAGACGGCGGATGGCTTCGGCCGATCTCGGTTGGACTCGAAGACGCCTGGGATGATTGACGTACCCCACTTCCTCGGTAAGCGTCCCGTCACGATCCATGAAGACCGCGGGCCTGGGACCCACGCGCGAAGTGTAAGCCCGAAGGGCCGATTTCTCACGGAAAATCGTACGTTGCACGCGTGCAGCGACTATAGATCCGCGCGAACCCGCTGACTTGAGCGGCATACGTGTAGGGTTCGGCCGAGCGGCGCGCCGCTTCCGCGACATCGCCGTCAGGGCGCTCGCGGAAGCGCTCGAGCGCCGCCGTGATCGCCCGCGGGTCGGTCGGGTTCACGATCGACCCGTTGACCCCATCCTCAATGACCTCCGCGCCACCCGCACGCGCGCTGGCGACAACCGGGAGTCCCGCGGCGAGGGCTTCCAGGTGAACATTACCGAACGGCTCGTAGCGGCTCGGTAGCACGACGACGTCGGCCGCAGCGTACCAGCGCTCGAGATCGGCCCGGGCGCCGAGCCAGGCGATCCGCTCGCCGACGCCGAGACGAGCCGCCGCGAACCGGTACGGCCGGGCGTCGCCCTTGCCGACGACGACAAACCGGCTCTCGCGATCGGAGAGCGCCGCGAACGCCTCGACCGCGGTCGCCAGCCCCTTGCGCGCGAAGCCGCTGCCGACGAAGAGGACCGTGAACGCGCGAGAGGGAATGGCAGCCTCGGCCCGCGCGGGTTCGCGATATCTGGCGCGGTTCAACGGATGAAAGCGCTCGAGATCGACCCCGTTGTACACGACCGCCAGACGCCCGGGCGACACGCCGTACAGGGTCTCGATCTCCCGTCGTCCGGCGTCGGCGATGGCGACGATCTGCGGCGTTCGCGCGAAGACGCGGCGCTCGAGCGCCAGGACGATCCGATGATAGAGGCCACGGGCGCGCCCCCGCTCCTCGCTCGCCAGGTACGCCCGGTGACATCCCTCGCCGGCGCGATACACGTCCTGGCGAAGCGTGCGCTCGTGGCTCTGGACCACGTCCCAGCTCCGGCGCGCGACCGCGAGCCGGGCGTTCATGGCCAGCGCCACGACGCGCGCCGCCGACGGCAACGGCGGCAGCGACAGGGTGTGAAGCGTTACCCCGCGCACCGGCGCCTGGCCGCGCGGGCTGAGGAGGTGGACGTCATAACCGTGTTCGACGAGAGCCGCCACGAGGCCCGCCGTCGCCCGCTCGACTCCCCCGTGGAAGACGAACGGCCGCGCGATGAGGAGGAGCTTCATTGTAGCGAGGGCCTCGAGGCCGGTTTTGACCGGGGGTGGCCTGAGAAAGAAGCGGGTGGCTCCGACATGCCCGCTCTGCCCCGGGGCGACACTTCGGCGCAGGGCGCCGACTCGCCTGCTCTGCCTCGGGGCGATACTCCGGCGCGGGGCGCCGACACGCCTGCTCTCACGCGGAACGTCGTGCGGTCAGCCGCTCGATGAGCGGGAAGAGCGTGGCCCGGGCGACGCGGAAGCTGTAGCGTGCTTCGCAACGCTGGCGGGCGCGACGGCCGAGCGCCGCGGCTTCCTCGGCGTTGTCGAGCAACCGCTTGATCGCGCCGGCGAGCGCGGGCACGTCCCCGGGTTCGACCACGAGGCCGCAGCCGTCCAGGATCTCAGGAATCATCGAGACCGACGTCGAGACGATGGGACGGGCGAGCGCCATCGCGTCGAAGAGCTTCGCGGGCACCTGCGCCACGGTGTCGGTGGTATCTCGCTGAGGCACGGCGACGACGTCGGCGGCGATGAGGTAGCGAGGCACGTCGTCGAACGGAATCTCGCCAGTCACGCGCACGTGTGGGATCCGGGACCAGCGCGGCGCTTCACCACGGGCCGGATCGACGCCGACGAGCGCCAGGACGACCCCGGGCCCCAACAAGCCCACCGCGTCGATCAGGTCGTCGACGCCCTTGTGCCCCCGCGGCGTCCCGAGAAACATCACGACCTTGTTGGCGCCCACCCCCTGCCGGGCGCGCGCGTCGGCGCGATCGTATCGGGCCGGATCCCACGCCTCGGTATCGCGCACGTGGGGCAGGAGCGTCCCGCCGAAGCGGCGCTCGAGGAATCGCGAGGCCACCGTGATTGCGTCGGCACGACAGATGAGCTTCTCCGCAAGCCACGTCCACGGGAGCCCGTTCGGATTGGCAAGGTTGAGGGCGCGACCGACCCGACCCCAGGCGCCCGAGCGACAGAAGAAGCCGACCTCCCAGTCGTCGATGTCGAGGACGAGCGGCCGCTGCCGGCGTGCCCGCGCGAGCAGGCCCAGTCCGAAGCTCGTCGGCCGCGGCTTGGACGCGACGAGGACCTCGCCGTCGACGAGCTCGAGGAGCTCGGGAACGTGTCGTGCGAACCCGGGATCGCGCCCGGCCCGCACGCTGCGATACGCGACCGCGCCGTTCCGCGATGGCGCCCAGAGATCTTCGCCGAACTGAGGCCCGACCACGTCGACCTCGTAGCGCGACGAAAGGAGACGAGCAAGCAGGTCGGCACGACCCGTCGCATTGTCCGACAGGTCGGAGGCGAGGATGGAGATCTTCACGCCGCGCCGGCCGCCAGGAGGCTCGTGTAGCGCGCCTCGAGCGCAGCCGCCACGCGGGCGCCCGAGTACCGCTGTCCGACCAGCCGCTGTCCGGCCTCGCCCAGCCGCGCGCACGCCGCGGGGTCCCTCACGAGCCTCGCCAGCGCGTCGGCGAGCGCCTCGGCGTCGCCGGCTGGCACGAGCGCCGCGTGCTCGCCGTCGGCCAGCACCTCCGGCACCACACCCACCCGCGACGCGATGAGCGGCCGCCCGGCGGCCAGACACTCGAAGACCACGCGGGACATGCCATCGGACTCGAGCGGCACGTAGAGCACGATGTCGAGCGCGGCGAGGGCAGCCGGCAGATCGTCGACGAAGCCGCCGATGTTGAACTGCCGCCCGAGCCCAGCTCGATCGATCGTGTTCCGGACTACCGCCTCCATGCTCCCGCGCCCCACGAAGACGAAGTGAGGCCGGACACCACGCGCGCCGAGTCGGGCCGCCGCATCGACCACGACCGCGTGTCCCTTCATGACGCGAAGGCCGGCAATCATGCCCACCAGCGGGTGGTCCGGCCGGCCGCCGAGCCGCCTGTACACCTCGGGATCGCGTGGGAGCGGGCGATACCGCTCCGCGTCGGCGCCGCCCCGCAGCGCGGCGATACGATCAGCGTCCACGAGCTCGGAGGCGATGTACTGCCGCCGGATGGCCTCGGTCACCGTCACGACGAATGCCGTTGCCCGACGGTAGAGCCAGCGATTGGCGGCGTGGGGCCTCACGGCCAGAGCGATGTGGCGCGTCCTGACGACGGGCCGCGGCGTTGAAATCAAGCGATTGGCCACGGCGACAAGCCAATGCTCTTTGCCGCGATGCACGTGGACCACGTCGGTCTCCTCCAGCAGGGCGCGAAGGCGGCCGAGGTCCCGGGCGTCCGCCATCAGCCGGACGCCGCTCGCGAGCGTGGTCACGGGCTCCACGCCTTCTCGGCGCACGCCGTCGATCACCCGTGCCTCCGTTCCGGCGAGGCACACGAGGGTCACCGCGTGTCCGCGACGCTCGAGCTCTCGCGTCATCCTAGCCGCCCAGTAGGCGTCGGACGACCACCCGCGGCAGGAGACGAGCTGGAGAATCCTCACCGGACGTCCCCATAGACGCGCTCGACCGTCTCGACCGAGCGCTCGAGGCCGAAGCACTCCTCCGCTCTCGCGCGACCCGCGCTCCCCATCGCCCGTCGCCGCGCCGGGTCCTCGAGTATGTCCCCGAGCGCGCGCGCGACACTCTCCGGGCGGTCGTCGTCGATCAGGAACCCGGTTTCGCCATGCACCACCGTTTCCGGAAGCGCGCCCACGCGTCGAGCGATCACCGGCCGTGCCGCGGCCATCGCTTCGAGCGCCGCCCGGCAGGACTCATCCGAGCCCGCCGCCATGAGGGCGAAGCAGTCCCCGGCGGCCAGGACCGAGGGGAGGTCAATGTCGCGATAGCCCGTGAAGATCACGTGACTTCCGAGCTCGAGATCGGCGACCAGCTGCTCGAGGGGCCTGCGCGTCTCGCCTTTTCCAACGAGCAGCAGGCGCACTCGCGGGAGCCGGGGGACGAGCAGGCCAACGCCCGCGAGCAGGAGCTCGTGACCGCGATTCGTCGCCAGCCGCGCGACCGAGACCACGACCGGCGCGTCGCCGAGCTTGAACTCTTCCCGGACCGGCGCGGGGTCCGCGTCAGCGGCGAACCGCCTCAGGTCGACGGCGCCCGGGATCCAGAAGACGCGCTCCTGCGGGATCCCGGCCTCGCGGCAGCGAGACTCGATCTGCCGGGAGACCGCGAACACTGCGCCGGTCCGACGGTAGAGTGTCGACGCAAGCCGGTCGCGCTTGACCGAGCGCAAGTTGTGGAAGGTTCTCACCACTGGTGGGCGGCTGCCCAACGGCCGCTTTGGCCTGCCGAGTACCGCGAGCCAGTGGTCATGCGAGTGGTGAGTGTGCACCACGTCCACGCCTTCGTCGCGGATGAGCGTGCGGAGTCGCAGCACATCGCGCGCGAGCGCCCGCGGTCCGAGGCGAGCGTCCATGCGGAGTCCATCGACCAGCTCGATCCCAGCCTCCCTCGCCTTGGCTGCGAACCGATCGCCAGGGATGATCCCGAGCAGGGTTCGGTGGCCGCGGGTGCGCAGGCCGGACACGAGGTGGATGATGGGATCGGCGCTGCCTGTCCACCAGCGATTCGCTGCGAGGTGCAGAATCGTCAGCGGTTTCATGAGGTCCCCGCCAGGAGCGCGTCCATCTCGTTGCCGACCGTCTCCGCGAGGATCCCGCGCATACAGGGGTGGTCGATCGGACACGCCCGGTAGAAGCACGGCGCGCACGGCACGGGATGGCGCACCACGGCCACGCCGCCGAGCGGCGCGGTCAGCGCCGGGTCCGTCGGCCCGAAGAGTGCCACGACGGGCGTGCCGAGCGCCGCCGCGAGGTGCGCAACGCCGGTGTCGCCCGAGACGAGCGCGGCGATCTCCGTGAGCACCGCGGGAAGGAGGTCCGGACCGTCGCGCCCGACGAGGCTCACCGCGCGTGTCTGGCGCAGCACGTCCGCGGCGGCAGGCGCGTCCGATGGCGCTCCCAGAAGCACTGGCACCACGCCCCGCGCCGGCCCGCGTCGACAGAACTCGACGACGCGCTCGCGCGCCCAGACCTTGGCTGGCCCGGACGCGGCGCCGAGGTGGACGCCGACTCTGGGCTTGCCCTCGGGCGCTCCGCTCTCGCGCATCAGCTCACGGGCCCGCTGCCGCGTATCGGCCCGGGGTCCGGGCGCCGTCAGGCGCGGCTCGCGCGCCGTCGTGGTCGCTCCGAGGTGAGCGACGAGCAGCAGGTACTCGTCGACCTGGTGGAGTCGCGGTGCGGGGAGGGGCAGCGCGTCGGTGAGAAGCCAGCCGCGCCCGTCCAGCGCGAACCCGATCCGTCGCCGCCCACCCCAGTACACGGCGGCAGCGGCCGCCTCGAATGAATTGGGGAAGAGCACCACCGTGTCACCCGCGAAGTCGCGAACCGTATCGGCGATGCGAAGCCGGCCGCTCCACGAGCGCGGGTACCCCACCAGTACGTCGCCGAGCCCCTGACCGGCGAGCAACTCGACCCACGGGCCCGCGAGGAGCACGTGAGCCTCCGGAAACGCCTCGCGGAGCGAGCGGAGTGCCGGCACCGCCATCACGGTGTCGCCGAGCCAGTTCGGCAGCCGCACGGCGATCTTCACGGGCAAGCGCGCTGGAAGGCCTGCCGCCAGGTGGGCTCGCCCGTCTGCAGGACGAGTCGGATACTCAGGACGTAGAGGGGCTGGCGCGGCAGACGAAGACGACGCAGACGGACCCAGTCTTTCTCGGTCGTGATGAGCGCCTCGACACCCAGCTCCGCGGCGCGCGCATCGAGTCGGGTGACGTCGTCGGTCGAGTACCAGTGATGGTCGGCGAACTCCGACAGCTCCGCCACGACAGCACCGGTGCTCGTGAGGGTCTCGGCGAACGCCGCGGGGGACGCGATACCGGCGAATGCGGCGAGTCGCTTTCCGCCGAGCTCGGCGAGACCAACGGATCGCATCCGGCCCGCCTCCCAGCATTCCGAGGGTACGAGCGTGGCGGTGAGGACGGGAACTCGCGGAGCGTGCTCGTCGACAGCTTCGACCACCTCGCGCGCGTCCCCGAGACCGAGCGCGCCGGTGGCGACGACGAGGTCGGCCCTCGCGAGCGAGGCGAGCGGCTCGCGTAACGGCCCGGCAGGAAGCAATCGCCCGTTGCCCCAGGGCCGCCGCGCGCGCGTCATCACGATCTCGAGATCCTTTCTGAGCGTCCGGTGCTGAAACGCATCGTCGAGAACGATCGCGGTCACCCCGAACTTCTCGATGGCGACTCGCGCGGCATCGTGACGGTTCGAGCCGACCACGACGGGGATGCCCGGCAGCCGACGCGCCAGAAGGAACGGCTCGTCACCCGATTCCTCCGGGTCGAGACTGATCGAGGCGGCGTCCGCAACGATCTGGACGCCGCGTGTGCTGCGGCCGTAGCCGCGGCTGACGACCGCCGGTCGATGGCCGAGGGCGGCGAGGGTTTGGACGGCCACCTCCACGGCCGGGGTCTTCCCGGTCCCTCCCACGGTCAGGTTTCCGATGGAGACCACGCGGCACGGCAGAGCGCGCGATCTCAAGATTCCCCGTCCGTAGAGCCATTCGCGTGCCCCGAGGAGGCCGCGGTAGCCACCACCGGCGACGGACAGCACCCGTGCCGGCCCAGACGCGAAGCCCTCCTCCCAGCCGCGGACGAAGCGTTCGCGGGACCTCATGAGCGCACCCCGGGGTAGAGATAGCGACCGATGAGATCGAGCGTTTCCCGGACTGCGCCGTGGCGGGACGCGACGGCCTCGTACCCGGCATCGCCAAGCTTCGCGCGAAGGTCCGGATCGGCGAGCAGCCGTCGGAGCTCGCGGGAGAGGTCGGAGGCGTCTCGGACGACGAGGGCGGCGCCGACCGACTCGAGCAGGCTCGTGGACTCGCGGAAGTTCGTGGCGTGGGGTCCGACCAGTACGGGTTTGCGCCTCTGCGCGGCCTCGAGTAGGTTGTGACCGCCCACCGGCACGAGACTCCCCCCGACGAACACGACGTCGGCGATGGCATAGAGCGTCGCGAGCTCGCCCACGGTGTCGAGGACGACGACGGGCGGGACGGGGACTGACGTGCTCGTCACCGCAAACGGAAGCTCGCTGCGACGGATCGAAGGCCAGCTGCGTCGGGCCAGGAGGGCGAGCACTTCGGCCGTTCGCTCCGGATGTCTCGGCGCGATCACGAGCACGAGCTCTGGAAACTCGGCGAGGGCGGCGCGGTGGGCCTCCAGGACCGGGTCCTCCTCGCCCGCGTGAGTGCTTCCGGCGATCCACACGCGCTGGCCGGGGCTGAGGGCGAGGAGCCGCCGCCAGAGGTCCACGGTTCCGGCCGGGTCGGCGACAGGCGCGTCGACCTTGATGTTCCCCGTGACGACGACCCGTTCCGGGTGAGCCCCGAGCGCGATGATGCGACGCGCGTCCTCGTCCGATTGCATGGCGAACACTCGGACATCGGCGAGGACGGATGTCAGGAAGCGCCGCACGAGCCGGTAACGACGAAAGGATCGATCCGAGATTCTCCCGTTGGCGATCATCACCGGCACGCCGCGGGACGCCAGAGCCCGCAAGGTATTCGGCCAGAGCTCGGTCTCCATACAGATCAGGAACGCCGGATTGATGGACGTCGCGACACGCCGGGCGACCCAGGGAAGGTCGAGCGGAAAGAAGCGATGGGTCACGAGCCCGGCAAACCGCTCACGGACGATCTGGGCTCCGGTGTTCGTGACCGTCGTCATCACTACCGGCAGCTCCGGATGAAGACGCCGTAGACCTTCGATGAGCGGCGCGGTGGCGATCGCTTCGCCAACGGACACCGCGTGCAACCAGGCCGAGAGTCGGCCCGCGCCGATCGGCGCGTCCCCACCAAGCCGCGCGCGGGCGTTCAGCGGCACACCCCGAGTGAAGCGCCTCACCAACGCAAGCGGCACCCAAAGCGTGACGAGCCCGATCAGAGCCACCGCGGTGTAGAGAGCGTACATCATGCGCCCACCAACCGGTCTGCCGCCGCGGTGACCTCATCCAGGCTCCGCTCGACAACCTTGCGGACGCACTCTCGGTCGGCATCGCGCGCGATCGTCGTCGCGGCACCGAACACCAGGGCGGCGCGGGCGAAGGGTGCCGGAACCAGGAACGCGTCCCAAGTCGCAAGGCGATTGGCCGGTCTGGCGGCGAATCCCAGAGGAACCACCGGCGCGCCCGTCAGGCCCGCGAGGGCGACAACGCCGGGCGCGAGCTGACCGCGCGGCCCCCGCGGGCCGTCGGGCACCAGGGCCACGTCCCGACCGGCCCGGACGGCCGTCACGAGAGCACGAAACGCCGCCGCACCGCCCCTCGACGACGACCCCCTGACCACGTCAAGACCGAAGCGGCTCACGTAGCTGCCGACGAGGCCACCGTCGCGCGATCGGCTGGCCAGCACGCTGACGGCGCGGGCACCGTGGGTCCGCCGCAACCGGGCGTTGAGCCAGGGCACCATCAAGATGCGCCCGTGCCATACGCAGTAGATCAGCGGACGCGCGGCTGCCCAGTGCGGCGCCAGAGCATCGACCCCCTCGACGCGCAGGCGCAGCGTCGCCCCCAGGAGTCGCACCAACGTCGCGGCGACAGGTGGCACGAGCGTGAACCGAGGATCCATCACAGACTCGCCTCGGGCGCGGACACCCTGCGGCTTCGCACCGCCATCAGGCGGCGCCCGCCTGGGCGAGGACGAAGCGCGCGGCGCGCGTTCCCACGCCGGGTTCTCCGAGCGTCCCAGCAAGCTCACCGAACGCCGCGCGTTGTGCCTCACGTGCGCCGGGGTCGGTCAGAAGGTGTAGGGCCTCCCGGGCGAGGCACTCGCCCGTCGCCGTCTGCCGGTACAGCTCCGGCACGACGGCGCGCCCGAGCGTGAGGTTCGCGAGACTCATCCACGGGACACGAAGTACGAGTCTGGCGATCAGCTCGCTCACGGCCGACAGACGATAACAGACGATCATGGGCGTTCCGAGTAGTGCCGCCTCCAGGGTGACGGTGCCTGAGGTGGCGAGGAGCAGATCGGCCGCGCGGATGACGGCATGTGTCTGACCACCGAGGATCTCGACGGGCGGACCACCGTGGAGGTGGTGCACGGCGAGCCGCCGGTCGATCGTGGGCGCCAGGCCCAGCAGGAACCGGGTTCCCGGCACGGCGGCCAGCACTTGCGCCGCCGCATCCCGCATCAACGGCAGCATGCGAACGATCTCCTGGTGCCGACTCCCTGGCAGGAGCCCGATCACGGGGGTCCGGTCCTCGATCCCGAGCCCGCGTCGCGCCTCCTCACGGGTCGGCACCGCCTCAAGCTGGTCGAGCAGCGGATGCCCGACGAACTCGACGGGCACTCCCGCCCGGCGGTAGAGAGGAGTTTCGAACGGGAACACAGCGAGCACGAGGGAGACGAATCTCCGGATCGTCTTCACCCGGCCCCCACGCCACGCCCACACTTGAGGCGGAATGAAGTACACGACCGGGACGCCCGCGCGCTGCGCGGCGCGCGCGAGGCGTAGATTGAACTCGGGAAAGTCGATCAGGACGAGCACGGCCGGGCGTTCGACGCCGCGGAGCGCGGCGCGTAGCCCGCGGTAGGCGCGGTAAAGGCGCGGCACCTGGCCGAGCGCCTCACTCCCTCCGACGACGGCGTTCGCAGTCACGTCTACCAGGAGGTCCATTCCCGCTGCGGCCATGCCCGCACCGCCCATCCCGAAGAGTCGCCAGCCCGGGTCGAGCCCACGCAACGCCCGACACAGACCGGCGCCATGGAGGTCGCCGGAGGCCTCACCCGCGACGAGCATAATCGCCTTCGACCGGCCGGTCATCACTCCACGCCCACCAGGGCCATCCCGGCTCCGTTCGCGATCCGAAGGCACGCCTCCTTGTCCAGGACCAACACCCGCTCCGCCTCGACCGCGACGACCGTCGCGCCGCCGGCCGTGGCGATCTCGATCGTCTCCGGACCGATGGTCGGCATGTCGAATCGGTAATCGTGGTCGCGCGCCGCCGCCTTGACCACGACCGCTCCGACACCGGCACCGGTGATGCCGCGCCGGATCGTCTCGGTCGTGCCTTCGATCGCTTCCACGGCGGCCACGGCGCCGCGCTTGACCACGACGGTCTGACCGACTCCCGCGTCGGCGACAAGCCGCGCGACTGCAAGTCCCCGGCGCACGTCGGCCCACTCGGCGTCGGTGGGCGCGCGGGCCGACCAGCAGCCGTTGTCGCCCAGCCAGTCGCCGAGGAAGGGTCGCTGATCGAGGAGGGTGATATCCATCTGGCCGAGGGTCGCGACCACGGCCTGCACGAGGTTCGTGTCGACCATCGCTCCGGCCGCCGCCGTGATCTCGGCGAGCGAGGGATCGGGACGGTTCCCGCGCAGGAAGTCCTGAATCCAGAACTTCCCGGAGAACAGCACGGCGCCGACGCGTTCGCGCTCGAGCGCGGCCAGCACGACACCGACCTCGTTGAGGCGGCTCGGGATCGTGCGTTCAGCGTGGGCGCTCACACCGGGCACCTCGCCGAACGTGAACGCCACGACGCGCCAGCCCTGGCGCTGCGCCTCGCCCGCCATGCGCGCCGGTAGCACGCCGGCGCCGCAGATCAGGCCGAGTGATCGCTCCACGGAAGGTTGTTCGAGTACGCCGCCTCGCAGCGGCCGTCCCGGATCATGCGCTCGATCTCGAGGGCCATGGCAAGCGATCGCAAATCCTCGGTCTCGGCCAGGACGACTGTCTCGCCAGCACGCGCGCGTCGAACGGTCCGGACCAGATGGAGGATCTCGAGCTTGAGCGGGTTGTCTTTGTGCACCTGCACGTGCTCGACGAAGGAGGCTCGCCGGTAGCGGATCGACTCCCGGTTGAGCGTGTACTCCTGCGCCGCCCGGCGATGGATCCGAATGTCCTGCTCCGCGTAGTCCAGGACGACGTAGGCGTCCGGCTGCGTGATGGCGAGGGTCCGGATCTTCTCCTCGGTGGCCCGGCTGGCGGTGATGAGCGCGATCGTCCCGGACTCGAAACCGATCTGGACGTTGGCGATGTCGGTCACGGCGGAGAGCACTGAGGATCCCATCGCGGTGAGCCGCCGGGGCGGCGAGTCCACGAGCCCGAGGACGATGTCGAGGTCGTGGATCATGAGATCCATCACGACGCTGTCCTTCTGGACGCGGGGCGTGAAGGGGCCGAGGCGCCGCGACTCGATGAGGATCGGGCGATCCACGATCTTCTTCAGCTCCTGGACCGCACCGTTGAAGCGCTCGACGTGGCCGACATGCAGCACGGCACCGCTGCGCCGGGCGATGGCGAAGAGCTCGCGCGCCTCCTCGAGCGTGGGAGTGATCGGCTTCTCGACGAGGACGCCCACGCCCGCCTCCAAGAGCTCCGCGGCGACCTGGAAGTGTTGCTCAGTCGGCACGGCAACGCTGGCGAGGTCGACCACGCCGATCAGATCGCGATGGTCGACGAGCGGGCGGGTGTCGTAGTACGCCGCCACGTGGGCGGCCCGCTCCCGGTCGGAATCGACGACGGCCGCCAGCTCGATGTCCCACAACTCGGCGTAGGCGAGCAGGTGGTACTGGCCCATGTGTCCTGCGCCCACGACACCCGCGCGCAGCCTCCGGTCGTCCGAGCCCATTTACACCGGCTCGCTTTCCGGGCGCGGGACCAGGCGCTCCCCGGCCCCGAGCGCCGAGCCCCCTCGCTGCGCGGCGCCGCAGATCCCGCGCCGAGCGCCGGTGATGAAGTCGAGCAGGCCGATCACCGGTGCTGCTGCCGGCAGCTCCCGGCGGATCCGCTCGACGGCCCGCCGCGGCGAGAGCCCGCTCCGGTACAGCAGTCGATACGCGTCCTGCAAGAGCCGGCGATCAGCGGCAGCGATGCCGGCACGCCTCAACCCGACGATGTTGATCCCGTGGGCGGTGACCGGGTTTCCCTCCACCAGAACATAGGGAGGCACGTCGGCGTTGACCCTCGAGAGGCCTCCAACGTACGCGTACGCGCCGATGCGTGTGAACGGTACTATGCCGACGAAGGCCCCGATCGTGGCCCGCTCGCCGATCTGACAGTGTCCGCTGATTGCGGCGCCGTTGATGATGATGGCGCCGTCGCCGACGCGACAATCGTGGGCCACGTGGCTCGTGACCATGAGCAGGCATCCCTTGCCGATCTCGGTCCATCCTCCGGCGCTGGTCGCGCGGTGGATCGTCACGTACTCTCGGATCACGGTGTCGGCGCCGATCCGGACGCCGGACGGGGTGTCGTCACAATACTTGAGGTCCTGGGGCCGTCCGCCCAGCAACGACCCGTGGCCCACCTTCGCGCGCTCGCCGATCTCGACGCGACCCTCGAACACGCAGTGGTGTCCGATCTCGGCATCGGCGCCGATGGTCACCTCGGAGCCGACGACGGAAAACGCGCCGATCCGGACGCCCGCGCCGAGCGTCGCCTTCGGATCTACCACGGCCGTCGGATGCACGCCCTCAGGCATCGCCAAGGCGACCTCCCGGCCCGCGCCGCGCTCGGTGAGCTCGAACGGCCCCCGCTGGCGTGTCCATCAGGGCGACTTCTTCGGCGCCTGCTGGTCGTACGCACGAATGATCTCGTCGGTCAGATCGGCGTCCGGCGACGCATAGAGGACCGAGGCGCCTCGCTTCTCCACGACGAGGTAGTACCCGCGCTCCTTGCCGACCCGCTCGATGACTCCCGACAGCTCCTGCAGGACCCGCTGGAGCAGCGTCTGCTCCTTCTTCTCGAGCTCCTTCTGGAAATCGTCCATCTGCCGCGCGGCGTCACGGCGCTTGCGCTCGAACTGCTCCTGCCGCTCGCGCCGAGCGTCGGGTGTCATCAGCGCCCCCTTCTTCTCGAGCTCGTCGCGCAGCTTCTCGAGTTCCTGGCGCTTACCTTCCATCTCGCGCTGCATCACTGCCTTCTCGCGCTCGAGCTGCTCGCGGGCCGCCACGCCCGCCGAGGACCGGGCCAGTACCCGCTGCACGTCGATATACGCGATCCGGATCGCCGACCCGGAGGCGGGCGCCGGAGACGCAGTCGGCCCCGGCGCCTGGGCGACGACCGGGGACACGGCCACACCGAGGAGCACGGTCACCACGATGATTGCGCCACTCCATTCCTTCATCCAACCCTCCTAGAACGGCGAGCCAACAGAGAAGTGAAACGCCCCCATCGCCTCACCCGCTCGCCGGTCAAGATTGAAACCGTAGTCCACGCGGATCGGGCCGAACGGCGACTGCCATCGTATACCTCCGCCCGCCGCCTTGCGAAGGTCCGTGGGATCGAATGAGGTGCTGAATCCGTAGACGTTGCCGATGTCGAAGAAGCCCGCCAGCCGGAAGGCAAAAGGCAAGGGGATTATGTACTCGACGTTGCCGAGTATTTCGCTCGTTCCGCCGGTCTTGAATCCGGTCTCGTCCACGGGCGAGAGGCCGTGGAATTTGAAGCTGCGGATCGAGTTCGGACCGCCGAGGAAGAAGCGCTCGAAGAGCGGCAGCGGTTCGTCCGCCCAGCCGAATCCGTACCCTCCCTCCGCCCGCACCGCAATGATGTGGCCGAGCCAGATCGGCTTGAAGTAGGTCTGAAGCGCCGTCATCTTGACGAACTTCGAGTCGCCGCCAAGCCCGGCGAAGTCCAGACTGAGCACCGTCTGCAAGCCCTTCGTCGGTGCGGCGATCACATCGCGGCTGTCGCGGGTCAGTGACCCTCCGACGGCGGAGGTCAGCGTGATGCCCTGCTGGTCCTTCAACGCGGGCGACGCGAAGTCATCGATGTTTCTGATGTCGTCGCGCGACACCCGGTATCCGAGGTGCCAACGCCAGTACTCCGCGAAGGGGTGACTCAGGCGCAGATTCACGCCGGTGGTGTCGTACGTGTAATCGGTGTAATCCCGGATGCTCTTGAAGATGTCGAACCCCGCCGAGAGCGGGCGGTCGAAGAGCCAGGGTTCGGTGAAGCTGATGGTACCCTGCTGCGTCTTGGCGCCGGCGCGGATTCGGATCGCGGCCTCCCAGCCCCGGCCGAGGAAGTTGCGCTGGGCGAGATCGATCGTGCCGACCAGCGAGTCGACCGATGAATAGCCGCCGCCGATGCTGAAGAGCCCCGTGGCTCGCTCGACCACGTCGACGTTCACGACGATCTTGGTCTTGTCCGCGCCGGGCTGCGTCGTGACCGCCACGCTCTCGAAGAAACCCAGGTTGACGAGCTTCTGCCGGGCCCGCTCCCTTTTCTGCAGCGTGTAGAGGTCCCCTTCGCGCAGCGGGAGCTCGCGGCGCAGGATCTTGTCCTCGCTCCGCACGTTGCCGCTGATATTGATCCGCTCGACGTACACCTCCGGCCCTTCCGAAACTTCGAAGGTCAGGTTGATCTGGTTGGTCGCAGTCAGCTGATCGCGCTTCGGATTCACGTCGGCCGAGGCGCGGCCGATCGTGCTGTAGAGATTCAGAATCCCCTGGACACTGTCGCGGACCTTCCCCACCGAAAAGACGTCGCCGGTCTTCAATTTGATCTGCCGGTAGATCTCGCGCTCCGGTAGGAGCGTCACGCCCGTGATCTGCACCGTCCCGACCGTGAACTGGGGGCCCTCCACGACGACGACCGTGATCGTCACGCGCGCCCGCTCGCGATCGATGGCGATGTCGGTCGATTCCACCCGAGCCTGGATGTAGCCGTTGTCGTTGTACGCAGCGATGATACGGTCGACGTCCGTGTCGAGGCGCTGGCGTTGCACCTTGCCGCGCAGGATGAAGTACTGCCGTTCCTTCGTCTCCATCGCGTCTTTGAGCTGGTCGTCCGTCAGTCCCTTGTTCCCGCGGAACACGATCGTGTCGATGGTCATCTGGCGCCCCTCGACGATGCTGAAGACCAGGCGCACATCACCGTCGCTGAACTTCTCGACGTTCGGGGTGATCTGAACCTCGAAGTACCCCTCGTCCTCGTAGTAGTCGCGGAGCTTCTCCACGGCGCGCTGTACGTCGACGGGGTTGTAGACGCTACCCAGTTTGATGTCGATCTTCTCCTGCAGCGTCTCCCGGTCGGCCTTCTTGTGACCGACGAAGTCGACGTCGCGCACGAACGGACGCTCGGTCACCACGAACACGACCTTCACCCCGCCCTCGAAGTCTTCGACTCGTAGTTGGACGTCGTCGAAGAACCCGAGGCCGAAGATGGCGCGGATGTCCTCGGAGAGGAGGGAAGGGTTGAACGTCGAGCCGACGGTGCTCTTGACGCGGCCGAGAATCACGGCGTCGTGGACTCGCCGGCTGCCCTCGACTTGGATGTCCTTGACGACGATGGGGGGGGCCTGAGCCGGCTGCGCCCGCGCCATCGCGGCGGGGAGCAGGCTCGCCGCGAAGACGACGACAATGGTGAGACGCACTGGTCCCGCTATTGTCACCGGCCTCTCAGGCGTGTGGGGACGGCGTGCTAGTGCTCTGCAAGCTCGAGGGGCGCGTCGGCGGCCTGCGCTTCGCGGAACGTGAAGCCCGCCCCGTCGACGTCCACCTCGATGCGAGCGCTCTCCGCGACCTGACCTCGGACGATCGCCTCGGCCAGAGGATCCTCGATGTGCTTCTGGATCGTGCGCCGCAGCTGCCGCGCGCCGTACGTCTGGTCGTACCCCTTCTCCACCAGCGCCGCTTCGGCTGCCGGTGTCAGCACGAGCTCGATGGCCTTCTCGGTGAGCTGCTTGTTGATCCGACCGATCATCAAGCGGATGATCTCTCTGATGTGGTCGAGGGACAGAGCGTGGAAGACGATGATGTCGTCGATGCGGTTGAGGAACTCCGGCCGGAACGCCCGCTTCATCTCCTCGAGAACACGCTCCTTCATCTTGTCGTAGGACGACTCGTCGCTTTCCTGAAGGAACCCAGGGGAGACGCGCTTGCCGATCAGGCTCGTGCCGAGATTCGAGGTCATGATCAGGATCGTGTTCTTGAAATCCACGACGTGGCCGAGCGAGTCGCTGAGCCGTCCATCGTCCAGCACCTGGAGCATCATGTTGAAGACGTCCGGGTGCGCCTTTTCGATCTCGTCGAACAGCACGACGGAGTACGGTCGCCGTCGCACTTTCTCGGTGAGGAACCCGCCCTCTTCGTAGCCGACGTAGCCGGGGGGCGCGCCGAGGAGGCGCGAGACCGAAAACTTCTCCATGTACTCCGACATGTCCACGCGGATCAGCGCATTCTCGTCGCCGAACAGGTACTCGGCGAGGGCCCTGGCGAGCTCCGTCTTGCCCACGCCGGTCGGCCCCAGGAACACGAACGATCCCACCGGGCGCTTCGCGTCCTTCAGCCCGGCGCGGGACCGGCGGATCGCGCGCGCGACGGCCGCGACGGCGTCGTTCTGGCCGATGATCCGCCCATGCAGCGCCTCTTCCATCCGGGCCAGCTTTTCGGACTCTTTCTCCTCGAGCTTTCGAAGCGGGATCCCGGTCCAGCGGGAGACGATGAACTCGATGTCCTCCTCTTCGACCGACTGGGTGCCCTTGCCCTTGTTCTTCTCCCACTCGCGCTTCAACTCCTCGTCACGGTGGCGGAGCACCTTTTCCTTCTCGCGGAGCGACGCCGCCTTCTCGAACTCCTGCGCCTCGAGATACATGTCCTTCTCGCGGATCACCCGCTCGAGCTCTTTTTCGATCTCTTTGAGCTCAGGCGGTGGCGTCAGCGCCATCAGGCGCGTCCGCGACGACGCTTCGTCGATCACGTCGATGGCCTTGTCGGGAAGCTGGCGGTCGGTGATGTACCGGTCGGCGAGGTGCACCGCCGCGGAGATCGCCTGCTCGCTGATCTTGACCCGGTGGTGGGCCTCGTACTTGTGCCGCAGGCCCCGGATGATCTCGATCGCCTCCGGCACCGTCGGCGCCTTGACGATGACCGGCTGGAAGCGCCGCTCGAGGGCCCCGT
>Ga0209157_1001646_pt1 | contig 18461 bp, 16 predicted proteins | sample GraSoiAngelo_135_FD_185892 | JGI IMG/M metagenome (GOLD analysis project Ga0209157, IMG submission 185892) | Grasslands soil microbial communities from the Angelo Coastal Reserve, California, USA - 14_0929_05_40cm (SPAdes) (version 2) | ecosystem: Environmental > Terrestrial > Soil > Grasslands ...
GTCCGATTCGAGGTTGGCGTCCCAAGCGAGACTGACCACCGTACCCGCTTCGAGGATTCCAGTCGGCCATATCAAAAGGATAAGACCGATCAGGAATCCGGTCGAGCCGACCACCGACTGAAAGAGCCTGCGGTGAGTCGTCATCGCCCCCCCTAGGCAGCCGGCAAAACGGCAGGCCGGAGACTGCGGACATATTGGTCACTGCAAGCGGGCTGCCACCACCGATAGTGTTATGCCGCGATTCCTCCTTCGCAACCCTCTGATTCCAAATACTTCAACGCCTGTCGACATTTGGAGCATGGGCTGTCGGAGATGTGGCACCCTGTCAACGTAATCGACACTGACAATTTCGTGTCCTTCGCTGAGGACATCAGCGTAGATTAATTAGCTCACAGGACCTGGCGCCGCCAGGTGACAGATTGGCTCGGAGGTCCAAGAATTGCTGTGCCGGTGAGCGCGCGATCGCGGGGTCCTGTTTGACACCCCCAGCGCGCTTTGGCTACCATCGCCTCGGCCATTCTCTCCAGGTCCCAGCAAGCGAGGCAGAAGGCCAGGAGCGGCCGCGGCCATCGGGGGCGCGAAAGATGATCGGCGCCCCGGGCTGGGTCGCCCGGAGCGTCCGTTCGGCGTGGGAAGAAACGTCAGGCTGAGGTTGGAAAGCCGCATCGTCTACGTGGACCTGGTCCACGAGATGACCGAGGGGCTCGCCCGCAGGATGGGTTTCGCGAAGCCGATGGCGCTCAATATCGGTCTTGCGGTGCGCGAGGCGGTCATCAACGCCATCAAGCACGGCAACGGCATGGATGCGAGCAAGCGGATCGAAGTGAGCTTCGAGCAGGATGACGGCCTGTTCCGGGTGCGCGTGCGGGACCAGGGACCCGGGTTTGACTGGACCCACACCTCCAACCCTCTCGACCGGGAGAACATCTTCCGCACGAGCGGCAGAGGCATCTTCTTCATGAAGCATTTCGTCGACCGGGTCGAGTTCCAGCGCCGCCGGGGGCAGGGAACCGAGGTCGTCCTCGAGAAAAAATTCGAACAGGCCGGCCGTGCCGGGCGCGGCGGCGAGGTCATCAAGCGGAGGAAGGGATGAAGGCCAACGCCAGGCACCACGGGAAAGTCACCGTCGTCGACCTCTCCGGGAAGATTACCATCGGGGAGGGGGACATCAAGCTCCGCCAGGCGGTCAACTCGATTCTGGACGAGGGCCGCAAGAACGTCATCCTGAATCTGGGCGGCGTGTCCTACATGGACAGCGCCGGGATCGGCGAGCTGGTGGCCTGCTACAAGCGCGCCCGGGAGAAGGGCGCGGCCCTCAAATTGCTGAATCCCAACGGCAAGGTTCAGGATCTGCTCATCCTGACCAAACTTCAAGAGATCTTCGACATCTACCGCGACGAGCGCGAGGCGCTGGCCAGCTTCTAGCCGGGCCGGCGCCCGGCTCCCCGCCGGTGCGCGTTCTTTCCCTCTCTTGACGGCGCTCCCCCAGGAGGAGTATCTATGGTGTCCGATCGGGGACGCCGCGACACCGCACCCCGTCATCCCGTGTCCCATTCCTCCCTGTCCTCCAGGTGTCGAGGCACGACCCACGATCTTGGAGGACCACCCTATGACCGGACTGACCTGGTTGCGTCGTCGCGGGCCCTGGCACATCGAGACCCGCTCCATGGCCGACTGGCAGATCCTGCAGGTGCGAGGGAAATTCGTCTCGGGGGAGCCGCACAAGAGATTCCTTGAGGCGGCCGACGGCCTCCTGCAATCCGGAGCCCGGCGGGTCGTCGTCGACCTGACGGAGTCGCTCCTGGCCGACGACAGCGTGGCCAGCGCGGCGACGGAGGTGTACCACAAGGCACGCGAGAAGGGGGTCGAGATCCGCTTCATCGTGCAGCCGGGCCAGGCGGGCGGCTATTACCACATGGCCGGGCTGGAGATGACCATCCCCACCTTCTCGAGACTGAACGGCGCCATCGAGATCTGAGCGTCATCTGGTCTCAGGCGAGCAGGCGCTTTTTCAGGTCGGCCAGGAAATTCAACGCCTGGATCGGCGTCATCTCCTCGATCCGGGCGCTGCGGATCTCCTCCAGGACCGGATCTTCTTCGGGGGCGAACAGGCCGAGCTGGGAGGGCGCGGGCGGGGTCCCGCCTTCGGCGGTCTCCGCCGCGCCGGGGGCCGCGCTCCCGGCACGGACCGTCCCCGCCGGCCCCGGAAGGCCGTGCCCGCGCGCCAGCTTCGGCCGGCCGTCGCGCGACAGCTCCTCGCGCTCCAGGTTCAGGAGCACCTCCCTGGCCCTCTCGATGACTTCGCGCGGCAGCCCGGCCAGCCGCGCCACCTGGATGCCGTAAGAGCGGTCGGCGGCACCCTCCAGGACGCGGCGCAGGAAGACGATGGTGTCGTTCCACTCACGCACCGCCATCGTCAGGTTGCAGACGCGCGGCTTGAGAAGCGCCAGCTCGATCATCTCGTGGTAGTGCGTGGCGAACATCGTTCGCGCCGCGACCGAAGGCGTGTCGTGCAGATACTCGGCGACGGACCAGGCGATCGACAGCCCGTCGAAGGTCGAGGTGCCGCGTCCGACCTCGTCCAGGAGAACGAGCGAGCGGACCGTGGCGTTATTGAGGATGTTGGCGGTCTCGATCATCTCCACGAGAAAAGTGCTCTGGCCCCGCGCCAGGTTGTCCGAGGCGCCCACGCGGCTGAAGATGCGGTCGACCAGGCCGATCTCGGCCTCGGCCGCCGGCACGAACGAGCCGGCCTGGGCCATCAGAACGATGAGCGCCACCTGTCGCAGATAGGTGGACTTTCCACCCATGTTCGGGCCGGTCAGGATCAGGATCTGCCGGCTTTCGACATCCATCAGGCAGTCGTTGGGGACGAAGCGCTCGGTGTCGAGGAGTTGCTCGACCACCGGGTGGCGCCCCTCCACGATGCGCAGGCCGAGACTGTCGTCCACCTTCGGCCGGCGGTAGCCGTACACGGAGGCCGCTTCGGCAAAGGCCGCCAAGGCGTCGATCGTGGCGAGCGCCCGGCTCGTTGCGCCCAGGCGTGGCGCCGCGCGAGTCACCTCGTCGCGCAGGGCCACGAACAGTTCGTACTCCAGCGCTTCGATGCGCTCCTGGGCCGTCAGGACCTTGGCTTCGTACTCTTTCAGCTCGGGGGTGATGTAACGTTCCGCGCCGACCAGTGTCTGCTTGCGCTCGTAGTCGGCCGGCACGGACTTCCGATGCGCGTTGCTGATCTCGATGTAATAGCCGAAGACCTTGTTGTAGCGGACCTTGAGCGATGCGATCCCGGTGCGCTCGCGTTCGCGTGTCTCGATCGAGGCGAGGTAGGCGCGGCTGTCGCGCCTGATCGAACGAAGTTCGTCGAGCTCCTGCCGGTAGCCGTCGCGCAGCAGACCGCCTTCTCTGACGGTCGCGGGCGGATCGTCGGCGATCGATTCCTGAAGCCGCGCATGCAGATCGGCGAGCCCATCGAAGCCGGCCATGATCCGAGCCAGGGGCGGCGACGTCAGGGCCATGGAGAACGCGGCGATCTCCGGCAAGACCGCGAGCGAATCGCGCAACGCGACGAGGTCCCGTGCCGTGGCGGTGCCGAGAGAGCAGCGCGCCAGGAGGCGCTCGATGTCGTGGATGTTCGCCAGGCGGGCGCGCAAGGCCGAGCGCTCGCCCTGCCGATCCAGGAGGAACTCGACCGCGTCCAGGCGCTCCGCGATCGCCCCGACCGACAGCAGCGGTCGCAAGACCCAGTCGCGCACGAGACGCCCTCCCATCGCCGTCTCGGTGCGATCGAGAATCGAAAGGAGCGTCCCGTCGCGCCCGCCGTCGCGCGTGTTCTCGGCCACCTCGAGCGTGCGCCGCGTGGTTGCGTCGAGAACCATGGCCTCGCTCGGATGGTGCCAGACGACCCGCGTCACGTGCCTGAAGTCGGCCTTGTGGGCCTCCTGCAGGTAGTGCAGGAGCGCCCCGGCCGCGCCCACCGCCAGGTTCCGCCCCTCGACGCCGAACCCGGCGAGCGAGGCCGTCCCCAGGATCTCGTTCAGAAGCCGCGACGCGGCTTCGGTGCCGAGCGTCCAGCCCGGGACGGCATGGGCGAGTACGCCCTCGAGCAGCTCCACGGGGACGAGATTCTCGAGAGACGTTTCCTCGGGGTGCAGGATCTCGCGCGGCCGGAACAGGGCCACCTGCGCCGCGAGGGAGTCGCCGGCCGAATGACCGCGATGCTCCGACAGGCGGAAATCGCCTGTGGACAGATCGAGATAGGCGCACCCGAAGCCGTCGCCCGCGCCGCCGCGTTCGGGGACCCCGGTGGCCTGGATGGCCGCGATGTAGTTCGGCTCGGAGGCCCGGAGCTGTGCCGGATCGGTGACCGTCCCGGGAGAGACGACGCGCGTCACGGCGCGTCTCACGATCCCTCTGGCGACGCGCGGGTCCTCCACCTGGTCGCAGATGGCGACCCGGTGCCCCTGACGGATCAGACGCGCCACGTACGAGTCGGCCGCGTGGTAAGGTACACCGCACATCGGCGCCTCGTTCTTCGTGCCCCGGCCTCGCGAGGTCAGGGTCAGTGACAGCGCCTTGGAGGCCAGTAGCGCGTCGTCGTAGAACATCTCGTAGAAATCGCCGAGGCGGAACATGAGGACGGCGTCGGGGTGCTGCGCCTTGATCGATCGGTACTGCCGGAGCATCGGCGTGAGCGTGTCCATGGCGCTCCTTGACATTCGCAGGGCCCGCCATTATAAAACAGCGTCTTCGATGTCCCGCGTCGCAGGAGTTCCTGCCCGATGACCGTCGATCCTCTGACCACAGACGAGGCCCAGGTATCTCCCGAGGACTTGAACGAGGAGGACAAGGTCATGCTGGTCTTCTCGTACCTCTGGGTCCTGGCCATCGTGCCATTCATGGTCACGCGCCGCGAGTACGTGCGCTGGCACGCCAAGCAGGGACTCATCCTGTGCGGCGTCGCCTGTCTGGTCTTCCTGGGCGTGATCTTCGTGGGGGCCGTGCTCGCCACCATCTCCCGCGTGTTCGCCTGGTTGTTCGCCTTCGGCCTGATCAACCTGGTGCTGCTCTATCTGGCGATCGCCATCGTGTGCGTCATCAAGGCGATGCGCGGCGAGCGCTGGGCGATCCCCTTCCTGGGCGACCTGGTCGAGAAGATCTGAGCCGGTCATGAGCGAGGCGATCCAGAGCGCCATGGCCGCCCACGCCTGGGCCGCGCTGCTTCTGGTCTTCCTCCTGGCCTGGCTCGAATACGTCTTCCCGCCCGTGCCGGGCGACTCAACCATGCTGTTCGGCTTTTTCCTGGCGGGCGCCGGCGCCCTTCCCCTGGCCGCGGTGACGGCGGCCGCCATGTCGGGGAGCGTGCTGGGCGCGCTGACGGCTTACTCCGTCGGGGCGCGCCTGGGGCGGTCCTATTTCTTCCTGCGGTCCGCGTGGGCGAGGGACGAGCTTGCCAGGGTCGAGGGCTGGTTCGGACGATTCGGGCCGCGACTCCTCACGATCAACCGCTTCATACCAGGGGTGCGCGGCTTTTTCCTGTACGCCGCGGGGATCGGTCGCGTCAGCCCGCGGCCGGTGCTCCTCTACTCGACGGCGAGCAATGCGCTGTGGGTGGGGCTCCTCGCCTGGGGAGGAACGAGTCTCGGAACGACCTGGGACGACGTGCGCGTCGTCTTCCGGCGCTATGTCTGGGGGATCGCCATCGTTGTCGGGGTGTACGCGGCCGTGACGATCGTGCGCGCCCGGCGAAGGCGCCGGGTCCTCCTCACGCCTTCTTCCTGATCTGCGCTTCGAGTTTCTTCAGCGTCTCCCGGCGGTCGGGCTGGTCCGGCCGCAACGCCAGAGATCGCCGCAAGTACTCCGCGGCCCGATCGAGCTGTCCCTTCTGCACGTAGGCCTGGGCGAGAGAATTGAACAGGGCGTGGTTCGGCGGGCCGGAACGCTCCGCGCGGTGGAAGTACTCCAGGGCCTTGTCCATTTCACCCTTGAGAGCGTAAGCGGTGCCCAGATTGAACAACGCCAGAGGGTGATCCGGCTTCAGCTCCAGGGCCTTCTGGAAGGCCGCAATCGCATCGTCGACCTTGCCCTGCTTCGCCTCGAGGCCGCCCAGGTTGATCTGGAACTGGGCCTCCTTTGGCGCCAGACCGACGGCGGTGTGGAAGGCCATCGTCGCCTTGTCGTATTTCCCCTCGCGCAGGTAGACCTGCCCGAGCCAGTCGTGGTGGATCGCGGAATCCTTCTTCTTCTCCAGACTGGCCTCGAGCAGGCGCTCGAGCTTCATGATCCTGGCCGGGTCCTGCGTCGTCTGGTAGAACACGTAGAGCCGGCTCATCGGCTCCAGCGCGGTCGGGTCGTAGTAAAGCGCCTCCAGGTATTTCTGCTCGGCCTCGTCCTTCTTTCCCTCCGCCTCCAGGACCTGGCCCAGGGCGGCATGATAGAGCGCCTCCTTCGGGTCGGCCACGAGCGAGCGCTCGGCCAGGGCGCGCGCCGAGGCGGGAAACCGGCGCCGCAGGTAGTCGACGACGGCGTTGAACACGACACGGGGCTCCGGGCTGCTCACGATCAGGCCGTCGTCCGCGATACCCCGGGTGATCAGGTCGGCGGACACCAGCGGGGCCAGCCGGCGGTCGATCTGCGGCGACAGGATCTCGTCGGCGTTGAATCCGCGCGCCGCCGCGATCACGGCCGCCTTGAGGCGTTCCTCGATGTAGACCCGGGGTTCGCGCCCGCTGCGGCCACGATGAAAGGTCAGCACGTCGCTCGCGGAGGCGCGGCCGGCGATCCGCACCGGAAGTTTAAAGCCGGCGTGGTCCTTGGTGACGACGTCGACCGGACCGTCGAGAACCACCGGTGTGCTGTCATACACGTACAGACGGTGGTACAGGGGGACGCGCAGGTGCAGGCCGGAGCCGAGCGGCAGGACCGATCCACCCGGCCCCTCGCGCACGGCGAATTCCCCCCCCGGGACACGGGCGACGTTGGCCGCCGCCAGCGCCACGAGCGCGACGAGCATCCACGACCATCTGCCCTTGAGACGCATGTCCCGAGATGTCCCCGGCGGTTCCCGCAACACCGCGACCGGAGCGGCGCGTGAGCGAGTCGCGAGTCTAACCCACGCCCCGGGCGGAGTCAACGAGCGCGCCGGAAGGCCGTGGGTGTACGATCGTCCCCATGGGATTCGTGTCGCGCATGGCTCTCGTCACCGTGTCGACGATCCTCGCCGGGTCGCGCCTCGCGGCGGCACCGCCGGCCGCGGGTTCGCCGGCCGTCCCAGCCGACGCCGTGACCGAAGCGCGCGCCGTCGAGGAGGCGCTCAACGGCCTGGACGGGCTCGTGGCCTCGTTCACCCAGACGGTCGAGTCCGCCGGGCTCCCAAGACCCCAGGTCGAGAAGGGGAAGGTCTACCTCCTGAGGCCGGGGCGCATGCGCTGGGACTACGAGGTACCGCGCGGCAAGCTGGCGATTGCCGACGGCCGGAAGAGCTACGTCTACCTGCCGGAGGAACGACAGGTCCTGGTGGCGCCGCTCGATCCTCAGGGAACGCGTACGGGTATCGGGCTCCTGCTCAATCGGGTCGACCTGGTCGGGTCGTTCGAGATCGGCTGGGGGCCAGGCGCCGAGACCGGGCCGCGGCCGCTGCTCCTGAGGCCCCGCGCCCCCCGCACCGAGTACGATTCCCTGCTTCTGTTCACTGGACCGGACCACCTGGTGCGAGCGCTGACGATCGTCGACCCGCTGGGGAGCCGGGTCACCTATCGCTTCGATCACCTCAGGCTCGTCGACACGCTCGACGACGACCTGTTCCGCTTCCAGCCGCCACCCGGAGTCCAGATCCAGGAAATCCCGCCGCCGTGATGCGCGGGTTGGCCGCCCTCCAAATCTTGCAATGGCGCGGATCAGGGTGCTAAGATCACCCGCCTTTTCGCCCTCCGGAGGACGTGGTGGCGTCCGAAAACACCTTCGACATCGTCTCGAAGATCGATCTGCAGGAGGTCGACAACGCCATCCAGCAGGCCCTGAAGGAAATTCGACAGCGCTACGATTTCAAGGGAAGCATCTCCGACATCAGGCGTGAAAAAGATATCGTGCACCTCGTGGCGGACGACGAGTACAAGTTGCGGGCGGTCACCGAAATCCTGCTGCAGAAACTGGCGGCCCGACGCGTGCCGGCGAAGGGGTTGACGTTCAAGACGCCCGAGCAGGCCACAGGAGGAAGCCTGAGGCAGGAGGTCGTCCTGCAGCAAGGGATCCCCCAGGAGCAGGCGAAGGAAATCGTGAAAATCCTCAAGTCGAGCGGCCTCAAGGTGCAGGCGTCGATCCAGGCCGACCAGGTGCGGGTCAAAGCGAAGAGCAAGGACGAGCTTCAGGGGGCGATCAAGGTCCTGCGCGATTGCGCCCTGGACTTCGACATGCAGTTCACGAATTACCGCTGAGGAGGCGCCCTTGAACGTCCGGGCACGCGAGGCGGTTCGTAGCAATGCGGGACGGATCGCGTCCGCCGCGGCGCTGCTGCTCGTCCTTCTGGCGCCCGCCGCGGCTCTCGCAGAAGGCGAGGAGGGTCGGGTCGTCCTGCGCGGTCGGATCATCGACGAGACGGGGGCGGGGCTGGCGGGGCAGACGGTGCGCCTGCTGAAATCACGCACCTACGTCAAGATCGGCGGCCTGCGGTCCCTCGACCAGAGCGTCGAGGAGGCAAGGGCCACGACCGATACGCTCGGCTTCTTCGAGTTCGAGGACCGCCCCGATCCCGCCTTCCCTTACTACTACCTGCGCTTCTACGACCCGAAGACGTTCGACGCGGTGAAGTACCGTCTGCCGGAAGACCGGGACGTCTCGAAACGGCTGCGCGCGGGACGACCGGTGCAGGTCTCGGTCTCCCTGCGTTTCCAGCCCGACTGGCCGAAGGTCAAAGCGCTCCTCGACACTTACGCGGCGGGTAGCCAGGTCGGGCAGGTCCTGCGTTCGCTCGGGCTGCCGTCCTTCCGAGCGCCCGAAGGGCCTGGGCGCGAGCTGTGGACCTACGAGAAGGCCGGCGTAGCCTACGTGGTCGAGGGCGCCAAGATCATCGAGACACGCACGCTCCCGGGAGGCGCGAAGAGCGCCGAGGGTGAATCCAAGAAGGACGAGCCGATCCCCGCCGTGCGGGTGGACGAGCCGTGACCGACCTCGCCTCCGAATTGAAGGCGGCGCGGACGCGGCCCGCGGCGCCCGGCAGCGCGCCACCTCGCGCGGCCGCCCCCCGCGGCGTGCGCTCGCTGCCACCCGGTCTTCCCGAAATCATGCTGCTGGTGGGCGACAAGCTGGCGCAGGTCGAGGCGGAGTGCCGGCGCCACCTGCGCTCGGAAGTCGGCGTCATCGACGAGCTCGGCCGCTACATCGCCGAGGGCGGCGGCAAGCGCGTGCGTCCCATCCTGCTCCTTTTGTCCGCGCAGCTCTGCGGCTACAAGGGCGATCGCGACGTCATGTTCGCCTCGGTGTTCGAGTTCATCCACACTGCGACGCTGGTGCACGACGACGTGATCGACGAGGCGGAGCTGAGGCGCGGCCGCGGGTCGCTCAACGCCCGCTGGGGGAACGGCCTCACCGTGCTTCTCGGCGATTACCTGTACATCAAGTCGATGAACATGGCGCTGGCGGCCGACGACCTCGAGATCATCAAGATCCTGGCGGAGATCACTCTGAAGATGATCGAGGGCGAGCTGATCGCCGATCGGCGACGATCGGACATCGACATCAGCGAGACGGAGCACCTGGAGATCATCCGCCGCAAGACGGCCTGCCTGTTCTCCGGCTGCGGCCGCGTGGCCGGCGTCCTCGCGAAGGCGCCGCCGGAACGGGTCATGGCGCTGGCCGAATACGGCATGAACCTGGGCATGGCCTTCCAGATCATCGACGACCTTCTGGACTTTACCGCCAGCGAGAGCGTCCTCGGCAAGCCGGTGGCCTCGGACCTGAAAGAAGGGAAGCTGACGCTGCCGCTCATCTACCTGCTGCAGGAAAGCGAGCCGGCGGCGCGCGTCATGGTGCAGACCGTCCTGGAGGAACGCGACTTCAGGACGGTGCCGCGTCAGGAAATCATCGGCCTGTTGCGGCGCGCCCGCACGCTCGAGCGGACACGCGAGCTGGCCGTGTCCTATGCCCGCCGGGCGCAGGCGGCCCTGCAGGTGTTCCCCTGCTCTCCGGTGCGCGACGCCCTCATGGCGCTGCCCGATTTCGTTCTGTTCCGGGAGTACTGAGCTCGGGGACACGAGATCCCGGTTGATCCCGCCGCCCCTCAACATTTAGGGTCTCCGGGTCGCGCGACCCCCACATCTTGGCCATTTCGGACCTCGGAATCTCTTTTCGCTGTGCTAGAATCCCTGGCTCGATGGCTCCTTTCTTCCCCGGCCAGACAGGACACTGATGCCCCGCATCCTCAGGCTCGACCGGATGGAGATCCTCGGCTTCAAATCGTTCTATGGCCGGACCCGGTTCGACTTCCCGGACGGCATCACGGCGGTGGTCGGCCCGAACGGCTGCGGCAAGAGCAACATCGGCGACGCGATCTCCTGGGTGCTCGGCGAACAGAAGGCCAGCTCTCTGCGCAGCGATCGGATGGAAGATGTCATCTTCAACGGCAGCGAGGGACGGCGGCCGCTGGGGATGGCGGAGGTTTCGCTCCATTTCAAGAACCTCCTGGCGGATGGGAACGGTCACGCGAACGGCAACGGCCACGGCGCCGGCAATGGCCACGGCGCCGCTCCCGAGGTGACGGTCGCGGCCGATCGCGAGGTGCCCATCCCGGAGGCCGCCGAAAGCGCTCGGCCTGCGGCCGGCGGTGCTCTGGAGAGCCAGGCGGCGGCGCTCCGGATCACGGGGATTGAAGAGATCCCCGAGGAGGTCGTCGTCACCCGCCGCATTTATCGTTCGGGAGAGAGCGAGTACGTCCTGAACGGCCAACGCTGCCGGCTCAAAGACATCCAGGATCTCCTGGCGCGCACGGACATCGGCTCGCGCCTGTACTCGACCATCGAGCAAGGCAAGATCGATCAGGTGCTCGCCGCCCGGCCGAAAGATCGTCGAGCCATGTTCGAGGAGGCCGCCGGAATCCTGGGCTACCGGTCGAAGCGCCGGCAGGCCGAGCTGAAACTCGAAGCCGCTCAGGCGAACCTGCTGCGCATCAACGACATCGTGATCGAGGTCGAAAAGCAGATCAATGCGCTGCGGCGGCAGGCGGCCAAGGCCCGCCGCTACCAGAAGCTCGTCGACGACCTGCGCGAGAGACGGCTCGTCCTGGCGCGCCAACGCCTGGCGGCGTCGGACGAGGAGAGGCAGCGGACCGGGGAGGCGATCGAGGCCCTGCGGGCCGAGGAGGTGGCCGCCGCCGCGGCGCTCGTGGCCGACGAAGCCGACCTCGAGCGCCTGAGGCTACAGCTCGAAGCGGGAGAGGCGGCCGCGCGCGGCCGGCGCGAGGAGATTCATGCCTTCGACCTCGAGATCGATCGGATCCAGGAACGTCTGCGGGCTGGCCGGGAGCAGGTGCGGGACTTGGAATCGCGTCTGGCCGAAGGGGAGCGGGAGCTGACGGCGCTGCGGTCGCGGTTCGCGGAACAGGAAACCCGTCTCGCCGAGGCGATCCGGGAGATCGCGGACGTCGAGGAGCGGCTGCGGTCGGCGGCATCATCGGCAGTGGCGGTCTCGGCAGACGACGGCGAGCGGGCCGCCGCGATCGAGCTCCTTGATGCGGATCTGGACAAGACGCGCGCGGGGCTCCTGGAGCGGATCGAACGCCACGCCGCGATGATGAGCCACAGCGCTTCTCTCGAGGAGCAGGCGCGCGCGGCGCGCGCATCGCTCCTCAAGATTGAGCGCGAGATGGAAGAGCTGCGGGCGTCCCGCGGGCGTCTGGGCGCGGAGGTCGAGGGGCTGGAGCGGGAGGCGGCGGCCGGGCGCGGGCGGGCGGAAGAGACGGCCGCCCGGCACGAGGCGGTCACAGCGGCCGAGCGCGAAGCGGCCGGTCGCATGACCGCCGTCGAGAGGCGCGCCGAGGAATTGAAAGGGCGCGCGGCGGTCCTGGCGGAGCGCAGGGCGGCGCTGGCGGAGATGGAGCGGCAGCGCGCCGGGTTTTCCGAGGGCGTGGGCGATCTCCTGAAAGGAACGGCCGGCATCGAACCGCGCGGTGTTGTCGGCGACCGCCTCGATGTGCCGCCCGGCCTCGAGAAGGCGGTGGAGGCAACCCTCCAGGATCTCCTGGAGGCCGTGGTCGTCGGTGGAGCGGAGGAGGCGGCCCGCGGGGTCGCGTACCTGAGAGCCAGCGGGCGCGGCCGGGTGTCGTTCGTCGCGGACGAAGGAGCGCCGGCCAGGGACGAGTCGCCGGGGACATCGTCGTGCGATCCCCCGGCCGACGTCCCCGCCGTCCACTGTCGCCTGTCCGAAAGAATCGGCGGCGCGCCTCTGGGGCCGATCTCCCGGATCCTGGCGCGCACGCTCCTGGTGGACAGCCTCGAACAGGCCCATGGCCTGCACGACGCGCATCCTGCCTTCGCATGCGTGACACCGCAAGGCGACATCGTCCATTTCGACGGCTCGGTGACCGGGGGCGACGGGCGGGCCCTTTCACACTGGCTTTTGCAGCGCCGGGTGGAGAGGGAGGAGATCGATCGGCGCATGTCCGAAGTGGCGGCGGCGCGGGAAGAGGCCGAAGGGACCCTCCTGCGCCTTCGCGAGGAACGGGTCACGGCGCAGGAGCGGTTGACGAGCGCGGCGACCGAGGTGCAGGTGGAGTCGCGCGTGGCGTTCGAGCGCGCTCTCAGGTTGCAGCAGGGCCGTGAGGAGCTGGACCGGATCGACCGGGCGCTGCCGCTCCTCGTGGGGGAACAGGCGCGGCTGCAGCGCGACATCGCCTCCTGCGTCGCCGGGATGGCGGGGCGCGCGATGGATCTCGAGGTGTTGGAGGCCGAGCGCCGCACCTCCGAGGAGTCGATCGCGGCGAGGAGCGCGGAGCTGGCGCGGCTACGGGCGGACCTGGAGCTCGCGCGCCGCGCGTCGGCGGAGACGCGCGCCGCCCTTGCGGCCGCCGAGCAGCGCCACACCTCCCTTCTGCGCGAGAGGGACGGGCTGGACGAGGCGATCCGTGACCTGGCCTCGTCGATGGCGCGGCGCACCCGGGAGCGCGACGAATGGACGGCGCGCATCGCGCAGATCGGCGAGCAGGATGGGGGACTCGAGCAGCAGCGCCAGGCCGCGCTCAACGCACGCGCCGAGGCGGCGGCGCGCGACGAGGCGGCGCATGCAGGCCTCGCCTATGAGCGAAGCCTGCTGCACGCGCGCGAGCAGGCCGTGAAGCAGGGGCGCGTCGCGCAGGTCGCGCTGCGCGAGCGTCATCAGCAGCACGAGCTGCACCGGGCGCGCATCGACGCCGATCTCGAGCACATGGGACGCACCTGTCGTGACGAGCTGGCGACGTCGATCGAGGCCCTGCGGGCCTCGCCCCCGCCGCCCGAGGACGGCTCCGGCCTTCAGGAGCGCGAGAGCGAGGTGCAGCGGATCCGCGCCGACATCGATGCGATCGGGCCCGTGAACCTCATGGCGGTCGAGCAGCAGAAAGACCTGGAGGAGCGCTTCTCCTTCCTGACCGCGCAGAAGAACGATCTGGAGCAGGCGATCGCCTCCTTGCGCGAGACGATCAGGACCATCAACCGCGAGGCGCGCGAGCGCTTCCGGGGCGCCTTCGAGGCGATCCAGGAACACTTCCAGGAATCCTTCCGGACGCTGTTCGGCGGTGGCCGGGCCGAGCTGCGCCTTTCGGAGGAGGATGAGGACGTGCTGGAGGCGGGGATCGAAGTCGCGGCGCAGCCACCCGGCAAGCGGCTGCAGAAGATCGGGCTTCTGTCGGGCGGCGAGAAGGCGCTCACCGCGGTCGCGCTTTTGGTCTCCCTGTTTCGATACCGGCCGTCCCCCTTCTGCATCCTGGATGAGGTGGACGCGCCGCTCGACGAGGCGAACGTCGAGCGCTTCACGCGCCTTCTTCAAGAGCTCCGGAGCGACACGCAGCTGATCCTGATCACCCACAACCGCAAGAGCATGGAGGCAGCCGACCTTCTTTACGGGGTCACCATGGAGGAACCCGGAGTGTCCAAAATCCTGCCGCTGCGTTTCGAATGAGCGCCAACGAGCAGTACTTCGTCGTCGCGGCCGACGGGAAGGAATACGGTCCCGCCGACCTGGAGACTCTCCGCCAGTGGGTGCGCGAGGGACGCGTCGTCCACGGCACGCACATCAAGCAGGCGGGCGGCGGCGTCCAGTACGCCGGGAAGATGGCCGAGCTGGTCGATCTCTTCCCGCCGCGCGACCCGCACACGTCCGCCCCGGGACAGGCGCCGCCTCCGCAGTCCCTCCCGTCGTCCGTGACCCTGCCGTCCGAGTTCCGCGTCTGGGAGTTCATCGGCCGCGGATGGGACGTCGTGAAGCCGCACTGGCTGATATTCACGGGGATGTTCTTCATCCTCATGGCCATCGAGGGGGTGCCGTATCTCGGCCCCCTCGCCTCGTTCATCATCGGCGGCGCCCTGATGGTTGGCGTCTGGCGCGCGATCCTTGGTGCTATCGGAGGGCGCAAGCCGGACATCGGGATGATGTTTCAGGGGTTCGACCGCTTCGGCGACGCCTTTCTGGCGCAGCTGATCAGGGGGATCTTGATCTTCCTCGGGTTCCTGTGCCTCATCGTTCCGGTGATCATCCTCGGGATCATGTTGCACGGATTCGACCGTTTCGGCGACGCCTCCCTGGCGCACCTCATCATGGGGATCCTGATCTTCCTTGGGGTCCTGTGCCTCAGCGTCCCGGGGATCATCCTGTCGATCATGTGGATGTTCACCTACCCCATCATCGCCGAGACCAACCTGGGATTCTGGGAGGCGATGCGCGAGAGCGCCAGACTCACGGAGGAGTATCGCTGGCGACTCTTCCTCCTCCTTCTAGCGTCCATCCCGGTTCTGTGTCTGGGCCTCCTGGTCTTCTGCCTGGGCGTGCTGGTGGCGATCCCGGTCATTTACGCCGCCTTGGGGCTGTCCTATCGCTTCCTGCAGGCGAAGAAGGGGGCGCCAGCGCCGGGCCCTGCGTGAGCCCGCGCCGCGCCCGGCGCGCACGCGCGGCCCTCGTCGCGGGCGGCCTCCTGGCGGCGGCTTTTCTCTTGCCCGCCCGACACCCGCTGCCGTTCGACGTCTGTCCTTTCCATCGGCTCACCGGCCTTCCGTGCCTGACGTGCGGTCTGACGCGTTCCGTGTGTCTGTTCGCGCAGGGAGAATGGGGCGCGAGTCTGCGGATGCATCCGGCGGGCTGGCTCGCCTTCGGCGCTCTCGCCGTCGTGTGTTCGTGGCTCGCCGGCGAGGCGGCCGCGAATCGTGACCTGGGGGCGGGCGCGAGGACGCGCCTCCTCGGGCTGGTCCTGTGGCTCGGAGGCGCGCTGTCGCTTTTGGGCTGGGGAGCGCGCCTGGCAGGGGTCTGGCCCGCTCTCTGAGGGACGAGGGCACGGGCGAGACGGGGCCTTTGCACGGGCTTCAGGCGGCGCTGGTGACCGATCGCGCGGGGTCGGAGGCCGCCGGGACGGTGCGCCCCTTCGCCCAGGCGCGCAGCTCGTCGATGGCCTCGCGGCAGGTACGCGACAGCGGCACGGTCCTTTGAAGCTCGGTCAGGACGTGGGGCGTGGACAGGGGTGTTTTATCGGCGAAGGCGGAGTAGAGGGCCGCCACGATCGCCGCCTCGATCTCGGCGCCGCTGAAACCTTCCGAGGCGGCGGCGAGAGCGGGCAGATCGAAGCCGGCCGGATCCTGGCCGCGCTTCGCCAGGTGGACCGCAAGAATCGAGCGCCGGGCGGCGTCGTTCGGCAGGTCCACGAAGAAGATCTCATCGAAGCGTCCCTTGCGCAGAAGCTCGGGCGGCATCGCCTGGATGTCGTTGGCCGTCGCCACGACGCACACCGGGCGCTTCTTGTCCTGCAGCCAGGAGAGGAACGCGCCGAAGATCCGGCGCGCCAGGCCGCCGTCGGCCTCAGCACCTGCGCGGGCCGAGAACCCCTTCTCGATTTCGTCGATCCAGAGCACGCAAGGGGCCATCGACTCCGCGGTGCGCAGCGCCCCGCGCAACTTCCTTTCGGATTCGCCCACGAACTTGTCGAACATGGCGGACGCATCCAGGCGCAGGAGCGCCAGGCGCCACTCGCTCGCGACCGCCCTGGCGCACAGGCTCTTGCCGCAGCCCTGGACCCCGAGAATCAGGAGGCCGCGCGGCGGCTCCAGGCCATAGCGGGCGGCGTCCGGGCCGAAGCCGGCGCCGCGTTTCTTGAGCCAGGCCTTGAGGTTGTCCAGCCCGCCGATCTGCTGCAGCGTAGTGTCCTGGGGTGTGAGCTCCAGAACCCCGTCGTTCGCGATCAGGTCCTTCTTGCGCTCGAGCACGTGCTTGAAGTCGCTGCGGTCCAGCCTCAGATCATCCAGGGCGGCCGTCGTGAGCACGCGCTGGGCCTCGGCCAGCGTGAGACCGCGCAGCGATTCGATGAGCTGCCCGAGCTCGGGCACGGACAGATTGATCTTGATGCGCTTCGGCGCGCCCAGATGGCGCAATGTCCGCACGGTCAGCTCGCGCAGCGCCTCCACGTCCGGCAGCTCGAACTGGATGCGCGCGGTGCAGGGCTTCAAGTCTTCGGGGACATCGATCGTCGGGGCGCACAGGACGAGGGTGCGGCGGTCCGCGGCGAACGATTCGCCGATGTCGCGCAGCGCCCTCAAGATCGCGGGGTCGTCGAAGTATTTGTGAAGATCGTAGAACAGATAGACCGCCTCGGTGCGCATTCCGGCCACCGCGCGCAGCGCCCGATCGGGTTTTTCGGTGTCGGGCAGCGGATCGCCGGCGCCGACGCGGGCCAGTCCGGACGTGACCTTCCACTCGAAGAACGGCAGGTCCTGCCGCTCCGCCGCCTCCGCGACCAGCGCGCGGACCCGTTCTTCCTCGGGGCTCTCGATGGCGATGATGGCGTGATGCGAGACGATCAGAAGCTCGAGGTCACGGACGTTCTCCAGGGGTGGCCTCCCGCGCGCCGGATGACGCGATCGCCCGGAAACTTAATGCCGGGGAAGGACGCGGGCAACCCCCCGGCTCACGCGGCGGTCTCGTTCCGGCCGTCGGCGGCGCTCACGGGGAGGGCCGCCGCCGCTTCGCTCTGGGGCGCCGCGGGCGGGACCGCCAGCGTCGGGGACGGCTCCCACGGGTTGTCCTCCTGCAGGCCTTCGAGCGACACGTCGATCCCGTAGGCCGCGAACGCCTGCCGGTACGAGTCGAAATGGGCGCGCAGGTGCCGGGCCGTGGAGCGGTAGCCGTAGTTCAGCATGGCGACGCGCGAGCCATAGTTCAGAATGTTCTCCATGAACATGAACGAATCGGTCCAGGGCGGCTCGATCAGAAAAATGCGGGACTCGGGGTGCTGGGCGCGGAAGCGCTCCAGGCCCAGGGTCAGCTTTTCCCGGGCGGAGATCCGCTGGGTCTGGTCGACGACGAACGTGATCCCCTTTTCCCGGATACGAGCGCAATGTCCCGAGAACGTCGGGATGCAGACCTCCTCCGGATTGTTTCGGAGCGGAATGATCGGATTGACCAGGACGAGGAAGCGGGAACCACGCTCGTTCGCGATGTCGAGGTGCGCGACGCTGGCCACGCCGCCGTCCACGAAATCCAGCCCCTTGATCGTCACCGGCTGGAAGTAGAGCGGCAGCGCGGACGAGGCGGCGATGGCGTCGGAGATTGCCACGTCGCGCCAGCCGGGGGTGCCGAACAGCACGCGGTCTCCCATGTCGAGATGGATGGCCGGGATATACAGCTCCCTGCGCAGCTCCTCGAACGAGTTGACGCTGCCGGGCCGGGTCAGGAGCTTGGCGAGGTACGCCTGGTACTTGTTGAGCGCGTAAATTCCCGGCGGCATGTTCTCCTCCAGCGCGTAGATCGCCCTGGCGACCGAGAACAGCTTCGGGTTTCGTCGATAGAAGCGGAAGAGCGCCGGGACCACCCTCATGGCCCGCAGCAGCGACGATTTGATCTCCTGCCAGTCGATCTCCAGGATGTCGTCCTGCTTGAAGTTCAGGGGGCTGTCGGTGTTGTGGATGATGGACCGTCCGACCTCGCCGGGAGGGACGTTGTTGGCCATGAGCGCGGCGACGACCGCGCCGCCGCTGGTGCCGACGAAGATGTCGAAGTCGTTGATCCGGAACGAGCCGGCGAAGAAGTGGTCGAGCGCCTGCAGGGCGCCGAACTCGTACATGGCCCCGGTGATGCCGCCCCCGGCGAGGACCAGGCTGAGGGGGCCGCGCCGGGTCTCGGTGGTCACGGGCGCGCCTCCATGTCCGGTGTCCCGGTGGCCGCCGGCCCGCCCGCGTCCCCCTCCAGGAGCTCGACCCCGACGATTTTCCACTCGCTGTCGACGCTGAAACCGATCATCG
>Ga0209157_1001654_pt1 | contig 18424 bp, 14 predicted proteins | sample GraSoiAngelo_135_FD_185892 | JGI IMG/M metagenome (GOLD analysis project Ga0209157, IMG submission 185892) | Grasslands soil microbial communities from the Angelo Coastal Reserve, California, USA - 14_0929_05_40cm (SPAdes) (version 2) | ecosystem: Environmental > Terrestrial > Soil > Grasslands ...
CGGGATGCATTCCTCGCCGATCACCGACTGGAAGTCGCGCACCATCATCGGATACGGATGCGGGCCGGCGACCGTGCCGATGATGTAGAAGGTGCGCTCGACGTTGGTGACCCAGTCGCGCATCGCTTCGTTCAGCGCGTCCTTCAGCGTGCGCGATCCCGATTCGACCGGCACTACCGTCGCGCCAAGCAGCTTCATGCGATACACGTTCTGCACCTGGCGCTTGACGTCCTGCGTGCCCATGTACACCACGCATTCCATGCCGTAGCGCGCCGCGACGGTCGCCGCGGCGACGCCGTGCATGCCGGCGCCCGTCTCGGCAATCACGCGCGGCTTGCCCATGCGGCGCGCAAGCAGTGCCTGGCCGATGGTGTTGTTGATCTTGTGCGCGCCGGTGTGGTTCAGGTCTTCGCGCTTGATGTAGATCTGCGCGCCGCCGCAGCGCTCCGACAGTCGCCGAGCGCGGTAGATCGGGCTCGGCCGTCCCACATAGTGCTTGAGCTCGTAGTGAAACTCGGCCTGGAACGCCGCATCGGCGCGCGCGCGCTCATAGGCATCGCGCAGCTCGTCGAGTGCGTGCGTCAGCGTTTCGGCGACGAACACGCCGCCGTAGGGGCCGAAATGCCCGCGCGCGTCGGGCAAGTCATACATCCGCATTCCTGACCTCTGCAATGAAGGCGGCGATTTTCGCGGCGTCCTTGATTCCCTTCGCCGACTCGACTCCGCTGGAGACATCGACGCCCCAGGGCCGCACCCGGCGGATCGCCTCGGCGACATTGTCCCGCGCCAGCCCGCCCGAAAGGATCAAAGGCCGGTCGCGTGCGGCGGGCACCAGCGACCAGTCGAAGCTCTCGCCCGCTCCGCCGTACTCCTCGACGTGGCTGTCGAGCAGCCAGGCCGCGGCAGCGGAAAACGGGCGCAGGTATTCTAGCAAATCGATCCCCTGCCTCACGCGGCAGGCCTTGACCCAGGGCACGCCGAACTGCGCGCAGAACTGCGGCACCTCCTCGCCGTGGAATTGCAGCATCGCGGGCCGTACCCGGCCGATGACCTGCGCCACCTGCGCCGCGTCCGGGTTGACGAACAGCGCAACGGTCTGCACGAAGGGAGGCAGCGCATCGCGCACCTCGAGCGCGCGCTCGACGCTCACAAAGCGCGGGCTCGGCGGATAGAACACCAGCCCGATGGCATCGGCGCCTGCCTCGGCCGCCGCGCGCGCGTCCTGCCGCCGCGTGATACCGCAGATCTTGACGCGGGTTCTCATTGGGGCAGGCCCCATTTCGCGTCGTACTCCACGGCCTCCAGGCAAAGTCCTTCCGGCGCGAAGGTCGGCGCCGCGCGCGCGCGATCGCGCGACTCGAGCACGTCCCTCACCCAGGGCGCCGGATGCTTGCCGTTGCCGACATAAACGAGCGTGCCGACGATGTTGCGCACCATGTGGTGCAGGAACGCGTTCGCCCGCAGCACGAAGTCGATGCGCTCGCCGCGGCGCTCGATGTCGAGCGAATGCAGGGTGCGCAGCGGCGACTTGGCCTGGCAATCCGCCGAGCGGAACGCCGAGAAATCGTGCTCGCCGACGAGCAGCGCGGCGGCCTCGCGCATCGCATCGACGTCGAGCGGCAGGTGAGTCCAGCCGACGTGGCTCGCGGCGAGCGCCGGCCGCACCGCACGATTGAGAAGCGCGTAGCGGTAGGTACGGCTCACGGCGCTGTAGCGTGCATGGAAGGACGGGTCGACCTGCTGCGACCATAACACCGCGACGCCGTCGGGCAGCAGCGAGTTCACCCCGCGAACCCAGGCAGACGGGGGTCGGGACGCGAGGTCATCGAAGTGCACCACCTGGCCGCGCGCGTGCACGCCGCGATCGGTCCTGCCGGCGCAGGTCACTCCGACCGGGCCGCCGGCGATCGCGCCGAGAGCCGGCTCGAGGGCATCCTGCACGGCGCCTCCGCCGGGCTGCGTCTGCCATCCAAGAAAGCGGCTGCCGTCGTATTCGAGTCCCAGGGCTATGCGCATAAAGCAAAAAGCCGCGGTCGCTGGCGCCGCGGCTTTTTTTTCAGTTCAGCAGGGCGGTGTACGGCGGATGCTAACCCAGCTTGGCCAGCAGCTGCTGCGCCTGGCCCTTCTGCACGCTGTCGCCGTCCTTCAGCACCTCGTTGAGCAGCTCCCGCGCGCCGTCCTTGTCTCCCATCTCCTCGTACGCCTTGGCGAGATCGAGCTTGGTGGCGACTTCCTGCCATTTCGGATCGGTGCCGGCGGGAGAACCGCTCGGCTCGCTCGCAATGCCCAGATCCAGGCTGATGGAAGACAGGTCCATCGGCGCCGCGGTCTTGTCGGGTTCGGGCTTTTTCTCCTCCCCGCCGAGATCCAGGCTGATGTCGAAATCGAGACCGCCGTCTGCGGACGGCTCCGCTCCGGCTCTCTTCGCTTCGCTGCTGCCCGTGGTGTCCAGATTGAAATCCACGCTGGTGACGGTTCTCTCGCCCGGCCGTTCACCCATGATCAGCGTGCCCCCGGGGCTGAAATCGCTCTTTGCGCTCGCGCCCGCTGCCGCCGCCGGCGCGGCATCGAGGTCGAAGTCCAGTCCGCTGAGTGGCGGCGCCTTCGGTTCGTCGATCGAGAACTCGGGCAGGATCGCGGCCTGTTGAGTCGATGTGGCGCTCAGATCGAAGTCGAGGTTCGGTGCGGCGGCAGCCGCAGCAGCCGCTGGTGCGGCGGCGGGGGCAGCGCCGCCGCCATACAGCCCACTCTGCGGATCGATCGAACGGCCAAGGGCGGCAGCCTTGTCCCATTCCGGACCGGAACCGTTGGTGAGCGACTTGAGCTTGAGGGCCGTCTGCTCGAAGGCCGTGACGTCGCGCCGGTTGGCGTAGATCTCGAGCAGCTTGGAATGCACCGCGGTGCGCTTTGCGTCCTTTTGCAGCGCTTCCTTGAGGATTTCCTCGGCCTGCGCGTCGCGACCGTAGGCCATGTAAACGTCGGCTTCCGCGATCGGGTCGACTTCGTCGGCCTCCATCCCGGCCAGCGGCTGGCTGAGCGAGCCCTGCGAGACGCTCGGCGCCGCTAGTGCAGCGCCGGTTCCGGTCGGCGAGCCGGTGGTAGAGGCGGCGCCTAGGACGCTATCTTGAAATCTGGCTTGCGTGGTCTTTTTTTTTCTCCATGTCCATACGCCGTAGCCGGCGAGCAGCACGATCACGCCGCCCAATCCGGCAAGCGCAATCGGGTTGTCGAGAAACTCGTCGACGATGCTCGGCTCGGGCGGAGGTGGCGCTGGCTTGGGCTGCGGCTTGGCTGCTTGAACCGGGGGCTTTGGCGCCTGCGGCGCGGGTTTGGGGGCTTCGGCTGCCGGTTTTGGTGCTTCGGCCACGGGCTTTGGGGCTACGGGGGCGGGCACCGGGACTACTGGAGCGGGCTTCGCCTGCGCTCTTTTCTCCAGCTCGGCGAGCTGCTGGTTCTTCATCTCCAGCAGCTTCTGCAGATCGGTGACGTTCCTTTCCAGATCGGTGACACGGGACTGCGTTTCTTTCAGTGCGCGTTCGCGGGCGACCGCGTCGTCCTCGCGCGCCGCCCGGCTGGCTGGCGCGGCGGGCTTGCTCGGGTCGGCCTTCGACAGCCTGACCTGATCCTGTGGCGCCGCGGCCGGGGCTTGCGGTTTCGGCTCGATCTTGCCTTCGGCTTCGCGCCGGCCGCCCGGCGCTTCGACAGACGTCGACGCCGCCGCGAGACGGCTGCGGTACACGGCGAAGTCGTCCATGTGCGCTTGCACCAGGCGCTTCGCTTCTTCCGGATCGATCGCGCTGACGGCTTCCGCGCCGGGGATGTCCAGGATCCGCCCGGCGCGCAGCAGGTTGACGTTCTTGCGGATGAACGCATCCTCGTTGGCGCGGTAGATCGCAATCAGCATCTGGTTGAGGTTCGCGCCACGCGGCAGGTTCTGGCGTGCAATTTCGCTCAGCGTGTCGCCCTTCTTGACCGCGACCTTTCCCTCTTCCGCGGCAGCCGGCTCGCCGACTGGCTCCGCTGCGGGCTTCTCCGCTTCCGCCGCCGCGGGCTTTTCTGCTTCCGCCGCAGCGGGCTTTTCGACCTGCGCCTCGGCAGCTGGTGCCGGTGCCGGCTCAGCCGCACGAGCCGGGACGGACGGCAGCGGCCTGGCTTCTAGCGGTGCCGGTGCAGGCGCGCGTGCAGGTTCACGCGCAGGCTGCGCTGCCGGCGCTTCGGCGGGCTTCGGCTCGAGGGCGGCGGCCGGCGTGGCGCGCGCCGCGGGCGCAGCCGCGATCGCCTGCGGCCCCCTGTATTCCGGCGGGTCGAGAAGAACGGTGTACTCGCGCACCAGCCTGCCGGTAGTCCATTGCAGCTCGACCAGAATCTCGAGGAACGGATCGTTGACCGGCTGAGTGGTTCTCACGCGCAACAGCGGGCGGCCGCCGCGACGCTCGATGGCGAACCGCGCCGTGACGAGCGCCGGATTGAAGTCGATCCCCGCCGCCCTGAACGCGTCCGGGGAAGCAAGGCGCGCCACGAGACCTTCTTCCTCACCCGGCTGCAAGGAGACGATCTCGATCTCGGCATTGAGGGGCTGGCCGAGCGGCGAAATCACGCTCAGCTGGCCCAGCCCGGCCGCATGGACCATTGGACTTGCCAGCCAAAACGCGGCCGCAATCATCGCAATGGTTATCGATCTGCCCACTGTTCCCCGCCCTTGGGTAGTTGTTCTAAGCGACCAATTAAAATAACATCATGGTCTTAGCTCTGCAAATTCACAAGTTTTCTCGGTTTTCATGCCTTGAGGCCTGCCTCCAAAAGGATCCGTAGCATCCGGCGGAGAGGCTCGGCGGCCCCCCAGAGCAGCTGATCGCCGACTGTAAAGGCAGCCAGGTAGTCCTCCCCCATCGGCAGCTTGCGCAGCCGGCCCACCGGGACCGAGAGCTTCCCGGAAACCGCCGCCGGGGTCAGTTCGGCGAGCGACTCCTCGCGCCGGTTCGGCACCAGCTTCACCCAGTCGTTGGCTTCCGCGATCATGCCTTCGATTTCATCCAGCGGCAGCGCTCGCCGCAGCTTGATGGTCAGCGCCTGGCTGTGGCAGCGCATGGCGCCGACCCGCACGCAGATGCCGTCCACCGGCACCACACGGCCATTCCTGTCGAGAATCTTGTTGGTCTCGGCCTGCCCCTTCCATTCCTCGCGGCTCTGTCCGTTACCCAGGTCGCTGTCGATCCATGGCAGCAGGCTCGCGGCAAGAGGGTACTCGAAGTTCGCTTTCGGCAACCCTGGCGAGCGCATCGCCTCGGTCACGGCGCGGTCGATATCCAGGGCGCTCACGGCAGGGTCTTCCAGCACGCCCCTCGCGCTTTGCCCGATGCGCGCCATCTGCGCCGCGAGCTCGCGCAGGTGCGCGGCTCCGGCGCCGGACGCCGCCTGGTAGGTCATGGTGGTCATCCACTCGATCGCGTCGCGCTGGAACAGGCCGGCCATCCCCATCAGCATCAGGCTCACCGTGCAATTGCCGCCGATGTAATCCTTGATGCCGGCCGCATGCGCCTTCTTGATGACGGGCATGTTGACCGGATCGAGAATGATCACGGCGTCATCCTTCATGCGCAGCGCGCCCGCGGCGTCGATCCAGTAGCCTTTCCAGCCTGCCTTGCGCAACTGCGCATGAACCTCGTTCGTGTAGTCGCCGCCCTGGCAGGAAATAATCACCGGCAGCGCCTTCAGAGCGGCGAGGTCTTTCGCATCCTTGACCGGCGCCGCGTCCTTGCCTATCGACGGGCCCTTGCCGCCGGCCTGCGAGGTCGAGAAAAACACCGGCTCGAAGTGGTCGAAGTCGCGCTCCTCGCGCATGCGCTGCACGAGCACCGATCCGACCATGCCGCGCCAGCCGACGATGCCTACTCTCAACATACGCGCTAGTTTATAGGGCCGCCGCGACCGCGTCGCCCATTTCACCGGTGCCGACCTTGCGGGTTCCGGGCGTGTGGATGTCGGCGGTGCGCAGGCCCTCACTCAAGACCTTTTTCACCGCGGCCTCGATGCGGTCGGCGGCCTGCTCCTGCCCGAGCGAGTAGCGCAGCATCATGGCCGCCGAAAGGATGCTGGCAAGCGGATTGGCCACGCCCTTGCCGGCGATGTCGGGCGCCGCGCCGTGGATCGGCTCGTACAGCCCCTTGCCACTGGCGTCGAGCGCGGCCGAGGGCAGCATGCCGATCGACCCGGTGAGCATCGACGCCTCGTCCGAGAGGATGTCGCCGAACAGGTTCCCCGTGACGATGACGTCGAACTGCCTGGGATTGCGCACCAGCTGCATGGCGCAGTTGTCGACATACATGTGAGAGAGCTCGACGTCGACGTACTTTTTTGATTCTTGAATCATTACTTCCCGCCATAGCTGCGAGGTCTCGAGCACATTCGCCTTGTCCACCGAGCAGACGCGCTTGCCGCGCTTGCGTGCCGCTTCGAAAGCCACCCGGGCAATGCGTCGCACCTCGGCCTCGCTGTAGCGCATGGTGTCGAAGCCCTCGCGGCCGCCGTCGCCGGCGGCGCGGATGCCGCGCGGCTCTCCGAAGTAGATATCGCCGGTGAGCTCGCGCACGATCAGGATGTCGAGCCCTGCGACGAGTTCGGCTTTCAGCGCCGAGGCGGCGGCGAGCTGCGGGTGCACCTGCGCCGGGCGCAGGTTGGCAAACAGCCCGAGCTCCTTGCGCAGCCGCAGCAGCGCCTGCTCAGGGCGCTTGGCTCGCGGCAGCGCGTCGTAGCGCGGACCGCCCACCGCGCCGAAAAGGATCGCGTCGGCTTCCTTGGCGAGCGAAAGGGTAGCCGGGGGCAGCGGATCTTCGGCCGCATCGTAGCCGGCGCCGCCGACCGCGGCCTCGCGCATCTCCAGTTTCAAGCCGAGGCGCTGCAGTACTTTGCGCGCCTGGGCAACGATTTCCGGCCCGATGCCGTCACCGGGCAGCAGCGCCAGCTTCATCAGAAATACCAGGGAAACTGGGCTTTGCGCCGCGCTTCGAAGGCGCGGATCTTGTCGGCGTGGCGCAGCGTGAGGCCGATCTCGTCGAGGCCGCTCAGCAGGCAATGTTTGCGGAACGCATCGACCTCGAAGCGCATGGTCTGCGAGCCATCGGTGGTAGAGACCGATTGGTTCTCCAGGTTCACCACCAGCTTGAATCCGGGAAAGGCGACGCACTCGTAGAACAGGCGATCGACCTCGGTTTCGGCGAACGAGGGTGCGATCACGCAGCGAAAGCCGTAGTCCAACAGCGCCCACGGCGCATGCTCGCGCGAGGAGCCGCAGCCGAAATTCTTGCGCGCCAGCAGGATCGTCGCGCCGCGATAGCGCGGCTGGTTGAGGACGAATTCCGGATCGTGGCGCCAGGCCGCGAACAGCGCCGACGCGAAGCCGGTGCGCTTGATCGACTTCAGGTGCTCCTTGGGGATGATCTGGTCGGTGTCGACGTTCGCCCTATCCAGCGGCGCGACCAGGCCATCGAGGACGGTGAACTTTTCCATTTCAGCTCAGCGCCACTGCCGCACGTCGACGAAATGGCCGGCGATCGCGGCCGCCGCGGCCATCGCCGGGCTGACGAGATGCGTGCGGCCGCCCGCGCCCTGGCGGCCTTCGAAATTGCGGTTGGAGGTCGAGGCGCAACGCTCGCCCGCATCGAGCCGATCGGGATTCATGCCCAGGCACATCGAGCAGCCGGGCTCGCGCCACTCGAAGCCGGCGTCGCGAAAGACGCGGTCCAGCCCCTCGCGCTCGGCCTGGGCCTTCACCAGCCCGGAGCCGGGGACCACCAGCGCAAGACGCACGTTCGACGCGACGCGCCTGCCCTGCACGATCGCGGCGGCGGCGCGCAGGTCCTCGATGCGCGAGTTGGTGCACGAGCCGATGAATATCTTGTCGAGCTTGACATCGGTGATGCGCGTACGCGGCTTGAGCCCCATGTAGGCGAGCGCGCGCTCCATGCCTTCGCGCTTCGCGCCGTCTTTTTCGCGCTCGGGGTCGGGCACCGCGTCCTCGACGGTGATCACCATCTCGGGCGAGGTGCCCCAGGTGACGTGCGGCTTGATCGCGCGCGCGTCGAGCGCGACCTCGCGGTCGAATTTGGCGTCCGGGTCGCTCTTCAGCGTGCGCCAGTACGACGCCGCGCGCTCCTGCTCGGCGCCCTTCGGCGCAAGCGGCCGGCCCTTCACGTACTCGATGGTGGTCTCGTCCGCCGCCACCATGCCGGCGCGAGCGCCGGCCTCGATCGACATGTTGCAGATCGTCATGCGCCCTTCCATCGAAAGCGCGCGGATCGTGCTGCCAGCGAACTCGATGGCATGGCCGGTCCCGCCCGCCGTGCCGATGCGGCCGATGATGGCGAGAACCACGTCCTTCGCGGTTACGCCGCGCGCGAGCGCACCCTCGACGCTCACGCGCATGTTCTTCATCTTGCGCGTCACGAGGCACTGCGTTGCGAGAACGTGCTCGACTTCCGAGGTGCCGATGCCGTGCGCGAGGCAGGCAAAAGCGCCATGCGTGCTGGTGTGCGAATCGCCGCACACGACCGTCATTCCCGGCAGGGTCGCGCCCTGCTCGGGGCCGATGACATGCACGATGCCCTGGCGCCGGTCGAGGAACGGGAAGTAGACCTTCGCGCCGAAGTGGCGGATGTTCGCGTCGAGCGTCTGGATCTGCAGCTTGGCGAACGGGTCGCGGATGCCTTCCACGCCCTCATCCCACCCGGTCGTCGGCGTGTTGTGGTCGGCGGTGGCGACCACCGAGTCCACGCGCCAGGGCTTGCGCCCCGCGACCTTCAGCCCTTCGTAGGCCTGCGGGCTGGTGACCTCATGCACGAGGTGCCGGTCGATGTACAGCAGCGCCGTGCCGTCTTCCTCGACGTGCACCACGTGGCTGTCCCAAAGCTTGTCGTAAAGCGTTAATCCCATGTTGGAAATTGTCTCACAAGCCTTTCAACCTCAGAGCAAGAAAGGCGCCCGCCAGCGCAGCCACGGCCGATAGCGAGAACGCCCATCCGGGCCCAGCCGCTTCCCAGGCCCAACCCGCCATCAACGCGCCGGCACCTCCGCCGCCGCCGTAGCAGATGCTGGAAAAAAGCGCCTGCCCCCGGCCGTGCGCGTCGGCCGGAAAAACGCGATGCACCGCGGCAACCGACGCGGCGTGGAATGAGCCGAAAGTTGCGGCGTGGAGCAGCTGCGCGGGGACGAGGACCCAAAGAAAATCGGCGCCCCAGCCGATGGCAGCGAAGCGCACCACGGCGCAGGCGAAGCTGAACAGCAGGATGCCGGATAGCGAATAGCGCCGAAACAACGCCGGCAGATAGAGAAACACCGCGATCTCGGCCAGCACGCCGAGCGTCCAGAGCAGCCCGATCATCGTGCCGCCATAGCCGGCGCGCTCCAGGTGCAGGGTCAGAAAGGTGTACAGCGTCCCATGCGCGGCCGCCATGCAGAATCCCGCCGCGAGGAGCGCCTTCGCCGCGGGACTGAATCGCAACCTCGTCGCCAGCGGCGCGGCCTGTGCGCTGCGCGAGGGCAGCCCGAGCGCCGCAGCGAGCGCCGCCAAGGCGCACACGGTCATGGCCAGCGGCAAGAGGTCCACGCTGCGCAGCTCCAGCCATGCGCCGCCGGCCAGCAGCATGGCGATGAAGCCGACGGAGCCCCACAGGCGGATCGGGCCGTAACGGCCCGCCTGACCGGCCAGCGCGCCGAGCGTGACGGCTTCCACCAGCGGCAGCGCACCCGCCGACAGCAGGCTCACTACCCCGATCAACCAGCTGATCGACACGACGCCTTGCGTGTACGGAAGCATGCCGAAGCCCGCCGCCATCGCAGCGCACGAGAAGGCGACGACGCCGCGCTGCGCGCCGTTGCGATCCGCGAACCAGCCCCAGGCCGCCGGCGCGAAGCTGCGCGCCAGCTGCGGCAGCGCGAGCACCCAAGCGATCTCGCCCGGCTGCAGGCCGCGCCATGCCAGGTACAGCGGAAGGTACGCGACGAAGGCGCTGCCGTACGCGAAATGCGCGAAGTAAAAGCAGCCGAGGCGAAATGGCAGCGCCATCGCCTTTAAATTAGCATCGCTGCCCATGCCGCGCTGCGCCTTCTACGGCCTGTTCATCGTCTCCGGGTTTGCCGGGCTGATCTACGAGTCGATCTGGGCGCAGTACCTGAAGCTGTTTCTCGGCCATGCGGCGTACGCGCAATCGCTCGTCCTTGCCGTGTTCATGGGCGGCATGGCGGTCGGCGCCGCAGCTGCGGGACGCTTCTCCGAGCGCCTCGTCAATCCGTTGCTCGTCTACGCGCGGGTCGAAGCGATGATTGGCCTGCTCGCGCTCGCTTTCCATTCGTTGTTTGTGGCGCTCACCGATTGGTCCTATGCGTGGCTGCTGCCGAGTCTCGGCAACGAGGCGCTGGTCCTCGCGGGGAAGCTCGGCGTAGCGTGCCTGCTGATCCTGCCGCAGTCGGTACTGCTCGGCATGACCTTCCCGCTGATGAGCGCCGGCCTGGCGCGCGCGCAGCCTCGCGCCCCGGGCGAGTCGATCGCCATGCTCTATTTCACCAACAGCCTGGGCGCCGCGGCGGGCGTGCTGGCGAGCGGATTCGTGCTGATCGCCTGGGCCGGCCTGCCGGGCACGCTGCGCACCGCCGGCATCCTCAATTTGCTCATCGCCGCGACCGTGTGGCTGCTCGCGCGGCCGGCGCATCACGCGCCTCTGAGAAGCGAGCGCTCCGGCGCCGGCGGGGCCGGGCCGGTGCTTGCCGTGGCGTTTTTCACCGGCCTTGCCTCGTTCGTCTACGAGATCGGCTGGATCCGCATGCTGTCGCTCGTGCTCGGCGCCTCGACGCACTCGTTTGAGCTGATGCTCTCGACGTTCATCCTGGGTCTTGCCCTCGGCGGGCTGGCGGTCAGGCGCCGGGTCGACGCCAGCCCCGCGCCCGAGCGGCTGCTCGGCTGGGTACAGATCGCGATGGGGCTGCTGGCGCTCGCGACGCTTCCCGTCTACGACTTCACCTTCTCGCTGATGGAAGCCCTGATGAAGGGGCTCGCCCGCACCTCGACCGGCTACCTGCTGTTCAACGCATCGGGACAGGCGATCGCCGCGCTGGTGATGCTGCCGGCGACGTTCTGCGCCGGCATGACTCTGCCGCTGCTTACCGGCGCGCTCCTTCGTCGTGGCGCCGGCGAAGCGGCCATCGGCAAGGTGTACGCCGCGAACACGCTTGGCGCCATCGCCGGAGTGGTCCTGGCGGTCCACGTCGGCCTGCCGCTGCTTGGACTGAAAGGCACGCTGCTGCTCGGCAGCCTGATCGATGCGGCCCTTGGCCTCGCATTGCTGCGCGTATTCGAGGTGGGAAAACGGGTCGCTTTTGCCACCGTCGCCTGCGCGGTGCTGTTCCTCGCGGCGGTCCTCGCCGTGCGGCTCGACGCGAACAAGATGACGGCGGGCGTGTTCCGGCACGGCGAGCTCGCCGCGTCGCGCGACGCCAGGATCCTCTTCAACAAGGACGGCAAGACCGCGACCGTCCACCTGGTGAAGTATCCCGAAGCGACCAGCTTGCGCACCAACGGCAAATCCGACGGCTCGATCAACCTCGACCGCGACGGCGTGCGCGGCACCGACGAGATCACGATGGTGCTCACCGCCGCGCTGCCGCTTGCGCTCAAGCCCGAGTTGAAAAGCGCGGCGGTGATCGGCATCGGCACCGGGCTCACCACGCATACCCTGCTGCAAAGCCTGGGAATCGAGCGCGTCGACACCGTCGAGATCGAAGCGGCGATGGCCGAGGCCTCGCGCGGTTTCATGCCGCGCAACAGCGGCGCCTTCGCCGATCCGCGCGGCAGCATCGTCATCGACGACGCCAAGACTTTCTTCGCCGCGCATGACCGGCGCTACGACCTCATCGTTTCGGAGCCCTCCAACCCCTGGGTGAGCGGCGTATCGAGCCTGTTCACGCGCGAGTTCTACCGCCGCATCCGCACCCACCTCGAGCCGGGCGGGCTCCTGGCGCAGTGGTTCCAGCTCTACGAGATCGATGCCTCGCTCGTTGCCACGGTGATGCGCGCGCTCGGCGAGGTGTTCCCGCATTACGCCGTGTTCGCGCCCAGCGACCACGACCTGCTGATCGTCGCCGGCGAGCGCCCGGTGCCGATGCCGCCGCTGGCGCGGGTGTTCGAGCAGCCGGGCGTGGCGAAGGAGCTATGGACCGTGCACGTGCTCACGGCGGGCGATCTCGATGCGCGCTACCTCGGCAGCCGCGCCACGCTGGAGCCGCTGTTCGCAAGCTACGGCATGCCCGCGAACTCCGACTATGCGCCGGTGCTCGATCTCAACGCGGCGCGCCAGCGCTTCATGGAAAAGAGCGCTGCCGACGTGGTGGCGCTGCTCAACGCGCAAGTCCCGCTGCTCGAGCTGCTCGAACCCTCGCGCAGCCGCCGCCCGATCAATCCGCTGTTCCAGGGCGCCTACGCCTTCGAGCGCGTCGAGAACACCCGCCTGGCTTGGTACGCGCGCAATTTCCTGGTCAGCCCGCGCGCTCCGCAGCCCGAGGCGGTGCCGACCCCGCTGCAGAAGGACCTCGAGCTCATCAAGCTGCGGCTCCTGGAATGCCGCGCGCCGCGCGAGCACGACGTCTGGCTGCACAGCGCGCTCCGCGTGGCCACGGCGATGAACCCCTACCTGGCGCCGGACGACGCGGCCGTCGTGTGGAAAGAGATCGCCGCCGGCCGGTGCTTCGCGAGCCTGCAGGAATTCCAGCGGCGCTGGATCGCCCTGTTTGGCGCGGTGGCGCTGCGCGACGCCGCGCGGATGGGCGAGCTTGGCGAGTCGCTTCTCGCCACGCAGACCGAGCTGCGCAGCGAGGCGCGCGAATACCTGCTGATGGCGGCGATGGCCGGCTCCATCGCGGCGCGGAAAAAGCCACGCGCGCTGGAGCTCTGGAGCGAGCACGCCGCGCAATTGTCCCGGGTGGCGTCGAGCCCCGCATTCCGCCTGCTGCGCTGCCACGCCGAGCCCGCCGGGGGGGAGGCTTGCGCGGCCGCGTTCCGAACCTACGCCGAGCGTTGAGGGCCGACGGCGAACCGCACTACCGCGAGGACCCGTTTTACGAAGTCCTCATCGCGCTGCGCGAAGTGCCCGTCGAGGATTAGATGGCACAAGCCGTGCACCAGCGACCAGGCCGCCGCAGCGGCGCTGCGGACATCGCCCCCATACGCGGAAAACGCGGCCTGGAGCTGATCGAAGGCGCTGGCCGCCGCGGCGCGCAGCCGCGGGTATTTCTCGAGCGTGATCTGACCGCCGAACATGAGCCGAAAGCGCTGCGGATACTGCAGCGCGAAGCGCACGTATGCCTCGCCCATGCCGCGGCCGGTCTGGCCGCGCATGGCCTGGCCCAGCATTTCGAAGCCTTGCGCGGCAAGCGCCGCGAGCAGCGCCTCGCGGTCGGCAAAATGACGGTAAGGCGCGTTGTGGGAGACCCCGACCCGGCGCGCCGCCGCGCGCAGGCTTAGCGCTGTAATCCCTTGTTTCTCCAGACGTTCCCCTGCCGCCCGCAGAAGCGCTGTACGCAGGTTGCCATGGTGATATGTTGTCATCGTCTACATTTTCGGCCATAGATGTTGCTTCTGACAACATTAGACTCTACGCCTTTTTTTCGCGTAGGGGTTCCTGCCGGTGCGGAACTCGATGCGCATCGGCGTTCCGGCAAGCTTGAAAGCGTGGCGGAAGAATCCTTCGAGGTAGCGCTTGTAGGAATCGGGCACGCGATCGAGCGCATTGCCGTGGATGATGATGCGCGGCGGATTGATGCCCCCCTGGTGCGCGTAGCGCAGCTTGGGGCGCACCAGGCCGGTCTTCGGCGGCGCCTGACGCTCGACCGCCGCGATCATGGCGCGCGTCACCTTCGGCGTGGACAGCCGCGCCATCGCGGCCGCGTAGGCCGCGTCCACGGAGCGCATCAGTCCGGCGAGCCCCTTGCCTTCCTTCGCCGAGATCAGGTGGCTCTCGGCGAAGCCGAGGAAGCCGAGTTTCCACGCCAGCTCGGATTTCATGCGCTCGCGGGCTTCCTTGCCAGCGGCGTCCCATTTGTTCACCGCGATCACCACGGCGCGCCCGCGCTCGAGCACGTAGCCGCCGACGTGCGCATCCTGCTCGGTGACGCCTTCGGGCGCGTCGAGCATGAGGACGGCGACGTTCGCCGCCTCGATCGCCCGCAGCGCCTTGACGATGGAGAAGAACTCGGCCCCCTCGCCGGTCTTGCCGCGGCGGCGCAGGCCCGCGGTATCGATCAGCGTGTAGCGCCTGCCGGCGCGCTCGAACGGCACCTCGATCGGGTCGCGCGTGGTGCCCGGCTTGTCGAAGGCGATTACCCGCTCCTCGCCGACCAGCGCGTTGACCAGGGTGGATTTGCCGACGTTGGGCCGGCCGACGATGGCGACCCGGGGATGGCCTGAGTCCTTTTCCTGTTCTTCGTGCTCCTCGGGAAAGTCCGCCAGCACCGCCTCCATCAGCTCGCGGACGCCCTCGCCGTGCGCCGATGAGATCGCCGCCGGCGCGCCGAGGCCCAGCTCGTGGAACTCGGCGGTCGCGGTGTCGGCCGGCATGCCCTCGGTCTTGTTGACCGCCAGCCAGAGGCGCGATTTGAGCTTGCGCAGCCGCGCCGCGATCTCGCGGTCGGCGCTCGCGACGCCGCTGCGCCCGTCGACGACGAAAATCACCGCGTCGGCCTCGGCGATCGCCTGCTCCGCCTGGCGCGCCATCTCGAAAAAGATGCCCTCGGCGGCGCCGGGCTCCAGCCCGCCAGTGTCGATGGCGATGAACGAGCGCCCGCCCGCGCTGCCCTCGCCGTAGTGCCGGTCCCGCGTCACACCCGGCACGTCGTGCACGATGGCGTCGCGGCTGCGCGTCAGCCGGTTAAAGAGGGTCGACTTGCCGACATTGGGGCGGCCGACCAGCGCGACGACGGGCCTCACAGCGCGAGCGCAAACAGCCCGCCGTTCTGCGTCTGCACCAGCAGCCCCGAGGGCAGCGCTACCGGCGCGTTGCGGATCGCGCCGCCGCCCGTAGCGAAGCGCGCGACGAAGGCGCCCGAATCGCGGGCGAGGAAATGCACATAGCCCTCCAGGTCGCCGACCGCGATGGCGCTGCCGGCAGCGAGCGGGACCGAGAGCTGCCGGTTCGCCAGCTTGTCCTGCTTCCACACCGAGCGGCCGTTGCTGCGGTCGAGCGCATGCACGGCGCCGCGATCGTCGCTGACGAAAGCGTAGCGCGCATCGAGGCTGACGCCGGTGAGCGAGGACACGTCGCGCGCCCAGAGCGGCTTGCCGTTCGCTACCTCGTAGCAGGCGACGCGTCCCTGGTACGCGGCGGCGCACACTTCCTGTCCCTGGATCGCCGGGTCGCCGACCACGTCGGTGACCCGCTCTAGCTCGGTCGCGCCCTTCGGCAGCGCGACCGTCGCCTCCCAGCGCACGCCGCCGTTTCCGAGCGCGAGCGCAGTCAGCTTGCCGCCCGAGAACCCGGCGAAAGCCATGTCGCCGAGCAGCGTGACTCCGGCCGGACTGCGCACGATCAGCGAGGAAGGCGCGCGCTGGTAGACCCAGCGGCGCTTGCCGTCGTCCTCGCCGAAGGCAAAGACGCGGTTGTCGGCGCTGCGCACCAGCACCAGCCCGTTGCCCACCTGCGGCGGCGCGAGCACTTCGCTCGAGACGCGCGCCCGCCAGCGCACCTCTCCCTTCGCGGTGTCGACGGCGATGACTTCGCCCGCCTCGGTGGCCACCGCGGCGGTGCGCAGGTCGGCGCCGACGCCGCTGGAAAGCCGGGTTTCGACGGACGTGCGCCAGCGCTCCTCGCCGTTGGCCACGTCGAAGCGTGCCAGCGTGCCATCCCGCGCCGCCGCGTAGACGGAGTCGCCGACCGGTGCCGGAAAAAAGGTGAAGCGGTCCGCGCGACCCACGTTCGCTGACCACAGCACCCGCACCGACCGGGGATCGGAAAGCTGCTCCAGCGCGGCCGGTTTCGGCCCGCTGGGCGAGCTGCACGCGGCAAGCAGCGCCGCGCCGGCCGCGAGGATCCGCCGAAACACGCTCAACCTCCGAGCGCCTCGAGCCGCATGCGCACGCTCTCGCGGAACGGGCTGTCGCGGCGCTCGGCCTTCTCGAGCGCGGCCTGGTAAGCCGCGCGGGCCTCGGCGAGCTGGTTCTTCGCCACCAGCACGTCGCCCTTGAGCGCTGCGTATTGAGCGTCGTAAGCGGGAGCATGCGGCGCATCGAGCAGCTTGAGCGCCTCGTCGTACGCCTTCTCATCGACCAGCACCGCGGCGAGGCGAAGCCGCGCCAGGTCGCGGAAATCCTCCGCCGGCGAGTGCTCGATCACCCATTGCAGCTGCGCCTTGGCGTTCTTCAGGTCGTTGCGCTCGAAATAGAACTTCGCCGCGAGGAGCGCGCCCATCGACGCGTACAGCGTGCGCGGATAGCTCTCGACCAGCGTGCCCGCGGCATCGCGCAGCGCCTTTGCGTCGCCCGCCTGCGCCGCCTTGGTGAGCGTGTCGTAGAGCACGCTCGCCTGCGCCGCCTGGCCGTGCTCGTACCAGCGCCAGCCCTGCCATCCCACGACCGCCACCGCCACGGCGATCACCACCGCGAGCACCCGGTTGCCGTGCTGGGTCCACCACGCCTTCAGCTCGGCAACCTGTTCCTGCTCTTCAAGGTCCAATGCCATCAGCTGCCTCTCGTTTGATGGAGTCTTCTAAAGCGCTTTTTACGGCGGAGACAACTTCGGCAAGGGGAAACTCTGATGCTGTCTGCGCAGACAGATCCTTGATTTGTACGACGTTTCGCTCGACCTCGCTCTGCCCGGCGATCAGCGCGAGACGAAACCCCTTTTTGTCGGCATACGCAAGCTGATTTCTCAGCTTGGCGCTCTCAAGATAAACCTCCGTGTTAACACCAGCCTCCCTAAGCAAGCGCGCGATATCCAAGTACCAGTCGAGATACCGGTGATCCATGGTGACGACGAGCGCCTCAGTTGGTGTTTTCTCCACCGCGTGCAAAAGCCCGACTTCCCTTAGTTTGGAAAAAAGACGAGTCAATCCTATGGAAATGCCAACGCCGGGAAGTTTCGTATCAGTGAAGTAGCTCGCCAGATCATCGTATCGACCGCCGGAGCAGATGCTTCCAAGCTCCGGGTAGCTGTTCAACGTCGTCTCGTAGATCGTACCGGTGTAATAGTCCAGGCCTCGCACCACTGCCAAATCTATGCAGAACGCAGACTCTGGAACGCCGAACTTCCGAACAGCGGCCACTAGCTCTCTCAGTTCCGCCGTGCCTGTTTTGCACATTTCGTTCTGGGAGGCCAATTCGGATAGAGCGCCAAGAGTTTCATTCGTGTCTCTCTTGGTGGACATAAAGCTGAAAAGCCGGGATGCCTGAGCGTCGGACATGCCCGCCCGGGATAGGTCCTCAAGAACCACCGAGCTTTTTTCCCGCTCTATCTTGTCAAGAGACCGAAGAACGACGGCAGAGTTGTCGTCCGATACATTGAACCCTTGCAGGACACCTTTCAGAACTTTTCGGTTGTTGATCCGTATCCGAAATTCACCGACGCCCATCTCCCTGAAAACGCTATGGATGACACTTGGTATCTCCGCCTCCGCGAGATAGCTCAATTTGTCGCGGTTGATTATGTCGATATCGCATTGATAGAATTCTCTAAACCTTCCTTTTCGCGCCTGAGGCGTTTCGCCGCGCCAGACTTTCTGAATTTGGTACCGGCGGAATGGAAACGGCAGTTCGCGTTCTCTCATCGCCACGTAACGCGCAAGCGGTACTGTCAGATCGAAATGCAACGCTCCCTTTATCGAAGCTTCGTCATCGTCGGCAGCCAATCGTGTAAGAGCGTAGATCTCCTTTTCCACGCCACCCTTGGAGGTCAGGACCTCTTTGCGCTCCGCGGCTGGCGTTTCAATCGGCACAAAACCGAAGAGTTCGAAGTTTCTTCGAATGATCTCCACTAGCCGATTGAATTGAAGCTGCTCCTGAGGGAGGTATTCTTGATCGAAGCCCCTCAATAGCGCTGGCTGTACTTTGGACATCAGATGGTCTTGATTTTGATTTCTTTGCCAAGGCGGCGTGCCGGGGCATCTGGTCCGTATTTCTGTTTCACGTAGTCTTCGACGATGGCCTGGAACTCCTCGGCGATGCGCTCGCCCTTGAGGGTCACGGTCTTCCTGCCATCGACGTACACCGGGGCCACCGGTACCTCGTTGGTGCCGGGCAGGCTGATGCCGATATCGGCGTGCTTCGATTCGCCCGGCCCGTTCACCACGCAGCCCATGACGGCGACGCGCATCTCCTCCACGCCGGGATAGGACTCCCGCCAGAGCGGCATCTGGGTTCTCAGGTACGTCTGGATGCGATCGGCGAGCTCCT
>Ga0209157_1001658_pt1 | contig 18415 bp, 13 predicted proteins | sample GraSoiAngelo_135_FD_185892 | JGI IMG/M metagenome (GOLD analysis project Ga0209157, IMG submission 185892) | Grasslands soil microbial communities from the Angelo Coastal Reserve, California, USA - 14_0929_05_40cm (SPAdes) (version 2) | ecosystem: Environmental > Terrestrial > Soil > Grasslands ...
TTCGCGGCAACGGTTGCCTCCGTAAAAGCCACGGAAAACTCCGGCGCGGTCGTCGTGCTGCACGACATCACCGATTTGCGCAAGCTCGAACGAGTCCGCCGCGACTTCGTCGCCAACGTGTCCCACGAATTCAAGACGCCGCTCACGGCGATTCAGGGTTTTGCGGAAACGCTGCTCGCCGGCGCGATGGACGATCCTCAGAACCGCGTTCGTTTCCTGCAGATCATTCTCGAGCATTCCCAGCGTCTCGCGCGGCTCACCGACGACCTGCTCGAGCTCTCCAAGATGGATGCCGACCGTCTCGACCTGGAGGTGGACCGGCTCAGCGCCTCGCAAGTGGTGCAGAGCTGCGTGGAGACCACGCAACGGCTCGCGAACGAGAAGCATCTTCGCGTCTCCATCAACTTGCCGCCATCCCTTCCGGACATCGCGGGCGACCGCCGCCGTATCGCCGAGGTTTTACAGAACCTGCTGGACAACGCCATTCAATACACGCCGTCGGGCGGCGAGATCGTGGTATCCGCCTCCTCCGATGGGCAGGAAGTCACCTTCACCGTCTCCGACACCGGGATCGGCATCCCCCAAGTGGACCAGCCTCGCATCTTTGAGCGTTTCTACCGCGTTGACGTGGCGCGGTCCCGTGAAGTCGGCGGCACGGGCCTCGGCCTTTCGATCGCCAAGCATCTGGTCGAGGCTCACGGTGGGCGCGTCTGGGTCGAGAGCGAAGTGGGCCGGGGCTCGCAGTTCCATTTCACCGTCCCGGTGTTTCAACCGCAGCATGCCGCATTCCGCACCGCTCGCTAGCCGCGACTCCCGTACAACCACAAAGAGCGTGCCTTCCCCGGCGTTTGCCTAGTTTGCATTTGTTTACCGTGTCGCCGCCGCGATAACTGAGTGTTTGAACAAAAATCTGCGGGACAAATTCCGCGACTTCAGCTACGTTAGAGTGCGGGGTTTAAGAGCATGGCGTGGCCGAAGTCCCTCAATGCCGCTGGCATCATTGAAAAACTAAAGCAGAAGATTGCCTCGTTGCAGCAACAGTGGCGTAGGACACGTCGGGAGATTGAGCGACTGCGCCAAGAGAACGAGCAATTGCGGCAGGAACGGGAACGGCTGCGCCAAGAGAACGAGCGGCTGAAACGGCAATTGGAAGAAGCGCAGCGGGCCAGCAAACGACAAGCAGCTCCTTTTTCCCGAGGTCGGCGGAAAGCAGATCCACAGCGACCGGGGCGCAAGTCCGGCGCCGCCTACGACCGGCGTTACGGCAAAGCTATTCCCGAGCATGTCGATCAAGTGATTGCCGTGCCAGCTCCCGTGCGTTGTGAGTGCGGTGGCAAGCTAAAAGTAGAAAGCATTAGGTCGCAGTATCAACAGGAAATCGTGCGCAAGACAATCTGGCGACGCTTCGACATTCCCATCTGTCGTTGTCAGCTGTGCCATAAACGGGTGCAGGGACGCGATCCAAGGCAGACCTCCGACGCCCTAGGAGCGGCGGCGGTACAACTGGGTCCGGATGCGCTGGCACTGGCGGTGCAGATGAACAAAGGATTGGGTATCCCCCATGCGGATGTGGTCGCGGTGCTCAAAGACGGCTTTCAGTTACAGGTGAACCGTAGCACGATTTGCCGCGCCGTGGAGCGCGTCGCACGGCGCGGGGAAGCCACCTGGCATGCGCTGCGCGATGCGGCCCGCCGCAGTATGGTGAACGCCATCGACGAAACCGGCTGGAATGTAGAGGCCCAACTGCGGTGGTTGTGGGTGGTGGTGAGCGAGCAGGTTACCTTCTGCGACATCTTGCCGGGACGCGGCTTCGAGCAAGCGGCCGCGCTGTTGGGACCCGATTATGACGGTTGGTTAACCCACGACGGTTGGGCGGTGTACTACAAGTTTCTCCGAGCGGGACATCAAAGTTGTATTGCGCATCTGTTGCGACGCTGCCGGGATATGGCCGCAGTGGCCTCGGCGTCGGCAGCCCGCTTCCCGCTGCAAGTGAAAGCCTTATTGGAAAAAGGCTTGGCCTTGCGGGACCGCTATAACCAAGGAGAGCTCTCGCGGCACGGGCTGTGGACAGCCACGGGACGGTTAGAAGCCCAACTAGATCGTCTGTTGGTGCGCCCCGTTCGGGATTCCGCCAACCGCCGTCTGAAGAATCATCTTTGGCGGGAGCGTCCCTACCTATTTACCTTTCTTTATTGTCCTGGTCTGGATGCGACCAACAATGCTGCCGAGCGAGCTTTGCGACCGCTGGTGGTGGCGCGCAAGAACTGGGGTGGGAATCGAACCGCAAAAGGAGCGCGTGCGCAAGCCGTGCTCACCAGCATCCTGCAAACGGCCCGACAGCAAGGGAAGAACCCGCTGGATCGGCTGATCGCCTTACTGGTGGGGAAGGACCCGGCCAAGATTCTCGACCTGGTGCCGCCCACCCGAGAAATACCTCAGGATTCCTCGCCTGGTCCTCCACCTCGTAAAGTAAGGGCTCGTGATCCGTTGGAGTTGGTGGCTCTCTATGCTGTGCCGAAGGCGGTGGACGGTACGCAGGTGTCTGTCCAGCCATGACGCAGGGTTTCACGGATCCTCTGCCGCGAGAAGAGCCGAAGAGTCTACCCGTTTCGTTGCGCTTCTGTGGTCGCCTGTTCTCGGGGCCGGAGTTGGAGTTGCTGCGTGTGGTGGCGCATGACTATAGCGGCCTGGCGGTGACGGAGATCGCGCGAACGGTGTGCGAGTTGTTGGAATGGAAGCGGCCCAATGGCCGGCTGAAGGATCACGAGTGTCGGCAACTGCTAGAGCGCTTGGCCGCAAAGGGCGTGCTACGGCTTCCGGCCCTGCGGCCAACCGGTGGCCGAGGACCGCGGCGCGTAGATCTATCTCCGCTCCGCGGGGAGCCGGAAGCGGTCGAGTGTGCGGCCCGCGAATGCGAACCGCTCGAGCTGGTTCTGGTGGAAGGCCCTGCGGAAAGCCGATTGTGGTGGGAGTATGTGGAACGCTATCACTATTTGGGCAGCCGGGTGCCCTTCGGTTCGAACCTGCGCTATTGGGTACGGAATCGCCAACGGGAACTAGCCTGTTTGCTGTGGACCTCGCCAGCCTGGAAGATGAAGCCGCGGGACCTTTGGATTGGCTGGTGCGATGAGCAAAGGCAGCGCCATCTACAATGGATTGTGAACAACGGCAGATTCTTGATTCTGCCCTGGGTCCACGTCAGCGGACTGGCGAGCAAGATCCTGGCGCTCGCCGCGCGGCAACTTCCAGCAGATTGGGAAAGTCACTACGGCCATCGTCCGCTGCTGTTGGAAACCCTCGTGGATGCCAGCCGCTTTCGTGGAACCTGCTATCGAGCGGCCAACTGGATCTATGTGGGGCAGACCACCGGGCGCGGTCGCATGGATCGCGAGCACAAGGCTCACGGCCAAGCCATCAAAGACATCTACGTCTATCCGTTGGTCCGCAACGCGAAGCACCGGCTATGCAGCGGGCCCACCCGGTAAACAAATCCGAATGAAACAAGTAATAAGTGCCCGCCACAGCGCTCGCCATGCTCGCAATGTTGAAAGCCACATGGATCGGCTTGGGCCAGCTCTTAGGTTTCAAGTAACACTGAATCATCGTGCCCAGTACGCCCATCAAAACGTTTGTGCCAGAGTCAGCTCTCGGACGCCGATGAGAATGAACAGAAAGATGACCGACATCGTTCCATGCACGCCCGGTAGATTCACTTTCATCCCAGAGGCGAGAAGAGCTAGGGCGAGGTAGCAGAGGTAACGCGAGGGCTCAGTCCACTGACCATGAAAGAGGCCAAGAGACAAGGACAAAAGTCCGCCAAGAAGAGTAATCCCGATATAAACCGAGCTTTCGTCGGAAGCATTAAGGTTGTACCAGCGAATAGGACCGGAGCAACCGGGCTGCCATAATCGCTCTGGGAGGTTGGCCAACCGCAACTTGTTGTAAGTTCACGACTTCGCATTCTGGCAGCACGTTTGCGAGGCGCGCCGCTCAATCGCCAAGCGGAGACAACTTGTCGCAGCCCTCTCGGACACAGTCAAAGTGTCTCTGCTATTTGCCTACGACTTCAATGGACCCCTTGGTGCTTCCGCGTTGCCTAGGTGGTTAAGAAATAAAGGGTTAGCTCCTATTTCCGAGAGTACTTTCGGGCCATATCTTCAGTTCAGAAGTACCATAGTCAATTTGTCCTTCTCGGAGCATCCTTTAAAAAGTTTCGACGCTCCATAGATGACTTAGCGGGATTTCTGGGAGCAACAACTATGAGTTGTAGTCCGGGATCGATTCTCGGGTTACCGGCCGTCATCCACAGCGCAGCGATGCGGCGCGTAATGGACATGGTCAAGCGCGTCGCCCAAACCGATGCCTCGGTCCTCATCACGGGCGAAAGCGGGGTCGGCAAAGAACTTGTTGCTCGTGCTTTGCACGAGCAATCCCTTCGTTGCAATTCGCCCTGGGTGGACCTCAACTGCGGGGCGCTTCCAGAGCATCTGGTCGAGAGTGAGCTATTTGGTTATGAGAGAGGCGCCTTCAGCGGTGCCACGCAGACCAAGCAGGGTCTCCTCGAACTAGCTGACCCCGGCACACTCTTCCTGGACGAGATTGGCGACCTTGACGCCCGTTTGCAAGTGAAACTGTTGCGAGTTTTGGATGGCGCCCCATACTATCGCCTCGGTGGACTAAAAAAGATCTCCCCGGACGTCCGCATCGTGGCCGCCACGAACCGTGACCTGGAGAAAGATATTGAAGCGGGAAAATTCCGCAGCGACCTCTTCCATCGGTTAACCCAGGTTCACATTCATGTGCCACCCCTGCGCGAGAGGCCGGAAGACATTCCCGTGCTTGCCGAGTTCTTCTTGCGCGAGCAGAATCACAATAATGTGCGTATCGCCCCGGCCGCACTCGACGAGCTTCGTAGCTTCCCGTGGCCTGGCAACGTACGGGAACTCCGCAATGCCGTGATTCGCGCTGCGATCATGAGGTCGGGAAACGAAATCCAGCCAGAGGACTTACCGCTGGGAAAGCAGAAGATCCCGCTGCAATCGGGCTCCGTCGTTACAAGTCTCGACGAGATGGAACGCCAGATGATTTTCCGCGCTTTGGATCAGACCTGCGGCCACCACGAGAAAGCTGCAAAAGTCCTCGGGATTTCTCGGCGAACACTCACTCGTAAGCTGAAAAAGTATGAGGCCGCTAATGTATTTGAAGCAGTCGCCGCTGGTTGATTGCCTTCCAGCACATCCGGAAGAACGTCGGAGGAATCCACGCCGGGAAGTCCAGGGCGTGATTTTCCTCAAGATTCTGAAGTCAGATTTGCGTTCTGAGCCTATTCGTAGTTGCTTGATAGACTTGAGCGCGGCAGGATTTCGCGCGTCCCATTCCTCCAAAGAACTCTGCTCCGGTCAAGAAGTTGCCTTCTGCCATGACGCAGGGAAAGGCATGGCCAGGGTGGTTTGGACTCGCATCGTTGGTCAAAGCGTGGAGAGCGGCTTCTTGATTTGTCAGGAAAAACGCAAAGAGTAAGTGCGACGGAAGTGGCTGCCCCCGAGCCGTCCTGCCGCCATGGCCCGCACTTACATCGGATCGTCGCCGTGGCTCGCGTATCTGAGGCTTTCCTTCCCTCTAAGGCTTTGCCCCGAATGTTGCAGCTTGTTTAAGGGACATCTTGTCGAATAGCGGAGCAAAACTGGTAACCTGTAAAATCCAAAGGGATTAGCTCGCCGAACCTTCTTCGGCGAGTCGCGACTGGCGACAAATTGTCGCAACGACCGCCGCGACCAATTTCCTGTAACGCGTTCATTCTAAAAGAATCCTTTGAATAATCCAGTTGGGAGATCCAAATGCCTTAACACAATCTCAGTACACCCAGGAGGGTTCTGTGACTGCAACAAAGCGCTTGCAGATCGTTGCATTCCTATTTAGCACCATCCTGGCAGTTGGCGTGCATTCCGCCCCCGGCCCCCAGTTCGCGAAGGACCTCAACGAGCAAAATTCCAAACAAATCGACGTAATCATTCAATTCAAACACTCTCATAAATCGAATGAAAAAGAAGATGATGAAGCTATTCGTCAGGTGGGTGGAGTCTTCAAGGCCGAGCTCGGTTTAATTGGCGGTGGCCTGTACTCAGTGCCAGAGAACAGATTAGAGCATCTCTCCAAGAATCCCAACGTTTTGTACATCTCGCAAGATCGTCCACTCACCTCACTCCTTAACAATACGGCGCTAGCCGTAAATGCCAACATCGCGTGGAGCCAAGGTTGGGACGGAACGGGAATTGGCGTGGCGGTGATCGACAGTGGTGTCAGCAATGATAAGGATTTCCAGATTTCCGGCAAATCGACATCGCGCATCTCGTATTCGCAAGCGTTCTACGGGGGAGCTAAAACGTACGATGAATACGGTCACGGCACCCATGTGGCCGGCATTGTGGCGAGCAGCGGCACGAATTCGACGGGTTCCCAATACATCTACACGTTCAAGGGCATCGCGCCCAATGCGAATCTCATTAACCTCCGCGCCCTCGATCAAAACGGCTCCGGCACAGACAGCACCGTGATTTCTGCGATCCAGGCAGCCATTCAGCTCAAGAGCAAGTACAACATTCGCGTGATTAATCTCTCTTTGGGCCGCCCAGTCTTTGAGAGCTACAAACTCGATCCCCTTTGCCAAGCCGTCGAGGCTGCGTGGAAAGCGGGAATCGTCGTTGTTGTTGCCTCAGGAAACTCAGGCCGCGATAACTCGCAGGGCACAAACGGCTACGCCACGATTACCTCGCCGGGCAACGACCCGTATGTCATTACTGTGGGGGCCATGAAAACGATGGGCACGCCCACTCGCAACGATGACTTGATCACAAGCTACAGCTCGAAAGGTCCGACGCTTTTTGATCACGTAGTGAAGCCCGACATCGTCGCCCCGGGCAATCGCACCGTCTCAGTGCTCGATGCGAAAGGGTCGCTGCAATTCGCCTACCCGGCTAACGATGTCCCAGCGTCTTATTACCAAAAGAATCCTTCCAACAGTGGATCTCCTTATTACATTTTGAGCGGCACGAGCATGGCTGCCGCAGTCGTCAGCGGCGGCGTAGCGGTTCTCCTGCATACTCAACCGAACTTGACGCCGGACCAGGTCAAGGCCAGGCTAATGAAGACGGCCTCAAAGAGCTTCCCCGCGTACAGCACAGCGACCGACCCGATCACAGGAGCCACCTATGCCAGTCAGTACGACATTTTCACGGTCGGCGCGGGCTACTTGGATGTCGCGGCGGCCCTCGCCGATTCCGACGTGGCGACTGGCAATGCGCTCTCTCCCACAGCTGCCTACGACTCAAGTAACGGCAACGTCTACTTAGTCTTTGGTTCCGGTGCCGTTTGGGGTAGCGGCGCAGTGTGGGGCACGAATGTGTTCATCAGCGGGTCCGGTGCGGTCTGGGGCAGTGGTGCCGCTTGGGGCACGAACACGGACAGTGGCTTTGGCGCGGTCTGGGGTAGCGGTGCCGTCTGGGGCAGCAGCACACAACAATCAGTGGAAAGCATCAACGTTGCGATTACAGGCGAAAATTAAGATGCAACCCCGACGCAGGCCCATAGCGGTCCGAGACAGGTTGTCCCTGGCACCCTCACCGAGCGACAAATTGTCTTCTCGACTCCGCGGCTTGGATCGCCCTAACTGTTTCAATCACAAGGAATTGCCGTTCGAGTCCGTTGGCATTGCAGATGCACTTCCTACACGAGTTGGCCCGATACCAGAAAGGCGAGCAAACCTGTGAATGGGTTGGACGGTAGAGCGAAACTGATGGACCCGACCTTCACGTGCCTGGCCGCTTGCGAATCGCTTTTCGATGCAAACAACAATTCCAAGATCTACGTTTCGAACAACTTTGCACAACTTGGGAGTTCCTTCATGAGACGGTTCGAGCGCGAAAAGAAGCTCATCAATTCCCCGGTGTTCAGCGCTGCGACGTGGGGCGCTCGGGTATTGATGGCGATTGTAATTTGCCTGCTTGCCCCTGGCCTCTCCCTTGCTGACGGGAAGAAGCACAAGTTGTCCAAAGATCTTGACGCTATGCAAGGCGCCTCGAAAGGCCCAATCGTTGATGTCATCATTCAATTCAAGCAGGCGCCCACGGACGCCCACCACGCGAAAGTACAGGCGAAGGGCGGCGTGCTAAAGACGAAACTCGACGTAATCAAGGGCGCCCATTATTCCGTGCCCTTGGAATCGCTCGAAAGCTTGGCGGATGATTCTGACGTTGCCTACATTAGTCCTGACCGCGCGGTGAATGGATCGCTGGACTATGTAACTTCCGCAGTGGGCGCTCCCGTAGCTTGGAACGTATACGGCCTGTACGGAGACGGCATCGGCGTCGCCATCATCGACAGCGGCATCCACAACCTGAACGATTTCCAGGATTTGAGCGGGAAGAACAAACTTGTCTATAACCAGGATTTTGCTGGAGGCGGGGGACCTGCAGCAGACGACCTCTACGGTCATGGTACGCATGTTGCCGGGATCGCCAGCAGCTCAGGGAAGGGATCGACCTGCAAGACGTGCACACGCACGTTCATGGGAATCGCGCCGAACGTCCAGCTGGTCAACCTTCGCGTGTTGAATCAGTACGGCGCGGGCACCGATAGTCTGGTGATTTCCGCCATTCAGAAGGCCATCGCACTCAAGAGCACCTACAACATCCGGGTGATCAATCTTTCGCTGGGCCGGCAAGTGTACGAGTCGTACGTCTATGATCCCCTCTGCCAGGCCGTCGAATCCGCCTGGCGAGCGGGAATCGTTGTGGTCGTGGCGGCAGGAAACCAGGGGCGCAACGACTCCATGGGAACCAACGGTTACGGCACCATCGCCGCTCCGGGGAACGACCCTTACGTAATTACCGTTGGCGCGATGAAAACCAACGGAACCTATTCCGTGGTGGACGACACGATCGCGACTTATAGCTCGAAGGGCCCCACAGGGTTCGACCAAATCGTGAAGCCGGACTTAGTCGCGCCGGGCAATCGGGTTGTTTCCGACCAAAACATGGCTGCGACGCTGGCGAAAAACTATCCTACTAACAAAGCCCTTTTGCAACACGGGGACCTCGAACCAGTACTACGCACTGAGCGGCACGAGCATGGCCACGCCAGTGGTGAGCGGAGCTGCTGCAATACTTATCCAGCAAAATCCGAGCCTCACTCCGGACCAGGTCAAGGCGCGTCTGATGAAGACTGCGTCCAAGACATTTCCGGTCAGCAGCACGGTCACGGATCCGGCGACGGGGATCACCTACACGGACTACTACGACATCTTCACCATCGGGGCTGGCTACGTGAAAACCGCCGCCGCGCTGGCCAATAACGATTTAGCCGTGGGATCGGCAATGTCTCCCGCGGTGAGTTTCGATCCAAGCACCGGGAACGTTACGTTGGTCGAAAGCACAGCGGTGACCTGGGGCAGCAGTGTCGTATGGAGCGACTCCGTGGTGTGGGGCACCAACGTATTTGTAAACGGCACCGCGGTGCTGTGGGGCTCAGGCGTTTGCTGGGGCGATAGCACGAACGTAAGCTTCAGTGTCATCTGGGGCACTGGGGTGGTGTGGGGCGATGCAACGAATTCAGCGTATTCCTTGATCGACGGCGAGAATTAAATTGAAGGAGTTATCCACGTATGAGACCGCATAGCTCAGGGAAACTCGTTCCCACCAAGAAGACGCCCAGCACGACGACGTGGGGTGCCAGGATCTTATTGACATTGCTGTTCTGCCTGCTTGCGGCTGGCTTCTCCCTTGCTGATGGGAAGCACAAATTGTCCAAAGATCTTGAGGCTCTGAAAGACGGCCATAACGGTGCCACCGTTGATGTGATCGTTCAATTTAACCAAACGCCGACCGTTGCACATCACCAAAAGGTGCAGGACAAGGGCGGGGTGCTGAAAACGAAGCTCGACGCCATCAAGGGTGCCCATTATTCCGTCCCTGTTGAATCACTCCAATCGCTCGCCGACGATCCCGACGTTGCTTACATCTCGCCCAATCGTCCGCTTAGCGGCACTTCCACATCGACTCTCGATTACACCCCAGAAAGCGTCAATGCTCAAGTCGCTTGGCAGCAGTGGGGTTTGGATGGCACGGGCGTCGGAGTGGCGGTCATTGACAGCGGCGTTACCGCCGTTGGCGATCTCTACTGGTGGATTCCGTCGAATCAGACCTACGGTTCGCGCGTGGTCTATAGCCAGAACTTTGTTCCTGGCACAACGGATTCTTCGGACCAATATGGCCACGGAACGCATGTGGCCGGGATCATTGCGAGTCAAGGGTGGTTTTCCACCGGTTCGAACTTTACGCACACATTTAAAGGAATTGCGCCGAACACAAACGTCATTAACCTGCGAGTGCTAGACCAGAACGGCGCCGGTACCGACAGCAGTGTAATTGCGGCGATCCAGACGGCCATCAGCCTGAAGTCTACGTACAACATCCGAGTGATCAACCTTTCGCTTGGCCGCCAAGTCTTCGAGAGTTATACGCTCGATCCGCTCTGCCAGGCTGTCGAGGCCGCTTGGAGTGCGGGCATCGTCGTCGTTGCTGCGGCTGGCAACCAGGGCCGCAATGACAGCGCGGGCACGGAAGGTTACGGCACCATCGCGGCTCCAGGCAACGATCCGTACGCGATCACTGTGGGTGTGATGAAGACGGCAGAGACTCCCACCCGCAGCGACGACACCATTGCCAGTTACAGCTCGAAAGGACCAACGGCATACGACTTTGTCGTAAAACCTGACATCGTCGCGCCTGGAAATCAGGTCGTCTCCACGCTGGCGCCGAATGCGTCCCTATTGAGTACTCCCACCGACGTTTATCTGAGCGAGTACTCCTCCGCGACGACCTCCAGCACCGGCGGCAATACCAAGAATAATAAGAAGAACTCCACGTCGAGCCTGACCGCGAACACGATCTCGACCTCATATATGCGGCTGAGCGGCACCAGCATGGCCACTCCTGTGGTCAGTGGCGCGGCCGTACTGCTGCTTCAGCAAAATCCGAACCTTACGCCCGATCAAGTGAAGGCCCGTTTGATGAAAACGGCCTCCAAGAACTTTCCTGCTTACAGCACAGTCACGGACTCGACTACGGGCATCACCTACACCGATTACTACGACATTTTCACGATCGGTGCCGGCTATCTGGACATTGGCGCTGCCCTCTCCAGCAATGACCTGGCCGATGCTTCGGCTGTATCTCCGGCCGCGGTCTTTGATCCTACGACACAAAGCGTTTATCTCGTTACTGGCCAGGGCGTCGTTTGGGGAGATTCTTCACCGTGGGCCACTTCGCTTGTTTGGGGCACAAACGTCTTCGTGAACGGAACTGCGGTGCTATGGGGAAGTAGCGTTTGCTGGGGCGCGAGTTCCAACGCGGGCTTCAGCGTCGTGTGGGGCACCGGCGTTGTGTGGGGTGACACATCGAACCAAGCGACTTCCAAAGCGCTAAGCATTTTGGTTGGCGGCGAGAATTGAACGTGCAGAGTTGGCGCGAGGCCTGACTAATGACAACTAAAGCCAAACTCTACATATCGTGGATCGCCGCCGTCGGCCTCATCGTGTTGGTCGCAGGCTTGTCTCACTGGCAGTCCACGGGACTCCCACGCCTCCTCGCATTCCTTTTCCTGGCGATGGTGCTCTCTACACAAAAGATCCGTCTCCCAGGAATGAAAGGCACGATGTCGCTCAGCTTCCCGTTCATCCTGGTCGGGATCGCCGACTTCGGCTTCGGCGAAACACTTCTGCTGGGTTGCACCGTTGCGTTCGTGCAGACCCTGTGGCACGCCAAAACCCCGCCCAGACCGGAGCAGATCGTGTTCAACATGGGGACGTTAGTGCTGTCCGCTGGATTGGCGGACTGGCTCAGCCACGCGATACTCCGGCTACTGCATCTTAATTCTCTCGTTCTGCTTCTTGCCTCTGCTTCTCTATTTTATCTGCTCCTGAACACAGGCCTGGTTGCAGGAGTCATTTCGCTGACGGAAGAAAAGCCTTTTCAGAAGGAATGGCTTCACTGCTTCTATTGGGCGTTTCCTTATTTCCTGGTGAGCGCGGTTGCTGCCGGTCTGGTCAGCACACTGAGCCACTCCGCCAGCTGGGTCGCGGGGCTCTTGGTGCTGCCGCTGATCTATCTGTGCCATTTCTGGTATCAGATTCATGTAGAGAGAACCGTCCGCGTTCAAGCCGCCGTCCCCGGTTCGGACGAGATTTCTCCGGTCCTCGTTCAAGACTGACCGTTTGGTTTCTCAACTCGCGACGAGGATAACTGCCCCCGTCAGGGCCCTTGCTTCCGAATTTCTGGAGTCGGCTGCTATTCCCGAAGAGGATACCACCCAAGGACTTTTCGGCTTTAGCATGCTTGTATGTACCTATCAAGTTCAGTTGATGCGAACAACACACGTACCATTGTGAGTTATGGCAGCCCCGTCTAAGCTTCGCATACGGGAAATCGGAAAGGGGAAGCTAGGAGGCTCGGAGTGGCTCCCAACAAGTGGAAAGAGTTGTTAAGTGTCATCGAGGATGCTCGACGCTCGTCCGACACAGAGAGCAACCCACGACCGTACGTTATCGAAGGTAACGCAAGCTCTTCGAGACCTGGTAGGGCCAGTAAAGATAAGGCGTTGGGTGGGTGGCGGCGCAGCGAGCGCGTCCGCATCGCAATCCCCTTAGACGTTTACGTCCTTATTTAATCCCCGTTTGTCTCCATTCTCTTGGAGGATTGCAAGCCGGCGCATAGCTCCGACGACGTCGCCTTCACTGAATTCACTAATTTTATCAGCAACGCGTTGTCGCTCCAACCACAAACAGAATAAGAAAACGCAGTCCTAGATTTCGCCTGGATAGGATGGGACCAAGTGTGGCCTTCGCGCGAACTATGGGTTGTGCGCCGCTCGGCCCTCGGTCAATCGGGAGAATGAGAAATCTCAATAGTGAACTAAGCGAAAGTATCGCAGCGCGAACCGCAAAAGAAGATCACTAAGACGGCGCGCCTGACTCAAGTTATGCGGCTCGCGTGTCTCACGGGCGCTTCTACCAAGTGCCCGACGAAATCCCGCCGGGGAGCTGATTGATTTCAGCTCCCATCGCGCGAGATGTGTCAGCATCGACGATTCATTGGCGATCAGAAATAGAAGCGCAGCGAAAGCTGCAGGTTGCGCTCACCGTTTCCTGAACTGCCGCTGCCCTTCGTGAGTACTTTGCCGAAAGTGCTGAGGTTCGCGGGATTAAGGCTTGGATTGTTCCAATTGGGGTGGTTCCAAACGTTGAAGGCCTCGGCGCGGAACTGGAGCCCGTAGCGCTCAGTGATCGGAAAGCTCTTGAAGAGTCCCATGTTCCAGTTCTCGAGTCCGGGTTGATAGAGGACGTCGCGTACACGTTGGGTGACGAACGTTCCGGCAGCTGGTTTAGTGAAAATCGGGGATCCGTCGGGATTGGTGGTGGAGAGCCACTGGCCGTTCGGGCCGAACGTCTTGACAAGATGGGGAGTACCGTTCATGGCCCAAAATTGGCCGTTATTGCCGCAACCAAAGTTGGCGTCCTGGCCGACGCCAGCGAAGTCTTGGCCGCTCTGGATCGCATTACAAGGAGTTCCGGTCTGGTACTGGACGATGCCGCTGATTTGCCAGTCGCCCAGAGCCTTGCCGAGGAAGCCGTTGTGTCCATGAAGGAACGGAAGCTGGTACAAGTAGTTAGCGACGAAGATATGACGGACGTCGAATTCCGACGGCCCCCACAACATACTTATGTCGTAGGTATCGGGGACGACGTCGCGCTGGTTCGAGCCACTATCCATACTCTTGGACAGAGTATAGGAGGCGCCGAACTGGAGGCCGTTTCTGAAGCGGCGGCTCCAGTTCACCTGAAGCGAGTTGTACAGGGAGTTCGCGACGTTGTCTGTCCGGCGGATGGTGCCGAAACCCTGGTACGGCCGGACGGCATTGATGTTGGCGGTGGGGTTGGCAGCCCGTTGGGCGAGGGTTGGCTGATTGATATCGGCCTCGCGCTGCTGATGCAAACCTCGGTGCGCAACATAGCCAACGCTGACTATGGAATTCCAAGGGAGTTGGCGCTCGACGGTGACATTCCATGCCCAGGACTCGGGATTCTTGAAAGCTTTGCTTTGGGTGGTCACAACCAGCGGAACCGCATTTGTTCCGCCCCCTCCGGGGTTGTCCACGGAGCCAAACGACACGCTGGCGTTGGGCTGGAAGGGCGGGTTGCCGCCGAGGAAGATGGAGTCGCTGACGCCCAGGCGAGTGAAGAAGCGACCTGCGCCGGTGCGGATCACGGTTTTGTTGTTGAGCTGATAGGCGATACCCACGCGCGGCTGGATATCACCCCACTGAATGTCCGAGTAGTGGTCGGGTACGCCTCGAAACAGGCCATTGTAAAGACCGGAACTCGCTTCGGGGAAATGGCTAGATGCATTGGACGGGAAGCCGCTGCCGGGAATCACCATGCCGTTGTAAAGCTGAGCGATGGTGGGGGTTCCGGTAATGAGTCCGGTCGTCGGGCTGACAGTCGGCGCCAAAGTCGAGTCATAGAACGCGGGGTCGAAGACGATCATGTTTCCCCAGGTGGCGTGATAGGGAACGATTACTGAATATCGCGCGCCCAAGGTGAGGGTTAGGTTCTGCTTGACCTTCCACGTATCCTGACCGAAGCCCTCCCACATGCTGCCGCGGAAGATGGTGTAAGCGCGGTGGCCGATTTCGGAATAGGTGTCAAACAGGCCGAGGGCGGCGTTGGCAACGGCGGCATTCGAAGTCGCAGCCTGGTATCCTGGGCGGATGAATTTTCCGCCATTGTCGCTAAAACCAAATTGGCCATTCTGGTTGTTCGTGCAGGTAGAGCAGGCTGAAACGTTGATTTCGTCGTTATCATTTTCACCGGAGTGCTCATATAAGCCACCGAACTTGAAGGTATGATTGCCGCGAATCCAGGTGACACTGTCAGATATGTCGAAGATGGGACCCGTGGAATGAGACGGGTAAGGCCCACCGTTCAAGGTAGAGAAGTTCGTCATATTGACCGAAGGAATGCGGGTGGGAAGCAACTTTTCGCTAGCCGGGAAAATGTACGGGTAGTTGAGGCCGAAGAATCCCGGACCTTGCGCGGCGCCTTTTGTGCGATCCAGAAAGTGTGCAGCATCAATGGGGATATAGACCTGGTCCAAGCTAAAGGTGAACAAGACCTCGTTCACCTTGTTCGGGCTGAGGGTCCAGACGTGGTCGATGGAGTTGGTTTGATTTGGGCGATTAAAGTATTTAGGAGTTTCGTTGGTGTTGCCGTCAAGCGGCTGATACTCCCAGAAAGTGAAATACGTACGCCGGAACTGAAGGCGCTGCTTGCTGCTCAAATTGAGATCGACGGCGTAAGTATCTTTGCGTTGATTTTGCGGGTGTGAGGCGGAGAAGAACCAGTTGAAGGTGCCGATGGGCGTAGTCAGATTTGGTACAGGCCAAGCGTTGAGGATTCCCAGCCCATTTGGTGTAGCCGTTGAACCGGTGGTAGCTGTACCTGGCGCGGGGATAATGTTCCCGGGAAAAGGCAGGTTCGTTTTCGGATCGACCAACTGCACGGGGTCGCCAGTGAAAATGTTTTTGACCAACAATTCGCTGAAATTGCCCTGGCGCATCAGCAGAGTCGGGACGGTCTGAAGCTGAGTATCGGTGAAAACATACCTCACCCACTCCTGGCCCCAGTACCAAAAGACTTTGTTCTTGCCAGTGTTGAAGTGGTTAGGGATATAAAACGGCCCGCCGATGTTGTATCCAAACTGGTTGTAATGAACGGGGGCGGTGATTTTGGTGAAGAGCGGGTTGGCATTGCGCTGCCAGGGATTAGCGTTGAAGATGGTATTTCGCGCGTACTCGTAGACGGCGCCGTGGAAGTCTTGGCCTCCCGCTTTGGAGACGATGCGAATCTGCCCGCCGGAGGACCTGCCGTATTCGGCACCGTAATCGGTGGTCAGGATCTGAATTTCCTGGGTGGAATCCACGTCGGCGGACCCGAGGCTGGTTCCATTCGACCGAGTACGAACGGCAGGAGCGCCGTCAAACGTAATCAAACTTTCCGGCGTGCGTGCGCCGTTGATGTTCGAGGGTCCCTGGCTGAAGCTGAAACTTAGGTTGGCGAGGTTGCCGCCGCGCGTTCCGGGCACCAAGTTGGCCATGAAGATGGGGTTGCGGCCGTTAAGCTCGAGGGAATCGATCTGTTCGCGGGTGACGAGCTTTTGGACTGTGGCAGATTCCGTTTGCAGAGTGACCGCCGAGGCTGACACTTCCACTGTTTGGCTCGCCACTCCTACCGTCAGCGACGCGTCGATCACCAGGTCGGCGGCTGGGTCCAGCTTGTTGTCCTTGCTTTCGAACTTCTGGAATCCTGACGCTTCCACTGTCAACGTATACAGCCCTGGCGGAACGTTCGTGATGACGTAGTAGCCCGATTCATTAGTGGCCGCCTGCCGTTCCACGCCGCCATTGTTACTTCGCACGGTGACCTTGGCGTTCGGAACCGTCGCCCCTGACGGATCTTTTGCGAATCCCGAGATCCTTCCGAGGTCCGATTGCGCCCGCAGAATTCCTGGCGTGCATACGACCGCCCAAAGCGCCAGCACGCCCGCCAACACAACTAGCCACGAAACACGTCCGTTTCGAATCATCACCCCTCCTCAAACGGCTTCAGCCAACGCTCGCATTCGCGATGCATGCAGATTTGGTTTCACTCGGAATACACCCACTTGCTCGGACAACCAAAAGGGCAGCGCCGTCTTTTGACCTGCCCTCGCCGGAGCCTGAATGGACCAGCGACGAAGCAAGGCACTCTTACACCCAGACGCGCACCAGGTCAATACCCGAAATGGAAAATTCAAGAGGCAGAAAACACGATTTTACATTTTGCGACAGCGCCAATGGCCAGTTACGCAATCGCTCCAGCAGAGCAAGCTACCCGCGCCGGTGAGTCTGTGGGATTCCGCTAAGAAATAAATCAGGTAAACACCAAATTGCTTCTCAGGTGGCTCCCCGGATGTGGCAAGGCTGAGGAAATGCACAGCTCGCTGAAAGCTATTGAATTTCAGCACACGTGAAAACTCCCACTCGCTGAAAGCAACGGGTTGTTGCACTTAGCCGAGCGCCGGTGCGCAGGACTCGCAAACTGCTTCGAGAACCGCAGCGTCGAAGAGTCCGGGGTCCCCTTTTTCCACAGGCCTCTCCAGCATCGAAAGCCGATGGCACCCAAAAACCGACGGAGATCCGGTCGCTTACCGAAGTCCGGGAGGAATGGAACGAATCAGCGAGTGAATCGGCTCGCCGCAAGCGGCAGCCTTTTTTACGGACGGCGTCTCATTTGATTCGTCGCGGAGCGCCCGCTCGTCAGTTGCGTAAAGTCAGCCACTTGACTGTCGCGCGCGGCGCAGCGTCACGTCAGAACGACTTCGCGAGTGCTGGGGCGGCGCTTGCGCTTCCACTCGTAATCCTTGCGCAGTTTCTCTTGGTGCTTTTTCACCTGAGCTTCCAGGTCGCTGAATGCTTTCTTGCAGCTTGTGCGCACCGTGGCGGCTTCGCCGGTGGCGCGAAGGGTCCCCGACGGCAGCGAAAGCGTCAGGGCGCAGCAAAGTTCCTGCGTGTGGGGGTTCACAGAAAACCCGCCATGCAGCTGGACCAGGTCGGGGGAGTAGCTCTTTAGCAGTTTCTGCAGTTTGGCAACGTGGCGCTCGACTTCAACTTCCACCGGCTTGTGCGATTCGACATGCTTGTAATTGATGGAGAGTTTCATGTTTGCACCTGTAGAACTTCTCAGGAAGGGGCAGGCGAACGAGGTCTCGCAAGTTGGACCGCATCATCCACAGCATAGCAGCCTGTCACCTCCGGGGCAACGGTGTCTATCACTGCCATCACTCCTATCACTCCTCTGGGATTTTGTGTTACCTCACGGTTGCCAGCTGCCGCGTGCTGATCGAATCAAACGAAAATCGCCAGCGACTGCCGCCCGCGCCGACACGGCGCAAGCCGTACATTGACACTTCTCTGCCCTTCTTACTACTCTGCTCGCGGCGCAAACCCATTTATAGTCAGGCAGTAGTAGCGACGTACGTGTATATAATGACCAGCGGAGCACCCATGCAGCCGCGCAAACGCAAAACCTCATTGCCCGCCAGGGTGTTTGCACCGAGGGCGCCTAACGAGGCGAACACAGGCCCCGATTCCCTTCCGCATCTCGGCGCTCACGAGCCGCACGCGGCGCCGGACAACGCCTCCCGGCACATGCTCCGCATCGGCCCCGCGGGATGGTCGTATCCGGACTGGGACGGTTTCGTTTATCCCTCTCGGCGGCCGCGCGGCTTCCATGAGGCCGCGTATCTGTCCGAGTTTTTCGACACCA
>Ga0209157_1001661_pt1 | contig 18394 bp, 15 predicted proteins | sample GraSoiAngelo_135_FD_185892 | JGI IMG/M metagenome (GOLD analysis project Ga0209157, IMG submission 185892) | Grasslands soil microbial communities from the Angelo Coastal Reserve, California, USA - 14_0929_05_40cm (SPAdes) (version 2) | ecosystem: Environmental > Terrestrial > Soil > Grasslands ...
GCAAGCATCCGCAGCAGGAATACATCCAGGTCAACACGAAGGACATCCTGTTCGTCTGCGGCGGCGCGTTCGATGGACTCGAGAAGATCATCGAGTCCCGGACGGGCCGGCGGCAGATCGGCTTTACGAAGGAAGAGGTCGCCGAGGGTGTGGCCGCCAAACTCAAGAAGAATCCGTTCGTCGATGTCGAGCCCGACGACCTGCTCCGCTACGGCCTGATCCCCGAGCTGGTGGGCCGCCTGCCGGTCACCGTCCCGCTCGATGCCCTGGACGAAGACGCGCTCATCCGGATCCTGACCGAGCCCAAGAACGCGCTCGCCAAGCAGTATCAGAAGCTGTTCGATCTCGAAGACGTGCGGCTGACGCTCGAAAAGGACGCGCTCAAGGCGATCGCGCAGAAGGCGATGAAGCGCGGCACCGGCGCGCGGGGCTTACGCGCGATTCTCGAAGAGATGATGACCGAAATCATGTTCGAGCTGCCGAGCCGGGATGACGTGCGCGAGGTGGCGATCACCGCTGAATGCGTCACGTCGGGCCGCGCGCCGCTCCTCGTGACCGAGCGTCCCCGCCAGAAGAAAGAAGCCTGACCGACCCTCACTACATCGGCTCGTTTCCCCGAGCTGATGCGCCGCTCGATCCCCCGCTCCCCGAAGTCGCCTTTCTCGGCCGCTCCAACGTCGGCAAGTCTTCGCTGCTCAATGCGCTGGTGGGGCGGAGGATTGCCAAGACATCTGGAACGCCTGGGAAGACTCGCGCACTCAATGTCTTCCTCATCGACGGGTCGCACTACTTTCTCGATTTACCAGGGTATGGCTATGCACGCGCGGGTAAAGCCCAGCGAGCCGCTTTTCGGGGGTTGGTGAACCATGCGATGCGACGCGAGCAGTTGCGGGGCGTCGTCTGGCTGCTCGACATCCGCCATCCGCCCTCGGCTGATGATCGGGTCATGCAAGACGTGCTCGTGCAGGGCGAGATTCACGTCCTCGCGGCGCTCACGAAGGCCGATAAGCTTTCGGCGGCGCAACGACGTGCGCGCGAGCGGGAGCTCCGGGAGGAGTTGGAGCTGCCGGAAGATCAGGTGTTGGTGACGAGCGCGAAAACCGGAGAGGGGATTGTTGAGTTGCAAGAAGCAATCGGAGGACTGATTTCCGGAGCGACGGCGTGATCCTCGCATTGCTGCTCTGCCTCACCGTTCAAGACACGGTCCCCGCCGGCTACGGCACGCTCCGCCGCGACGACATCGTCATTCGCTTCACCACGGGCACGATCGAGATTCAGGTCCTGCCGCTCGACGAGCAGGTCATTCGCCTGCTCGCTCCCGACACGTATCGCTCGCTGACGCAGCTCGAGTCCAGCCGGGCCGCCGACATCGCCGAGGCCACACGACGCGGCGGGACGGAGCATCCGACGCTCGTGATGGTCACCTTTCTGGGCGTCGTGCCACAAGCGCGATTCAATCCGGAGGAGCTGACCATCACGAGCCGCGGGCGTCTGTTTCGGCCGATCGGCATCGTCCCGCTGTCACCGACGTGGAGCTCGTTCCAGCTGGACGCCCGCCAGCAGGCCGCCTCGATCTATCTGTTCGAGCCGGGCATCAGTGTGCGCGAAGAGCTGACCGTGAGCTACCAGGGTCTCGCAAGCAACGCGTGGACTCGATCGATCCGGCTGCTCGATCAGGAGCGGGCACGCGTCAGGGCGCGCGCGCAGCTGGAAGCGAAACCCGATTCTGGAGCTCCCTAGTCCACCGCACGCCAGTCGAGTCGGCGCACACCACGCTCACCCCCGGCGCCTCTGTCAGCGCGCGGTCGCAACCCAGCTCGAACAGCGCCGCCGCCCACGCGCTCGCGAGCAGTGCAGAGGGCGCGAGCACCGTGACCGACCGGACGGCCCCCGGCGGCGCGCTGCGCTCGGCCCGCGTGCGCATCGAGCCGTCGCGCAGGTCGACCGTGGCGAGCTGTCGCAGCGTGTTGTCCGGGTCCGGAACGCCGACGGCGCGATGCGTAAGCCGGCCCGGAGCGCCAATCCACAGGTACTGACCACCCACATCCAGCAACACGCTGTCCACCGCGCCCGCGAGCGCCAGCGCCGCGCGATCGAGCGCGTAGCCCGGCGCGAGGCTGTCGATCGCGAGCGTGACTCCGGTGCGCCGCCGCATCTCACGGCGCATCGAGTCGAGCGCGGGGATCGTGCGGTGGTGCCGGATCAACGAATCGATGCGATCGACGGAGTCGTGGGCCGCGTCCAGGGCACGGGCGACGCGTTCGCTGTCGGCGCCCCAGGCAGCAGCCGACATCATCGTGCCCAGCTCCGGCCACGCTCGCGAAATCCCGGGACGTCCCTCGGCGCGGCACGCCGCGAGCGTGAGGCAGAGCACAAGATTGATTCTCAAGGTGGATAGTTGAATATAGATGGCCATGAACGCGTTGCGACAACATCCGCTGCTGTTCGTCACGATTGCCATCGCGCTGGTGCTGGGAGGCGTGGGCATCGTGTTGCGGCAGTTGTGGCACCGCCTGATGCGCTCCGAGCAAGAGCGGCGCCGCGCGGCGGAGGAGTTGAACCGCCGCCTGTCGGAGCTCTTCTCGCTGCAGGAGCTGTCGTATGTGTTATCGGACTCCATCGAGCTCGATCGCATCGTCGAGCAGGTGGTGCGGTACGCCGTGCGGTTTCTCGACGCGCAGGGGGCGCTGCTGGCGCTGGTCGGGGAGGGACCCAATGACCCGCTCCGCGTCGCGGCCGCGGAGGGGACGCTCTCCGCCCTGCGCGGACAGACGATTCAGGGCGATGACGCCGGCCTCGTGGCGCGCTCGACCGGCCGAGAGCATCTGGAGCTGATTCGGAACTCCGGCGTCGAGCCCACGGCGATCGTGAAGGGCTTCCAGGCGGCAGCCGCGGCCGCGGTGCCGTTACGATCACACGGCACGGTCATCGGCACGCTCATCATCACCGATCCGCGCGAAGGCGTGTTCGTTCCGGAAGACATCCGGCTGCTCTCGACGCTTGCCACCCATGCCGCGGTGGTGATCGCCAACGCGCGCTTCTTCGAGATGGTGCGGCGCGCCAAGGAGCAGTGGGAGACGGCGTTCGACGCCCTGAGCGAGGGTATTGCCGTCGTCGACGACGAAGGCCGCGTGCGGCGTGCGAACCGCGCGCTCGCGAGCCTCCTCGGGATGCCGCTCCAGAATGTCCTCGGGACGCCGCTCGCCAGCGCGCTGCTCGGCAAATCGAACGCGCTGCACGAGCTCCTGGCGGCGACGCGCCGCGGCGAACGGCCGGCGCCGCTGGTCGCGCGCTCCGAGCCGCTGCGCCGCGCCCTGCGCGTGAACGTGGCGCGGATTCCCGGCGCCGCGACGGAGCACAGCATCGTCGTCATGGTCGAAGACGTCACCGAGCAGCAGGCGCTCGAAACGCAGCTCGTCCAAAGCGAAAAGCTCGCCGCCGTCGGCCAGCTCGTCTCCGGCGTCGCCCACGAGCTCAACAATCCCCTGACGTCGATCGCCGGCCTCTCCGAGTTCCTGCTCGAGCAGAAAGAGCTCGGGAAGAAGGATCGCGGCCACCTGCACGTTATTCAGGAGCAGGCGGAGCGCGCCGGTCGCATCGTGCGCAACCTGCTGACGTTCGCGCGCAAAGGTTCGGCGGAGCGCGTCCCGGTAGATCTCAACGACGTGATCCGACGGACCCTCTCGCTCACGGCCTACGATTTGAAGCTCAAGGACATCACCGTCGAGCGGGAGCTCAGTGGCGCGTTGCCGGAGGTCTTCGGCGACCGGCACGGGCTGCAGCAGGTCGTGCTCAATCTCGTCACCAACGCCGCGCAGGCGGTCGGCGAGAACCCGCGCGAGCGCCCCCGCACGATCACGGTGTCCACGTGGTTCGACGGGCAGGTGCATCTGCGCGTCGCCGACACCGGCCCCGGCATTCCCGACGAGATCGCGCAGAGCGTGTTCACGCCATTCTTCACCACCAAGGAGCCCGGCAAAGGCACAGGCCTCGGCCTCTCGATCACCTACTCGATCGTCGAGAGTCACAGCGGGCAGATCACGCTCGAGCCGCGGAGTGCCCGCGGTGGGGGCGGGACGGCGTTCCGCGTGGATCTGCCACCCGCACCAGCGGACGCCGCGCGACCGGCGCTGACCCCTGCCCATGGCACGCCGCTGCCCGACGCGTCGCCGGCGGTGAAGCGCACGATTCTGCTCGTCGACGCGGACCCGGCCGTCCAGCGCACGATCAAGGCGCTGTTCGCGCGCGACGGGCACGACGTCGAGGTCGCGGGCGATCCGCAGCACGCGATCGACCTCGCGCAGCGCGGCGGATTCGATCTCGTCATCACCGACGCGCGGGCGATGGCGCCCGGAAAACGGGGAACGCTGCTCGCGGAGGAGTTGGTGTCGCGAATGCCGGCGCTGCGGGACCGTATCATTGTGGCCACCGGGGACGTGCGCCCGGCGACGGAAGAGACGCTGGCGCGTCTCGGCGTGCGTTACGTGCGCAAGCCTTTCAACCTGCGCGATCTGCGCGTCGAGGCGGCGCGCTTGTGGGAGGCCACGGCGCTGTCGTAGGATTCCGCCGGCCACCCGTAGAGCCCGAGGTTCACCGCCCCACCGGGCGCGAACCGCACGCCTTCGCGCAACAGCAGCGCGCGCTGCAGCACGGCGCTGTGATCCTGACTCGACAGGGAAATGCGGCCCGCCGCGTTGATGACGCGCCACCACGGCACATCGTTGTCTTCGGGAAGTGCGGAGAGCGCCCATCCGACGGTGCGTGCCGCGCCCGGGCGCCCTGCGAGCCGCGCGATGATGCCGTACGTCGCCACCCGTCCCTTGGGGATGTGACGGACCACGCGGTAGATCCGATGATAGAATGGATTCACAAGGGAGCCCGTCTACTAGCTTACGCGCAGGACGTCTTCCAGCAAGCCCGCGTCCCCACCCCCCACTATTGACAAAATGTCGTCCACCGCTCTGCGCTCCCGCGGCCAGGCAAACCGTTCGGCCGCGTCGCGGGCGCTGAGCCACTCGGCGCGATCGTGCTCGGCGGAGAGTTTGACCGTCGCATCGCGCGCGACGAACGCCGCGAACACCGGAATCAGCGCCACTTCATCCGTGCGATGCTGATAAAACGCTTCGGTGCGGCTGAGATTGTAAAGTTTTTGCGGCAGCAGTCCGGTTTCTTCGCGCAGCTCGCGCCGTGACGCCTGCACCGGCGTCTCGCCGGACTCGATCGTCCCGTGCACGGTTTCCCACGAACCCGGACACCGGCCATCTCCACTGCGGCGGAGTACAAGGATTTCGAGATTGTCCGCCACGCCGCGCAGCGCGTATGTGTCCACAAACATGACGCGGATGGCAGTCAACTAGCGGCGTCTACCAAGAACCGCTTCGAGTCGCGCGGAGAGCGCGCGCGCACGGAATGGCTTGGTGAGAAAGTCGTCGGCGCCGAGCTCGAAGACGCGCACCTCGTTGTCCTCATCGCCCTTCGCCGTGAGCACGATGACCGGAATGTTCGCCGTCGCTGGCCGCGACCGCAGGTGCGACAGCACCCCATAGCCGTCGAGACCGGGGAGATTCAAGTCGAGCACAATGATGTCGGGCCCGACGCGATCGACTTGATCGAGCGCCTGCACACCGTCGCGCGCCTCGGTCACGTCGTAGCCGTCACGCTCGAGCAAATCGCGCATCACCTTGCGCAGGCTGTCCTCATCGTCGACGAGCAGCACCTTGGACGCCGGTTGGCCGTGCGCACCCGAGCGGCGCGTTTCCCCCGGTGGCGCGGCCTCTTCAAGCAGATCGAAGTGCGTGGAAACGGGTCCCGGTGTAAACCGCTGTCCGTCCGTCGCCCCCGACAGGCGCGTCGCGCCGGAGGACGGCTTCTCGGGCGCCGGTGGCGCCTCGTCGGACGGAACGTCGACGACGCGCGTCAGCTCGTCGAGCGTCGACTCGCCGCGGGTGACGTGCGCCAGCCCGGAGTCCCAGAGCGACTTCATGCCCCCGCGTCGCGCCGCCTCAGCGATCCGGTCCGCCGCTTCCCCCGCGGCGATGCGGCGCTCGAGCTCCGGCGTCATCGTCAGGATCTCGAGAATCGAGAAGCGGCCGCGATACCCGGTCATCGCACAATCGGGACAGCCGGCCGCCCGGTAGAGCGGCGTGCCCTTCGGGATCCAGCGACGCAGCCGCTCGGGTGGCGCTTCCATCCAGACCTCTTTGCACGTCGGGCACAGTTTCCGCATCAGCCGTTGCGCGACGACGCCGCGCAACGAGGCCGCGATCTTGTACGCCTCGACGCCGATGTCCACGAGCCGGGTGACGGCGTTGGCGGCGTCGTTCGTGTGCAGCGTCGAGAGCACCAGGTGTCCGGTGAGTGATGCCTGCACGGCGATCTGCGCCGTCTCCTTGTCACGGATCTCGCCGACGAGCACGACGTTGGGGTCCTGGCGCAGGATCGACCGCAACGCCGCGGCAAACGTCAGGCCCGCTTTTTCCTGTACCTGCACCTGGACGATGCCCTGCATCCGGTACTCGACCGGGTCCTCGACCGTCACGATGTTGACGCCTTCGCTCTTGATCTGATTGATAGCGGAGTAGAGCGTCGTCGTCTTCCCGGAGCCGGTGGGGCCGGTGACGAGGAGGATCCCCTCGTGGTTCTCGAGGAGCCGCTTGATCGCCTCGGCTTCGCCCGGATTGAGGCCGAGGGTGTCGAGTGATTTGACCGTGGCTCGCGAGTCGAGAATGCGGATCACGACCTTTTCGCCGAGCTGCGCGGGCAGCGTCGAGACGCGCAGATCGATCGGCTGGCCGTTCACCGCCACGCGCGCGCGACCGTCCTGCGGCCGCAGGCGATCCGCGATATCGAGCGAGGACATGATCTTGATGCGGGAGATCAGCGGCAGGCCAGCCTGGCGCGGAATCTTCATCACCTGACGCAGCACGCCGTCGATCCGATAGCGCACCGCCACCCCGCCCTCTTCCGGTTCGACGTGGATATCGCTCGCGCGCGAGAGGATGCCTTCCGAGATGATCATATCCACGAGCCGCACGACCGGTTTTTGACTGGCGTCCGCCTCGGAGATGTTGAGCTCTTCCGGGCGCGGCGCATCGGGGATCGTCGTCAAAACGTCGGCGTCGCTCATGCCCTCCAGCAGCTTGTCGATCGCCTTCTCCGGCTTGTACAGCTCGTCGAGTTTCTCGCTGATCTTCGAGGGCGCGAGCAGAAAGAGCCTGATCTCGCGCGCGGTCGCGAAGGCCAGCGCCTTTTCCGCGTCGAGATCGAAGGGGTTGGCGGTGCCGAGCTCGAGGTAGGAGTCGGTCAGGCGCAGCGGCAGGACGCGATAGCGACGCGCGAGCTGTTCGGGGACCCCGTCCCGCGCCGTGAGGTCGATTTTTGAAACATCGGCGACCTTCAGGCGGAAGCGATGCGACAGCTTATCGATGATCTGCGCGTCCGTCGCGATCTTCTCGGCGACGACGCATTCCCACAGGGTCCGGCCGGACTCCGACTTCCCCCGCAGCTTCACCAGCAGCTCGGGAGTGATCAGGCCCTCAAGCGATTGGGCCAGCCATTCGTCGGGGAACGCCGTCACGGCCATGAGGCTGTCTCCAAACTAGTACCGGTGGCGTCCCAGTCCAGTATTCAGCATCACAGGATGTCCCAAAAATCGCGTGTCACGTCGAACGCGACGTGCAGGTGGCGACTTTGCACGCCGTAGCCTGCCTCCAGCCGAAACAGACCCAGCCACTCCGCACCGAGGCCCACCGTCACCCGGGTTCCGGGCGTTGCGCGCCACGGGGTCATCGGCAGGGGTTCGCCAGTCCAGCCGAATGCCGTGTATGGCGCGAGCGTGAGAGAACCTGGCGTGCGCGCCGGACCTGCGCGCAACCGTACGAACGGGATCGGCGAGCGCCACTCGACGTGCACCAGCGCGACGCGGCGACCACCCCACGCGCGGAACGCATCGCCCAAGAGCGTGCCCCGGCCCCCCAACACGAAGGCGCGATGCGGCGGCAGGTCGCGAGTCGCGAGGCCGAATTGCACGCGAGTCAACAGCCGCGTCGGTCCGGAACCAACGGGGACGAGCCAGTGCGCCGTGCCACTCAAGCGCGTGTACTGCTCGCCGATTTCCGCAGTTGCTTCTCCCGCGACATCGCGCCGTACCGCGAAGCCTTCACTCCGACGCCTGATCGTGAGCGTGAGGGTCGAATAGTCGCCGCCCTCCACGGCGGGGTTGGGCCGATACCGTCCGGTGGCCGGACTCGATCGCACGCTGAGCGACGCAATGCGCTCATGCGCGACGCTGAACCGCCACTCGCCGCGCGCGCTCGCCCCGATCCCGACGCGTACGCCCACGCGCGCCCCCGTCGCACGATAGTAGTCGCCATAGTCGTCGCCGAACTCCTGCGCCCCGATCGAATTGAGCAGCGGGGCGATCACCGGCACGTCCGCGATGTCGCGTACCTGTCTATACGCGGCCAGCTCGAGCCCATCGGTCGAGGTGAGCGCGACGATGCCCATACCGGCGCGGTCTGCAAATCCGTAGTTGCCCAGCCCCCGCAGCTCGAAGCCATCGGTGGGCGTGCGCCACACGAACCCGGCGCCGACGGCGAGCCCTTCCACCCGATTGACGTGCACCAGCTCGCTCAACGCTCGCGCGCCGAGGTGCCGGCGTTTGAGCCCCGTGAGCGCGCGCCGTCCCGCAATGCGGCTGACCTCGGCGCGCACCTGCTCCAGGTCGTTCTCGCGGACCGGCTCGGCGACATTCTGGATGGCGTCACTGAGTGCCCCGCGCCAGGGAAAGGAATCGCGCTGCGCTTTGGGGAGCGCGGTGATCTCGTCCCCCCGGAACCAGCTCTCCGCGAGCCCGAGGTTGAACTGGTAGCTGTCGATTTCCCAGCGGCCGCGGATGATGCCGCGGGCCGGAATGTCGAGCCAGGTCGCGCGCCGCCGGATCTCGACTTCCTGGCGATAGGGCAGCCAGAACCGGCCTTCCCACAACGCATTGTCCAGCACGATGCTGACGTCTTCGAGCTGCGGATCGAGGTAGGCTTTCGGCGTGAAGTTGAACGCCATGCGCACGAGGTCCGCGGATGCGACATCGACGAACAGCGTCCCGACGATGGCCGCGGCGTCGAAGCGTTTCGGCCGGACCCGCAGGGCGACCACGCGTACCGCGCGCTCCGCCAGGACGATGGCCGTCGTGTCGCCGAGCGCAAAGTCGTACAGCTCGGTGCCACCAGGCGCCAGCGGATGCGGCACGTCGCGCACCTCGTCGCCTTCGCCGAGCCGGATCGCGCGCCCGAAATTGTTCTGCACGATGCCGAGGTGATCGCGGTGATAGTTGATGTCGGTCGGCAGCTCGGTGCGATCGCGCCAGCCGACGATGCGCTGCTTGCTGAGCCCGGGCGCCTTCCAGTACACTTCCAGCTCCAGCTGGTCCGCTTTTATCAGCCGTGGCGGCTCGGTGAGCCCTTCGCCGAACTGCCCGAGGAAGAAGAGAAATCCGTGAGCTTGGGCCTTATAGTCGCGCAGCGCGGTGTCCACGGCGGCCTGCGCGCGCCGCTCGATCGCGCGCCGCGCCAGCGCCAGGGCGGAATCGCCATTCCACTCCTGGGCCGATCCCGTGGCGGGCAACAACAGCAGCAGCGCAGCACCCCTGCCCCAGCGCATCGCGGCGAAATCTAGACCATGGACCCACGCGACGCATTCCTGGAGCGCGCCACACAGGGCGGGGGGGGCATCGTGCCGGTGACGCGCGAAGTGGTCACAGACGCCGATACGCCCGTGGCTGCCTTTGCGAAGATTGCGCGGCCGCCGTTCGCGTTTCTGCTCGAGTCACTGGTCGGCGGCGAACGCTGGGCCCGGTACACCTTCCTCGGTACCGAACCGCGGGAAGTGTGGCGCTATCGCGGCCAACAGATCGAGCGTTGGACGCACGGCACAGGTTGGGAGCACGCCGGGGAGACCACGGATCCCATCGCGCACCTCGCGGACCGGATGCGCGCGCTGCCCACGATTGCGCTTCCCGGCTTGCCGCGCTTCACCGGGGGTGCCGTGGGATACCTGGGCTACGATCTGGTGCGCAGCATCGAGCGGCTACCCGCGTCGCCGCCGGACACCCTCGACGTTCCCGATGCGGTCGTGATGATCGCAGACTCGCTCGTGATTCTCGACAACGTGTTCGGTCGGGCGATCGTCGTCGCCAACGTCGAGGTGCCCGCCACGGCGTCCGCGGCGCAGCGCTTGCGCCTCTACGACGCAGCGCAGGAACGACTGGACATCCTGATTGCCCGGCTGGGTGACCCGCACCGGCTGGCGCCGCTGGCGCTCGGAGACGATTACCGATCATTGCGCCCGGAGTCACACTACCCCCGCGCCGCCTTCGAGCGCGATGTCGCCAAGATCCGCGACTACATCGCCGCCGGCGACGTGTTCCAGGCGGTGCTCTCCCGCCGGCAGGTGGTGTCGGGTGCGGTCGATCCGCTGCGACTGTACCGCTATTTGCGCGCGTTGAATCCCGCGCCGTATTTGTTCTACCTCGCGCTGGACGACGTCACGTTCGTGGGCAGTTCGCCGGAGGTCCTCGTCCGGGTCGAGGGAAATGAAGTGACGGTCCGGCCGATCGCGGGCACGCGGCCGCGCGGCGCCACACCGGCAGAAGATGAAGCGCTGGCCGCCGCGCTGCGTGCCGACGCGAAAGAGCTCGCGGAGCATCGGATGCTGGTGGATCTGGGACGCAACGACGTCGGGCGCGTGGCGCGGTATGGCACGGTGCGCGTCACCGAATCGCTGCAGATCGAGCGCTACTCGCACGTCCAGCATCTGGTGAGCGAAGTGCGTGGGCAGCTGCAGGATGGATACGACGCGCTCGATGTGTTCCGCGCCTGCTTCCCCGCAGGGACGGTCAGCGGCGCTCCCAAGGTGCGCGCGATGGAGATCGTCGACGAGCTGGAGCCGGAGCGGCGTGGGCCGTATGCGGGCGCCGTCGGGTACGTCGGCTGGGGCGCCACGACCATGGACACGTGCATCGCGATTCGGTCGGCGCTGGTGCTCCGCGATCGCGTCGTGGTGCAGGCGGGCGCCGGCATCGTCGCCGACTCGGAGCCGGCGCGGGAATTCGCGGAAACCGAGGCGAAAGCGCAAGCGGTGTTGCGTGCGCTCGCCCTCGCCAAAGCTGGTGATTAGGGCCGTCGGGCCTATATTTGCCGGCCTGTGTTCAAGTTGCTGAGCACTTCCGGCGAGCAGTCCATCGATCTCCAGCTCGGGCGCAAACTCGTGGTGGGACGCGCGGTCACGAGCGACGTGCCGATCTATGATCCCACCATCTCCCGCCGCCACGCCGAAATCGTCCTGACGGAAAGCGGCGTCCGCGTCACCGATCTCGGCTCCTCCAACGGGACATTCCTGAACGGCGCCAAGATCACCGAGGCCGACGCGGGCGCCAACGATGTCGTGACGTTCGGGAAAGTCGCCTTTCGTGTGAAGGAAGTGACGGCGCCCTTGCCGCGGCCCCAGGTCGTGCCGCCTCCGGGTGACTTCAAACCGTCAACCAAGGGCGGGGCGGCCGGGGGCACGATCGTCCGCCAGCTGCCCGTGAGCGTATCGGGCGGCGTGCCGGCGATCGTGATCGACCAGCCGCAAGGCGCGTCGCACCTGAAGGTCAAGGCGGACAATCTGGAGGAGCGGCGCGAGAAAAAGCTGTCGCTGCTGCTCGAGGTCTCCAAAGAGCTGTCGAAGCAGCAGGAGCTCGATCGCCTGCTCGACAAAGTCGTGGACTTCACGTTCCAGATCATGAACGTGGACCGCGTGTCGATTCTGCTGCTCGACGGCAAGTCGAACGAACTGGTGCCGCGCATCTCCAAGAGCCGCACCGGCGACGCCAGCGCCGCGAAACATGTGCCGCAGTCGATCGCCCGCAAAGCGGTCGAAGAGCGAGTCGCGATCCTCTCGGACAACGCCGCCGCCGACGAGCGCTTCAAGGGCAAATCGATTCTCATCCAAAGCGTCCGCAGCGCGATGTGCACCCCCCTCATGGGCTCGGACTCCAAAGTCCTCGGCATCCTCTACGTGGACAATCTCACCGCGACACATTCGTTCGCCGATGAGGACCTCGAGTTCCTGATCGCCTTTGGGGGATTGACCGCGGTCGCCATCGAGAACTCGCAGCTGTCGGACCGGCTGCGGCGCGAGGCCGTCGTCGTGTCGAACTTCCAGCGGTATTTCGCACCCAACCTCGCTTCGCAGATCGCGCAGCAGGAAGGCGAAGTGGCGCTGGGCGGGACGAAACGGCCAGTCGTCGTGTTCTTCTCGGACATTCGCGGCTTCACGCCGATGTCGGAGACCATGAAACCGGACGAGATCGCGGGGCTGCTCACCGATTACTTCACCGAAATGGTGGATATCGTCTTCGAGCACCAGGGGACGCTCGACAAGTTCATGGGCGATGCCATCATGGCGCTGTGGGGCGCCCCGATCGCCCATGCCGACGACGCCGACCGCGCCATGCAATGCGCGCTCGACCAGATCGAGACGCTCGAGAAAATGAACGCGAAGTGGCAGGAGCAGGGGCGCCACCCGCTCGCGATCGGGATCGGCATCAACTTCGGCGAGGTGTTCGCCGGGAACATCGGCTCCAATCGCCGGCTCGAGTATACCGTCATCGGCGACGCGGTGAACACCGCCAGCCGCCTGTGCTCATCGGCTGGCGGCAATGAAATTCTGATCTCGGAGCCGTTCTACAAAGAGCTGAAAAATCCTCCCACGGTCGAAGCGCTGGAGCCGATTCAAGTGAAGGGAAAGACGAAGAAGGTACCGGTCTATCGCGTGAAGCGATAAGGCCGGCCGAATCTCGCCAGCAGGTCCAGCGCCAGTCGCAGCGGCAGCCCCATCACACCAAAGAAGTCCCCCTCCACGCGTTCGATCAGCGGGGCGCCGAGTCCCTGGATCGCGTACGCGCCGGCTTTGTCGAGCGGCTCCCCGGTGGCGACGTATTCCTCCAGAGTGCGGCGGTCGCTCGGCCGGAACGTCACGCGCGAGACGTCGAGCGCCTGCTCCAACCGGCCGTCCGCGGCGACCGCAACCGCCGTGAGGACTTCGTGGGTCTGCCCCTGCAGCTGCTGCAGCATCTCGACCGCGTTGGCGGGCGACGTCGGCTTTTCGAAGATCGTGCCGTGTAAGACCACCGTCGTGTCCGCCGCCAGGATCACCTCACCCGGCGCACGCGCGAGGACCGCCTGGGCTTTCGCCCGCGATAGCCTGGTCACGTAGGCGTCCGGCGTCTCGCCGGGCAAGACATGCTCGTCCACGTCGGGCGGGATGACGCGGAAGGGGATGCGGAGCATTTCGAGGAGCTGCTTCCGGCGGGGCGAGCCGGAGGCGAGAACGATCGGTTGCACGCGGAAAAAGATACCTCGGGGTATCTTTGGGCGTGCTGTGGCTTGGATTGTTCGCGCTGCAGGCCGCCGCCCCGCCGGCGACCGACATTTACTTGGCGGACCTGCGGGTTGATCACGGGCGCGTCGTCGTCGGCGCGCCGGTCAACGTGACGACCCGATCCGGATACGACAACCAACCGTTCTTTCTGCCGGACGGCCGCGCTTTCCTCTATACGTCGATCCGTGAGGACAGCCAGGCGGACATCTACCGTTACGATATCGACAAGAAGACGAGCGTCCGGCTCACGACCACGCGCGAGAGCGAGTATTCGCCCACGCCGCTGCCGGACGGCAGCGGCTTTTCAGTGGTGCGCGTCGAAGCCGATTCGACTCAGCGCTTGTGGGCGTTCGACCTCGCCGGGTCGCGACCACGCGTGGTGCTCGATTCGATCAAACCGGTGGGCTACCACGCCTGGGGCGACGCCCACACGCTGGTCCTCTTCGTCCTCGGCTCGCCTCCCACGTTGCAGATCGCGGATGCCGGTTTCCCGACCGCCCGCGGCGAAGTGTTCGCCAAAGACATCGGTCGGTCTTTGCAACGGATCCCGGGGCGCGCGTCGGTCAGCTTCGTGCAGCGCGACTCGGTTGCCGGTTCCGCGCTCCAAGAGCTGGACATCCGCAGGCGTCGTGTAACGAACCTCACAAAGGTGCCAGCGGGTGCCGAATTCTTCGCCTGGACACCTGCGGGAATCGTGCTGACGGCGAGCGGAACGATCTTGTATCAATGGGATTCGCGACGCGGTGGAGCCTGGGAGCAGGTGGCGGACCTTGCTGCCGCCGGTCTGAGCAATGTGACGCGCCTCGCCGTGAGTCCCACAGGAGATCGCCTCGCGATCGTCGCGGTGCCTGCCGCGCGCTAGCGCTCCAGAACCAGGGTCACCGGCCCGTCGTTGACCAGCTCGACGTCCATCATGGCGCCGAACTCACCGGTCTCGACAGCGATTGTTCCTGCTTTTTCCTTGAACAACTCGACGAATCTTTCATAGAGCTTCTTGGCCAGGTCAGGAGGCGCGGCATCGATAAAGCTCGGCCGTCGTCCTTTGCTCGCGTCGCCATACAGAGTGAACTGAGACACGAGCAGCACACCGCCGCCGACTTCGGCAAGATCCCGGTTCATCTTGCCTTCGGCATCGCCGAAGACGCGGAGTCCCAAGATCTTCTCGGCCATCCAGGCCAGCTGCGCGTCGGTGTCGACCGGCGCGAAACCGGCGAGCACGAGAAAGCCGGGCCCGATACGTCCGGTGACCCGGCCTGCGACTCGTACCTCTGCTTTCGATACCCGCTGTAGGACTACTCTCACTCCACCGTCACTGACTTGGCAAGATTCCGTGGCTGATCAACGTTGCATCCTCTCCGTACCGCGATGTAATACGCGAGCAATTGCAGCGGCACCACGCTCAGCACCGGCGTGAGTAAGTCGAGTGTCTCGGGAATCTCGATACGGTAGTCCGCCAGCTTGTGTAACGCCGTGTCACCCTCGGTCACAATCGCGATCACCCGCCCACCGCGCGCCTTCACTTCCTCAATGTTGCTGATGACCTTCTGATGCACGCCGTCCTTCGGCGCAATGAATACGACCGGCATCAGATCATCGATGAGCGCGATCGGGCCGTGCTTCATTTCGGCCGCCGGATAGCCTTCGGCGTGGATGTAGGAGATTTCCTTGAGCTTCAGCGCGCCTTCGAGGGCGACCGGGAAATTGTAGCCGCGGCCCAAATACAGCACGTTCTGCGCGCGAATCAGACGATCGGCCAGCTGCTCGATTTCCGGCGCTTTCGCCAGCACGCGCGTGACGAGCTCGGGGAGCTTGGCGAGCGCCCGCACGACCTCCCGCCCCTGCAGGATCGAGAGGGCGCGCAGCCGGCCCATTCTCAGCGTGAGCAGCGCCAGCGCCACGATCTGACTCGTGAACGCCTTGGTGCTCGCGACGCCGATCTCCGGGCCGGCGTGCAAATAGATGCCGCCGTCCACTTCGCGGGCGATCGTGCTGCCCACCACGTTGACCAGCCCCAGCGTCCTGGCACCGCGCCGCTTCGCCTCGCGCAACGCGGCCAGCGTATCGGCCGTCTCGCCGGACTGCGAGATGCCGATCACGAGTGTGCGCTCGTCCACGATCGGGTTGCGGTAGCGGAACTCCGAGGCGTACTCGACCTCGGTCGGGATGCGGGCCAGCTCTTCCATCATGTATTCCCCGATCAATCCCGAATGCCAGGACGTCCCGCACGCAGTGATGACGATGCGCTGCACCTTCAGCAGCTCTTCATTACTGATGTTCAGGCCGCCGAAGCGGGCCGTCCCGTCCTCCTCGAGCAGCCGGCCACGGAGCGTGTTTTGCACGCTCTCCGACTGCTCCAGGATCTCCTTGAGCATGAAATGGGCGTGGCCACCGCGTTCGATCGTCGCGAGATCCCAGTCCACCTGCGTGACCACCTTCTCCTTCTCGACCGTGGCGAGGTCCATGATCCGGTAATCCGTCGGCTTGACCTCCGCGATCTCGCCGTCGTCCATGTACACCACCGACCGGGTATGCGCGAGCACGGCTGAGGCGTCGGACGCGACGAAGTTCTCGTTGTTGCCGATCGCGACGAGCAACGGCGAGCCGCGCCGGGCCGCAACGATCGTATCGGGCTCGCGGCTCGAGATCACGGCGATGCCGTAGGTGCCTTCCACCTGCCGCAACGCTTCCGCGGTGGCATCCACCAGCGACGCACCCTTGGTGTGGGTCTCTTCGATGAGATGCGAGAGGACTTCGGTGTCCGTCTGCGAGCGGAACACGTGCCCGCGCTTCGCGAGCGCCTGGCGCAGCGCGCTGGCGTTCTCGATGATGCCGTTGTGCACCAGCGCGATCGTGCCGCCGCAGTCCGCGTGCGGATGCGCGTTGACGGTGTTGGGCACGCCGTGCGTCGCCCAGCGGGTGTGCGCGATGGCGGTCGTGCCTTCGGGCAGCTGGCTGCCGAGCTCGCGTTCCAACACCGCGATTTTGCCGGGCGCGCGAAAGATCTGGAGGCCGCCGTTGACGACGGCGAGGCCGGCCGAGTCATAGCCGCGATACTCGAGCCGCCGGAGACCCTCGAGGACGACGGGCGCCGCTGTTCGCTTGCCGGTGTACCCTACGATGCCGCACATAACCGCCGCCCCTCCTCGATCAGCCGTTCCGCGTCCGCGCTCGACGGCGCTTCCGCGATCAGGCGAACAATTGGCTCGGTACCCGACGGCCGCACATGCAGCCACCGATCCGGCCACGACAGCCGCAGTCCGTCCTGTGTGTCCACGGCCGCGTCCGGGAACCTCCGCCGTAACCCCTCATACACCGGCTCGAGGCGGGGCCCCCGAGAAACTTTTGCCTTCACGATCGTGTAGCGCGGCGCTCGCGCGACCAGCGCGCTGACCGCGGCGCGTTCGCGCGCGAGCAGCGACAGCACCAGCGCGAGAGCCACCGGCGCATCACGACCGACATGCAGCGCCGGATACATCACGCCGCCGTTGCCCTCACCGCCGATGATTGCTTTCAGCTCGATCATCTTGCGCGCGACGTGCGCTTCACCGACCGGTGCACGCACCACCGTCGCGCCGAACCCTCGAGCTGCGTCTTCGACCACCAGCGACGTCGAGAGATTGCACACCACGACGGCACGACGGCCCGTCGGCCGGACGGCCCGAATCGCGAAGGCCAGCGTGTAGTCTTCGCCGATTGGTCGTCCCTCTTCATCCACGATCGCAAGTCGATCCACATCAGGATCGACGGCAATCCCGATGTCGGCGTTCGTCCGGCGCACGAGCGCGCCGAGGGCCTTCAAATTCTCCGGCACAGGCTCTGGAGGGCGCGGAAAGAGCCCGTCCGTTTCCAAGTTGATCGCGCTGACGCGACATCCCAGCCGCTTCAGCAGCTCCGGCATCACCGCGCCGCCAGCCCCGCGCACCGTATCGAGCGCGACACGAAACCGGCGGCGGCGGATCGCCTTGACGTCGACCGCCCGCAGCGCCGACACGGCGGCGAGGTGGCGGGCAATCGCGTCCGCATCCGCCTCGACACCGCCGATCGCCTTGTAGCCCGCTCGTGGGAGGGACTCCCCCGCCGCCAATTCGCGTACCCGGGTCCCCGCTATCCCATCAAGAAAGATGCCATCGGGCCCGACGAATTTGAGAGCATTCCATTCGACGGGATTGTGGCTAGCCGTGAGGATGATGCCGCCGGCGGCCCTGTGGTGCTCCACCGCCAGTTGTACCGTGGGAGTTGCAACTAAGCCCACATCGACGACATCGCATCCCACCGAGACGAGGCCCGCCGTGGCAGCTGCCGCGAACATCGGGCCTGAGGTACGGGCGTCGCGACCCAGCACGACGGACGGCCGTCGGGCCGTCGGGCCGTCGGGCCGTCCGTTCTTCGCCCACGTGCCGAACGCCGCCGCCCATCGGGCGACGACTTCGGGGGTGAGGTCGATGCCCACCAGACCACGCACCCCCGACACACTCACCATGAGGGTGTCAGACATGGACGCTCAATTTAATGCGCGAATCAGGCCCGACGCGCTTCCACGGCCCGGGTAGGCAACCGCAATGGCTGCAGCTGCGGCGTGGGGAGGGGGAGCGACGCGCCTTCGGCAAACGCGCGGAGGAACGCGGTGACGATATCGGGATCGAACTGCACGCCCTTTCCTTGCTCGAGCTCCCGCATCGCGTGCTGCACGGAGAGCGACGGGCGATAGGGCCGAACGCTCGTCATCGCGTCGAACGCGTCCGCCACGCTGACCAGGCGCGCTTCGAACGGAATCAGCTCACCCTTCAGCCCATCGGGGAAGCCGCTGCCATCGAGTCGCTCGTGATGGGAGCGGACGATCGACAGCGCACCGGGAGCGTCTTTCATGAGTGGTCCCAGAATGCGCGCGCCAATCACCGTGTGCTCCATGATGTGGCGGTACTCCGCATCCGACAGCTTGCCTGCCTTGTGCAGCACGCTTTCACTGACGCCGATC
>Ga0209157_1001662_pt1 | contig 18387 bp, 15 predicted proteins | sample GraSoiAngelo_135_FD_185892 | JGI IMG/M metagenome (GOLD analysis project Ga0209157, IMG submission 185892) | Grasslands soil microbial communities from the Angelo Coastal Reserve, California, USA - 14_0929_05_40cm (SPAdes) (version 2) | ecosystem: Environmental > Terrestrial > Soil > Grasslands ...
CATGCGACGCAACGTCGTTTAGGCAAAAAAGCCGATGGGCGTTCCCTCGTGCAGCCGGCGACCTGGCCTGCGCTTGCAGAACTTGCGGGAGAACAACCTAGCGTTAGTTGGCATCCCGCCGGGAGCACTCTAATATGAGTTGATTTTCCGGTAGCAGGTGCTGGGCACGATCGCCTTCCCCGCCCCGCCATCGAGCAAGTCGAGTTCCTCCGACATCAGAGCGGCACTCGCGCGACGAAGACTTCCTGTCCGAAGACGCCCGCGCCTGGGTACCCATCGCCCATGAAGATCGGAATCACCATGCGGTCGGTCGATGCCTGTCCTTGATACCGCCCGATCTCGTTGTTCGTCCCGTCGAACCCTTCGGTGGTCACCTGGATGTTCGTGAAACTTTGTCCACCGTCGCTGGAATAGGCGCAGGTCGTGAAGAGCAGGGTGTTGCCGGGTGCGTACCGGCGGTCTTGGAAGCAAATGTCGATGCGTCCGCTCGGAGCGAGGGAGAGGTACGGGAAGAACTGGTCCGCCCCGTTCGCCACGGGATCGTCGTTGACCCGGGTGACGCCGTCCACGACGAACGTGCTTCCAGTGTCGTGCAAGCGCAGGAGCCAGACGTCCGCATCCCCGTTCCGGTAGTCGACGAAGTTCACGTAGATTTCTCCGGAGGATCGGTCGACTGCGGACCACATGTTGGCGTCCATGGTTTGGGGAAAGTTCGGCAGAACGACCGGGAGAGGGGCCACAGCGAGCAGCCTCTGTCCGGGGGAGAAGGTCATCCCGCCGTCCGTGGATTTCGCAATGAAGATTCGATCGTAGCCGCTGAATTGATGATTCGTACTCGCCCCCACCCCGTAGGTTACGTAGACCGTGCCCGGATCTACGCCGGCCGTCGCATAGGCGTCCCACGCCCATGCGCCCTCATCATGCGCGCTAATCTGGACCGGCGAAGAGAAAGAAGCCCCGTGATCGGTGGACCTCGTGAAGAAGACCTGTATCCCCCCGTCGGCCGCATTCCCCTTTACGAACGCTGCAACGACATAGACATCGCCACTGGTGGGGTTCGTGCTAATCTTCTCGAAATCCGGCCCCAGCCCCGGCCCGAATGCAACGGCCGGCGTCCCCCAGGTTAGTCCGCCGTCGGTCGACTTCGATACGTAGATTGCGCTGCTTTGGATTAGGTCGTGGGCCAAGTGATCGCCGACGTAGAAGCATGCGAAGTAGGCGGTTCCATCCTTGTCGAATGCGACATGCGGTTCAAGGGATAACTCCGGAACCCCGGGGATAGGCGCGATCTTCACCCAGGACTTGCCCCCGTCAAAAGAGGCGCCGTAACGGCAGCCAAATCCATGCTCCAAGTCACCAGCTGGGCTGCAAAGAACTTGGTCGCAGGAAGTCCAGGCTGCTACCAAGTTTTTGGAATTCAACGGATTCACAGCGATGGAGGGCCCAATGTCGATGACGTCATTGTGAGTGATCTGGATAACATTGATGGATGCGGCCGTTGCTACCGGCGCGCTGATCACCATGCTAACGATGGCTGTCATGAACAGGAGACCTGTTGTTCGACGGCCAGGCATCCCTCTCATCACCTCAAGTCTGAGACGCTCGAGGAGTGGGTCAATATTACCTTAACCAAAATTTGGGAAACCCGAAACCATTATTGTGGATGGAGCACAATTCCCCTGTAGTGGCTGTTGCAGACCTCCTCCGGACTGTCGCCAGTCGAGAGAGCTTCGAAGTCTTGTCTGCCCTGGCGTCACGCCCGGACTACCCGCGACGGCTGGCGGCGCGATTACGACGTCGAGAGACGCATGTCTCGACGCGTTTGCGCGTCCTAGAGCGGGCAGGTCTTGTCGATGGAGATTGGGCCCGCGAGAACGGCAAGAACGTACGGATCTACCGACTCAAGACGAGCACGTTCACCGTCTCGATTGGTCCTCGGGGCTATGACATCCAGTCCCCTGGAGCAGAGATTACTCGAGAAGCGACGGCCTCGGAGCGAGTGCCGTCCCGTCGTGCGATTTTCGGACGGGGGCGGGAGCTATCGATGTTGTCCGTTCCCGCCTACCGCTTGAGCATGGTTGTGGGGCTCGCGGGCATGGGCAAAACGATGGTCGCCACCGAGATCGCGCATCGACACGGAGTCGAACGAGTGTTTTGGCACACGTTCCGGCGGTTCGACTCAGTCTCGCGGTTGCTCTTGTCGGTCGCATCATGGCTCGCCTCGCTCGATTCATCAAGACGTCAGAAGTTCGAGAGAGCCAACTGGGACCTTGGTGAAGCGTTCGACGATGTGGGCGACGGTCTCTCGCAGCAACGGGCCCTCATCGTACTGGATGACTACCAAGAGGTTCGCGACAAGGGCATTCACGAACTTGTCCGGCATTGGCAGCGGATTCTCCGGAATGCAAAGGTGGTTGTACTCTCCCGTAGCAGGCCGCCGTTTGACATAGACAGGACAACCCAACTCATCACCTTGGATGGGTTAGACTCCCCTTCTTCACTCGCCCTATTGCGGGAATCCGGACTCAGCCCGTCTCGAGACGAATTTCGGCAGTTGAATCGCATCTTCGGCGGACATCCGCTTTCTCTCCTTCTTCACGCACGGCAACCAGATGCCATCCACGGAACGGCGGGAGGGCTGGCGAAGAACATCGGAGAAGAGGCGTTTCGCTCACTCGATCGCGAGAGTCAATTGGTCGTTCTCGCACTCGCGGCAGTGCGGCGACCTCTGCGGCTGGACGAGATTCAATCCCTCGTGGATGTAAAGAACGCCGAACTCCTGCTCGTCATTCTCGAACGCCGAGCGCTTGTTAGACGTTTGGAGGGTCGGTACGACGTGCACGACGTGATCCGCGAACCTCTTGCTGAACTGACGCGTTTGCAGCCCGAAATCCACCGGAGGGCTCTCGAGATGTGCCTTTCGTCTCCTCGTCCGGACAGCAAGTTGGAGGCCCTATATCATGCCACACAGATTGCCGATTCTGCCACGATAGGCGCCCTGCTCGAAGCAGATCTGCTCGAGGACCCCGACCCTCTATTCAACCGAGGCTTTGTAGACGTCTATCTTGATGTCCTGAAGGATCTGCCGGTCGATCGATTGAGTCTTCGCGAGCAGGCGCTCGTCCACTTCGGGCTAGCGGACATCTTTCATCTCAAGGCTCGGTGGACCGCCGCAGATCGCGAGTTTGAAACCGCAGCGGCTCTCGCGCGCAGAGCAGCGGACCCGCGGATCCTGGCCGTGATCTTTCGCAGATGGGGAGATAATAGAGCCATGGGTGGGCGTGTGAAGCAAGGACTTGAAGCTCTTCGCCGAGCACTTCGGATCTCCGAGCAACTGGGTTGGAACTCGCTGAAGGCCGAGGTCTTGCTGGAGTTCCAAGGGGTTTTTGACTGGTTCTTGGGAGATTCGAGCAAGGCTAAGAAGTATGGCCAGCGTGCTCTCGAAGAAGCGCGACGACTGGGGAACCGTCGTCTCATCCGCGAGTCGACTTTGTTTTCATCGACATGGCCGAAGGACTGGAGGCGGGTCACCACACAACTCCGGAGGCGAATTCGAGAGCTTAGATCCCTTGGACAGCCCCGCCTGCTGGCTCTCCACCGCTTCCGTCTCGGTGAGATTGCCTGCCGATGCAGCAGGCTGATGCCAAGTAGAAGAGTTTCCTATGCAAACGAGGCGCTGAAGTGCCTCCGACCGGCCCTGACGGTTTTGGAGGCGTTTGGCTATACGAAATTCGCTATCGTCGCGCGGTCGTGGTGTTCCTTCGCGCTTTTCCAGGCAGGACGAATCGGCGACGCCGAACGCGAGGCGCAGGCCGTACTCGCGGTGGAACGCGAGATTGGGCGACAGGCCGCGGGGGTTCTTGCTCGACGGGTCCTGAGTGCAGTATTGGAGTCGCGGGGGGACCTCGTGATGGCCCGGACTTTCGCTGGCCAGGCGGTGAAATCGGCTCGTCGTTCCCACCCGCAGGAGTTGGGAATCGCCCTATTGGAGCAGGCACTTCTAGAGAGGAAGAGGCGAGGCTCCGGGATGTCTCAGCTACCGCTTCGCCAGGCGATTGAAGAAATCTCCCGTCACGGTTTCCCCGATGAGATTCGCTACGCGCATCGTCAAGTTCTGGCGCTGGGCGCGAGATTCTCGTGACGCTTTCGTGTCGGACGAAATCGGCGCTGAGGAGGGCTCTATTTCATCGCATGGGCCGGGCTTCATCTTCCCGGCCTGCCTCCTGGATCTAGGCGGCTCAATGAGAAACTTTCCACTGGCTTATCCCTTGATAGGCTTGCCGGGTTTGCTTGCCAATAGACCGACTTCCCGCCGGGAGCATGCTATTTCGTAACACGCCGCATCATTCGCCGCGCGTGCGAAATGCTCCCGACACCCAGTTAACCGTCTTCGGTTGCCTGCCTACTCGCCCGGTGTGCCGAGTACGCACGGCTTCTGACAAAGCCCAGCTTTCGCTCCAGCTCCAGCCGCCCGGGCTCGGCTAGATGGCGCAGCAACTGAGCTTGTCCACGTCCTCGAAGAATGAGAGGGCGGCGAGCTTGATCGCCTCGCTGTGGGTCGGGAACACGTGGACCGTGTCGATGATGTCCTCGAGGGTCAAGCCGTGCTTCACCGCGAGGACGCCCTCGTGGATCATGTCGGGCGCCAGGGAAGCGAGGATGTGGACTCCGAGGATCTTGTGGCTCTTCGCCTCGGCTACGATCTTCACGAGGCCGCGCGTGTCCTCCACGATGACGGGTTTCGGGACCTGCTCGAGGAGGACCGAATTGCATGCGCACCGGAGCTGCCCGCCACGCTTTGCTTCCGCATCCGTTGGACCCACCGAGGCGACCGCGGGGTTCGTGAACACCGCGTGGGGCACCGCGCGGTAATCCATCTTGAGCCCTCGATTCGCCAAGGCGTTCTCCGCCGCGATGTAGCCTTCCTTGGCTGCAGTCGTCTCGAGCATGGGCTTGCCGATTACGTCGCCGCCCGCGAAGATGTGGCGGACCGTGGAGCGCATCTCCGTGTCGACCTTCACGCCCCCATCTTCCTTCGCCTCGACTCCGACAGCGGGAAGGTTGAGGCCTTCGGTGTTCGGACTCCGTCCGGTGGCCATCAGGAGGCTCTCCGCCTCGAACTTCCGCTTTCGACCCCCAACCCGGGCGGTTAGGCTCTTCAGGCCGCTCCGTTGTTCCACGGCGAGAATCTCGACACTCGAGTGAATCTTCACGCCGTCCTCCTCGAGATACTGCTGCAAGGACTGCGAAATCTCAGGCTCCTCATCCGGAAGGATGCGCGAGCTCCTCTGCAGCACGGTGACCTGGGTCCCGAGTTCCTGATACATCTGGGCAAACTCCAGTCCCAAGGCGCGTCCACCGATCACAATCATCGAATCGGGACGTTCAGTCAAGGACAGCGCCTCGACGTTCGTGAGGTAGTCGACGTCCTCGATATCTGGGATGGATGGAATCGCCGGGGAAGACCCCGTCGCGATGACGAATTTGCCACCCTCGAATCGCTGCTTCCCCACTTTCACCTCATGCGAACCGACGAAGGTCGCGAAACCGCGGACGTAGTCGACGCCCTTCAGCGATCCGAGGACATCCTTGTACTTTGATTTCCGAAGCGAGGCGACCAGCCGGTCTTTCGATCGGATTACTGCATCGAATTCGTTGGACCATCCATCTTCGAGCCGAATACCTTCGAAGGCGCGATTGGCGACGCGAAAGAACTGATCTCCAACGGCAAGCAGGCGTTTGCTTGGGACGCAGCCCACGTTGACACAGGTGCCGCCAATCGTCCCCCCATCGATCATGAGCGCCTTCGCACTGTTGCGATCCGCTCGGATGATCGCACTGAAGGCCGCAGCTCCTCCGCCGAGCACGACTAGGTCATACCGCTTCGCCATCGACTCCATCCTCCCTTCACATGCCGGTACCGACGTTTCCGGTCATGAACCGCACGATTCTACGACCAACCTTCTGGTTCGTAACCCTCGGGGAATCATCAATCAGGCCTGCATGAATGGCCTTCGCCACCCCGCAGATGGGGGACTTGCGGAGGTACATCCAACGCGATTTGCGCGGGTGGAAGCCTAAGGTGTCCAGAACCGGGAACCCGGAAGCGGAACGGGCCGAGCCCCCGATCACGTTCCGGGCCAGCGGAACGGATGGCTTGTTCCGATTCGCTGCGGACGACAGGGAGCCCGTCCAGTCCTCCGAGGAGGAGAGTCAGCTCCGGAGCATCAGAGACCCCGAACTTCTTGAACGATGACCGCATGCACATTACCATGGCGAAGGGGCGAGCGGCCGGAGTTCGGGTCCGAGCGAAGGAGACCGTCAAGCTCGGTGGTCTCGACGTCACGAATCGGACCGCCAACTCGATCATGGTAAAGAAGACGGCCAGTGGGCTTGTCGTCACCGACTGCTGCCTCGAGGAGCAAGGGATGTAAGCTGGGCCCTGCGTAGACCAAACGACTCGCACCCGCTCCCGGCGCAAGGAATATCTGGCCTTCCGTTGTCCCGGTAAGCTGGAGGGTCGATTCATGCGGGGAGGACATTCCGATCGATCGCAGGACCGCGGTCACGGGGCGCACAACGCGTCCACCGGAGAGCTTGCAGCGAAGGCGAGAATCCCTAGCATCAAGATGCAGACAGAACCCGCCTCGCCCGTCGCCGATCGGCCCACCCTGCTCCGTTTCTTCGTCACGGACTCGGCCGCCTCGAATCCGATCCGCGAATTCGACCTCGTCCACGGCCGACGCATGCACCTAGTCGTCGTCTCCGAGGACCTCGCCTTCTTCGATCACGTCCATCCGGAACTCCGGGACGGTGTCTTTCAGCTCGCCTTCACGTTTCCAGAAGCCGGTCCGTACCGGCTCTGGGCCGAGGCGACGCCGAAAGGCGGCGAGCGGGCCCTGGTCGCGTTCCGCCTGCGGGTTGAGGGCGGGCCGATTCATCAGCCGATTGCTCTCGTTCCGGATCGGGAAACGACCAAGGCCGTGATGGACGGACAATACCGCGTGACCCTCATGCCTCGGGACGCGGTTGCAGCGGAGAAACCCGTTGTCCTATCGTTTTCGCTCGCCCGTCCAGACGGGAGTCCGGTGACCGACCTCAGGCCCCTCATGTCAGCGGGTGGCCATTGCGTCGTGATCAGCGAGGACGCCCAGACATTCGTCCATGTTCATCCTACCCGCGAGGTCGATGCATCCTGGCGGGGCGGCCCGGACGTGGACTTTGAGACGACGTTCTCCACTCCCGGCTTGTACAAGGTCTGGGGACAGTTCCTCCGCGTCGGCACGGTCATCACAGCCGCCTTCGTGCTCGACGTGGTTCGACGTGAACAGTCACACGGCCTTACGCCTCATGAGGAGCGCGTTCGTCACCACGATCACGCTTGAGGCGGCCATGAAGAGCGCCCCCCACTCGGGTCGTAGGACGATTCCCATCGGCACTCCGACTCCCGCGGCGAGGGGCAACGCGACGGCATTGTAGCCCGTCGCCCAAACGAGGTTCTGCCGCATCTTGCTCGACGTGAGCCGGCTCAATCGGATGAGGCGAACGACGTCCCTCGGATCGTTCCGGACGAGGACGATGTCCGCGGACTCCATCGCCACGTCCGTCCCCGCACCGATCGCGATGCCGACGTCCGCTTGGACGAGGGCCGGCGCGTCGTTCACGCCGTCCCCGACCATGGCGACCCGCTGCCCCCGCTTCTGCAGCCGCTCGACCGCGGCGGCCTTGTCGCCGGGCAAGACTTCCGCGAAGAACGTGTCGAGGCCGAGCTGACCGGCGACGTAAGCGGCCGTGGCCCGGTTGTCCCCCGTCAGCATCGCGACGCCGATTCCCATCGTCTTGAGATCGGCGACGGCCTCACGCGATTCGTCCCGGATCAGGTCGGCGAGTGCGATAACGCCAGCCAGGCGGTCGTCGATGATCGCGTGGACGGTCGTCTTTCCCTGGGCCGCGAGGCGATCCGCTTCCGCGGGCGGTTCGAGGCCGAGGTCCTTGAGCAAAGCGCGATTCCCGAGGACGACCGAGTGTCTTTCCGCCTTCGCGCGGGCGCCTTTCCCGGGGAGGGCAGTGAAGTCGACGACCTCGGGCAGAGCGAGCCCCCGAGATTCCGCGTGCGCCACGATCGCCTTCGCGATGACGTGCTCCGAGTTCCGCTCCGCGCCGGCGGCGAGCCGGAGCATGTCGGCCTCCGACCAGGAGCCGAACGGGATGACATCGGTTACGCCGAACCGGCCCGTCGTCAAGGTGCCCGTCTTGTCAAAGAGGACGATGTCCAGATCCTTAGCGGCCTCGAGGCCGTCCGCGTTGCGTATCAGGAGCCCTCGCTGCGCACCCATCGTCGTCGAGATCACGGTGACCGTGGGGATCGCGAGGCCGAGGGCGTGCGGACACGCGATTACGAACACCGTGATCATCAGCGTGAGCGCGAAGAGGCTGTCCGCCCTCGCGACGCCGAACCAGTATGCAAACGTCGCGACGCCGAGGCTCACGGCGATCAGCGTGAGGGCCGTCGCCGCGCGGTCCGCGAGGCGTTGCACCCGCGGCTTGGATTCCTGCGCTTCGCGCACGAGATTCACGATCTGCGCGAGGGCCGTCTCCTCGCCCGTCTTCGTGACGCGCACTCGGAGCACGCCTTCTCCGTTAATCGTCCCGCCAAGGACCTTGTCTCCAGAACCTTTCGACACGGGTTTCGATTCCCCGGTGACGAGGGCCTCGTTCACAGAACTCGCACCTTCCAGCACGACACCATCGATTGGGACCTTCTCGCCGGGTCGCACGAGGACGACATCGCCGAGGATCAGGAGGGCCGTCTCGACCTCCTCGATCGAGCCATCGGCCTTCACGCGGTTCGCGGACGGCGGGATGAGCTTCACGAGCTCCCGCAACGCTCCGGAGGCCCCGCGGACGGAGCGCATCTCCATCCAGTGTCCGAAGAGGAGGAAGAGCACGAGGGTCGAGACCTCCCAGTAGAAGTCCGGAGCCGCGAATAGGAAGGTCGCGCCCACGCTGTACAGGTAGCCCGAGAGGACCGCGAGGCTCACGAGGACGTCCATGTCGGCCGTGCGGGCACGGAGCGCGGTCGCAGCGCCCCGGTAGAACGGAACGCCGCCGTACAAGACAATGATCGAAGCGAGGACTACGAGAACGAAGTTGAGTCCGACGAGATCCGGAAGGCGGAAACCGGCCCAAGACTGGATCGTCGGCGAGAGGATCAGGACGGGAATCGCAAGGCCGAGGACGACGAGGAACCGCCGACGCATCTCCTGCTCCATCATGGCGTTGTGATCGTGCTCCGCGGGCCGGCCGGTCGCGTGGGCCCGGTGCTCCGCCGCGACGATCTGCACGGTCGAGGGGCGGGCACCGCACTCGAGGCCGATTTCCCGGAGGCGTTGGACGACGGCCTCGGGTGACCCCTCCGGGGCGAGCGTGACCGTGACCGTCCCCGTCATCGGATTCAGGGAGACCGCGCGAACGCTAGGTACGTCGAGGAGCCGGGCCTCGACCCGGTCGCTGCAGTCGGGTGGTAGGTAGTCGCGAATCTGCAGGACGAGCTTGCCCTCCGCTGATCGCGCGACTATTGGCATGTGCTCCGCGTGGCCGTGATGTTCCATGCAACCCGCCGAACCTGGGCAAAGGGCCGACAGCCCATGAAACCGATGGGGCTATCGATCCCAGATGGCCAGTCCATCGAGGGACCAGCCCTAAGCACATCCGTCCGAAACTTGACGATTCATCGAAGGGTCACACGAATCGGAACTGACCCGAACAGGTCTGGCACATGTCGGTAGAGACTTTCCACTGGCATATCCCTCGATGCGCTTGCCGCTTTGCTTGCCGATGTACCGACTTCCCGCCGGGAGCATGCTATTTTATAACACACTGATGGTCGAGTTCAGCGACTCCTATATGGGACAAATTAAGTCGTCTCGCGCCTCGTGCGGACCGTAGATGCGAACCTTACCAACTCCATCGCCCTCTCCCATCCGAAAGGGCAGGACTTCCCCGGATCGGCGCCCGGCTCGCTTTTATGGACCGTCTGTCGATGCAGGTCTAAGGGCGAGGACATGCTCCTGATTCATTACTGGAACGGGAAGGAGGGACGGCACAAGGAGCTATTGAGACTTGGCTGCCCCCAATCCACCGTCTTGGAGTTGAGACGAACTAGTCACTGAAGGACGTGAAGGTACCCGCAAGGTCTCCATACTTTGACCTGGCGGAGAGCCAGAATTCCTTGTTCTCGGGATCTCCGGGGCGGAAGAGGTGGTCGTACTTTATCCTGTCCTCGTCCGGGGGGAGTCGCTCGATACAGCGAACCGAGAATTCGCGGAGTTGTCGAGCTGTCACAAGGTGCGGGCTGAGGAGGACGTAGAGGAGAGCCAGCTTCTCTATCTCCTTGAGTTCATGTTTCCTCTCTCTTGAAGCATTCCTGAGTTGCTGCAGAGCGATGATGACTTTGTCGCCGTTATTCAAGCGAGGAATCTCGAACTCGTTTTCGTGGGGGACACGACTGAGGAGATCCGAACCCTTCGGGCGCTTCATAATCCTCTCCTTCATCTCGGTCAAGCTCAAGGCCGAGCTCCCGGCCAAGATGAAAGTGCTGGAACGCGCTCCGGAATGGCTGCGTTCCAGAGCAGTCAGTAGAGTCTCGAACGGCCAAGAATCTCCTGGACGCGCATCGATTTCGTCCACGAAGCACAGACACGGCTTCTCGGTAGAGGTAACCTCCGCGATCTTTGAACGAAAGGCGGGCTCGTCCAACTCCGTCAAGTTCATCTCTTGATATAGGACGCTCGCCCCAAGCGAATCCGCCAGTTGCCGCGCAAAGTAGGTCTTTCCTGTTCCCGGGAGTCCCCAAATCAGATAGTTCTCTGGTTGACGAGATGACGACGAAAGGCTGTTTATTATCCTAAGTCTTAGATCCTTGAGCGAGTTTCGAACCTTCTCATCGAACCTTCGGTAACCCCCAATGACCCCGAAATCCGAAAGGTCAACTTTCTCCAATTGGGCGATGAATGCCGCAGCCTGTCGTGGTTCGTCACCAGCTCCCCCTTTTTCGAGACCCACTCTTTTCGTTAGAGAGACGAAGCGTGGATCCGAGCGAATATTCTCGAACCAGAATTCCGACTTGAGCTCAGTCAAGAGCGCCGAACGTTCCCGGTACGCCTTCTCCAACCATTCGAACGCGGTTTCTTTCTCTCCCAGGATCGAGTGCAAGGCAGCAATGTGGGCTGCGGCGGCTTCCAGGTTCGATACCTTTTCGGCCTCCCGCAGGATTTCCCTGGCTTCATTCGAATTGCCGCAGTGCACCTGTGCATAGGCCAAGTCAACCTTGTAGAGCGGAGAATTAGACCCTCTCAGGGATGCAGACCTGTGAAGCTCCTCGATCCCCTGGTCACAAACACCCATTTGAACCAGAGTCATGCCTAAGTTGTGATGCGCATCGGCGTGGTTCACGTCGATATCAAGCGCCTTGCGGAAGTAGGGAACGGCCTCGTCGAATCGATGCGAGTAGTACATCACAGTTCCCACTTCGTAGTTTACCTGGGGTGACAGAGGGTCAAGCTCTAATGCATGTATTGTCTGCGATACTGCCTCGTCGAACCGCAGCTGATTCATCAGAAGATGCGCATATCGCCAGTAGGCCTTGGCGTAGCTCGGGTTGACCTCTATCGCCCTTCTGATTTCAGCCTCAGCTCCCGAAAGGTTCCATTCAAACTGAAGCACTTTGGCAAGCGAGGTGTGGGCTTCGGCGAGGGTATCATCCAGCGCAATCGCCCTGAGCGCGTACTGCTTTGCCCTGGAAGACACCTCCTTGGAGGGGAGGGAACCTGCAAACGCTTGACCGGCATAAACGCTGCTAAGGGCGGCATGTGGCAAAGGAGAGTCGGGTTCTCTCTCGATGGCTTGCTCGAAGTAAGAGATCGCTTGCTGGAGGTCCTCGGCCCTGCCAGTGGACTTGTAGTAGTGGTAACGGCCCTTCAGGTAGAGCGAGTAGGCGTCGGCTCCCTCGGCTGTCCCTTCGGGCGCTCGTTTGTCCACCGCGGCTAACTGAACCTTCAATGCCCCTGCCACGCGCTTCGCGATGTCGCTCTGAATCTCAAGGACGTCCTTCACATCCCTGTCATAGGTCTTCGCCCACAGGTGCTCCTCGCTCTGCGCATCGACGAGCTGCACGGTGACCCGCAACTTGTTCTGGCCCTTCCGGACGCTGCCCTCCAAGACCGTCCCGACCTCGAGCTCTCGCGCGATTTCCGCGATGCGAACGTTTTCCTTTTTGAACCTCATCACCGAGGTCCTCGCAATTACGCGGAGGTCATGCATTCGTGATACTGTCGTAATTAGCTCCTCCGTGAGTCCGTCCGCGAAGTACTCATCTTGCGGGTCCGGACTAAGGTTCATGAGGGGCAGGATGGCTATTCGTCTCCTATCGCGCTTTTTGACCGGCCTCCGCTCCTCAGGCGACAACGACGGCACCGTCAGCTAGTCATCGTTGATGACGACAGAGGTCCTCGGGAATATATCTGTTAGTGGTCCGAAGGCATCTTCGTCACTTGGTCCTAGATGCGCCGAGGTGATCCCATCGCTCCGGGCAATCTTGGAACGTCGAGCTATCGGCAAGCTTGCGTCCTGAGGCCCACGAGCCATAGAAGGCAGCGTCATCGAAGTCAGCGCCAAGCGTCTTTGCCGTTCGAAGCAGACGGCAGTTAGGCGCTACACGTGCCTTCGGCTTGCAGAGTGAAACAGGCCTGTTGGGATTCGTCCTACTCGATGTGCGGCTGGCGGCGCCACGAAGCATCGCCGAGACCAAGATCTCGTGCAGAGGCCTAACCAGTCTGTGCGCCCTCTGATTTGCGCCGGACGAAGAATGTGCGATAGGCCAGTGCGAGCGCCGACACGGAGATGATCAGGATGATCGACCCGGAGATGAGCGGTACCGGCGTGGCGGCTCCCGGCTGCCTGGGCGCAGTCGAGAGCAGGAGGATGACCATCGTCGTCCAAAGTGGCCAAATCCACATCGCGTACCACGCCCAGCGCTCCCCTCTCCGAAAGCCCGTCAGGGAGACGGCACCTGAGAGAATGCCGACGATGAGGAAGTTCGCCCCTCCCGCTCTGACCTGATAGTCAATCAGGTTCGCGACATTCGGATCGGATGCCTGGAGATTCTCCCACGTCGTCCCGGTGAACCCTTCGAAGAGGGCGTTTTCGCCGCTCGCGAACGTCGCACCTCCGCTCCACATGTCGCCGGCCCCGAACAGAGCAATGAGGATGCCCAAGCCGAGGAACAGTTTCCAGACGTGGCGTTCGACGAGCGTACGGGTGACACGATTCGCGGATGCCGGGCTGACATTGGACATGATCCGACCCCCTTCTTGGAGGCGTGGGGGAATTGAACGGAGGGCTTGAAATGGTGCCGGTCACTCCAAGGGAGACACCTTGACGATACGGATTCCGACTCGATGAGGGTTCGGGCCTGGTCGGATTCGAAGCCTCGTTTGGCGCAGTCACACCTAGCGGAGAGTTTTCCACTCGGAAGCGATCAGAAGCATTCGCAACGGGCCTATGAGCATCGGTCCCGGTAGGAGAAAACCGACCCAGAAGAACATGCTCATGGGAAAGAGGACGACCGCCAGCTTTCCTCCCTTCTTGAGCGATCCCCAGAGCAAATAGCCCACTAGGAGCTCCAGGGCGCCTACGAATGCGAAGACGAGTCCGAAGGCCACCAAGGCATCCGGGCCAAGGCCTTCGATGAAGCCTCCACCGAACGCCCGAATTCCGAAAATGATGGGCAGTTGCTGATTCTCGAGGACATAGAGCGCTGTGTAGGAGACGAAGATAGGCAAGGGAATGCCAGTGAGGAAGAAGAGGATCGATGCTATAGTAACGTACCTGCCGCGACTCGTTATGGGGATTCTCTCAGCGGTGATTGTCATGTGGGTGTCCTGCTGGAAATGTCTTCAGCGGGACGTTCGTGGCCAACGCTGCCGGCACTGACCTCGGGAAATCTAGGACAGAAGTGACCAGACTCCGGGGCATCAAGGGGTTCTCCCGCAGTATGGATCTTCCGTGATGCGGCCCAGACAGCAACATCGAAGGCCACAAAAGGGTTTCGCACTCGTGCCTGAAACTTTCCATGGACCGGTCCGTTTCGGTGCAACAGAATTCTCCGAGTTTCCTCACTCCGACTGGCCATTCTCGGGAACAATGGGTGCGGGCCTGCTGGGATTCGTCTCAATCCATGTGATCGCACTCAGTCACAGAGGACTAAGTTGCGCCTTCGACCGGGTGGCGCTATGTAAAGCGCTGATTCCCGTGCCGGGAATCGGCCGTAACTACGGCTTCGGAAACCCAACCGTAGAAACTTTCCACTGGCACATCTCTTGATGGGCCTGCCGGGTTTGCTTGCCAATAGACCGACTTCCCGCCGGGAGCACCCAGCTGCCGTCGATATAGTCCCTATCGGTCTCACCTTTATAGACGCGATTCAATCGGGTCTCTCGAAGGTTTTTGTATGAACGCCTCATTCGCTCGACACGCTCCCACTGCGGTTCGCCGTTCCGTAAGGCCACGGCCGCTTCGGCTCCTGATCGTGATCGCGGCGGTGCTGATCGTCTCGATCCTACCGGCGACCGCGCGCGCGGACAATTCCGAGACCAGGCCCACGATCGTCCTCGTCCACGGCGCCTGGGCCTCGGCGCCCGGATGGGACATGGTCGTCGCAGGGCTCGAGAAGGACGGGTTCGCGACCGCGACCCCGACCCTCGGCCTGCTGTCGATCGCCGAGGACGTCGCAATCGTCCGCGCGGTGCTTGACGGCATCTCGGGTCCGAAGATCCTCGTTGGACATTCGTATGGGGGGATCGTGATCTCGAACGCGGCGTACGGCCGGTCCGATGTTCTCGGCCTCGTCTTTACGGCAGCGTTCGTCCCCGACCAGGGTGACTCGATCTTCAGCATCGGCGCGGGCTTCCATACGTCCGAGGCGTTCAACCACTTCATCTGGACGGGGACGCCTTTCGCATCGCCCGCCTTCATTGACTCGGCCTTTTTCGCGCAGTTCTTCTGTCAGGACCTCAACCCGAACCTCGAGGCGACCCTGAACGCGGAGCAGATCCCGCTCAACTTCTCTATCGCGTTGACCCCGTCCGGGCCGGTCGCGTGGCACACGCTCCCGTCGTGGTACGCTGTCTCGGGGAAGGACTTGATGGTCGATCCTGCGGAGGAACTCTTCATGGCGCAGCGGGCCGGGGCGACGACCGTGGTGTTCCCCGCGGCGAGCCACGCGGGAGGAATCACCCACTATGCGACCGGATTCGTGAAACTCATCGAGGAGGCCGTCCAGGAGACGGCGGATTGACGGGGCCGGGTTCGACCAAAACCCTATACGTCGGCGAAGATGTTAAGGAGCCGAGCCAGGTACGCAGTTGACAACTCCTTAGCGGTCAGCGATCAAGGTCAAACGTGAAGATGAAAGAGTTCCAGACGAAAAACCAAAAAGTGTCGCCGTTGAAGGCAGGCACCAAGGCACCGAACTTCACCCTTAAGACGACGCCGGATCAGCATGTCTCTCTCCGGGATTTTCTCGGCAGGCCCGTGGTTCTTTGCTTCTATCCTGCGGATTGGAGCCCCGTCTGCAGCGACCAGTTGGGACTCTATGCGCAGCTCATGTCTGAATTCAGGAAGTTCGACGCGGAACTCCTGGGAGTCTCCGTGGACGGCGTCTGGAGTCATCTGGCGTTTTCGAAGGATCGCAACCTGAACTTCCCGCTCCTCTCCGACTTCGATCCCAAAGGGGCCATCTCGAGGACGTACGGTGTCTTCGCCGAACGCAGTGGTGAATCAGCGCGGGCGCTGTTCGTGATCGATCCGAAGGGGATCATCCGGTGGAGCTACCTCTCACCGGACGGTGTCAATCCGGGAGCGGACGGGATCCTCTCCGCCCTGGAGAAACTCAAATCACCCGGCTGACGCGAGTGATCATGGCGAAGCCGAATTACCAGCCGCCGAGACTGACTCTGCCCGTCGGAGAATGGGACCACAGTGAAGGGCCGTCCAGTGCTCGCATGGTGCTGGTCGAGTACGGGGACTACCAGTGTCCCTACTGTGGGGCTGCCTACCCGATCGTGAAGAAGGTCCAGAAGGAACTCGGAACGAAGCTGCGGTTCGTCTTCAGAAACTTCCCCATCACGACCTCCCACCCGCAGGCGGAATGGGCCGCGGAAACCGCCGAGGCGGCCGCCGCCCAGGGGAGGTTCTGGGAGATGCACGATTTTCTCTACGAGAATCAAGCATCGCTCGGCGACCACGGATTCTTCGCCACTTACGAGAAAAAACTCGAGCTCGATGTGAAGAGGCTCGAGCAGGAGGTGGCTCAGCACGTCCATGCGGGTAGAGTTAAAGAAGACTTCATGAGCGGCGTCCGAAGCGGTGTCAACGGCACGCCGACGTTCTTCATTGGTGGCGCCAGATACGATGGCTATCCCGGATTTGGCCCTTTAGTCGCCGCGCTCGAAAGGGCCGAGAAGGGCTGACTGCAGCCGCCCTGTAGCTAGATCGTGTCAGTCGGCGCCCGCTGGGAGCACTTGCACATTGCAAAGCCATAAATCCAGCCCTCACGTGGTCCTGACTATGCCCATGATTGACGTCTATGCGCCGGCAAACCTCTTTCCGGCAGGGACCGACGGTGTGCTTGGCAAGGAGCTTACCATGGCCGTTCTCCGCGCTGAGGGTGTAGCCAGCCCCGGACCGTTCCACCTGAACAACACCGCCGCCTTCATCCACCGGATGGACCCGCACGCGGTTCACACGGCCGCAACCGACTCTGCCCGCGCGGTGCGCGTCCAGGTCATCACGCCTCCCGCGGCGTTGACCCGCGAGGGGCAGAGGCGGCTCGTCAAAGAGGCCACGGAGATTGTGACCAAGGTCTCCGGCGACCCGACGCAGGCGAGTCGTACCTGGGTGATCCTCACCGAGGCGGCAGAAGGCGGTTGGGGGCTCTCCGGCACGGCGTTCGGCCGCGAGGAGTTCGCGGCGCTCGCCGCCAAAGCCGCTGCGGCGCGGGCGAAGTGAGGCGTCCCGCCCCGGAGGGGAGTCCTGCATGTTGGGGCCCGCTTCGAAGTGGCTCACGGATCCGTGGTTGCGCGTTTCGCTCCTCGAGTTGAGCTCGCGATTCTCCGGTCGAGTGGACCGGGGGAACGGGAGCCGCTTAGCGGGCGGTCGATCCGCCGTCAACGGAGAGGGCCGCGCCCGTCATGAAGGATGATTCGTCGCTCGCGAGGAACAAGATGGACCGCGCGATCTCATCCGGATCGGCGGCGCGCCCCATCGGGATTCGAGCGGAGAGTCGCCGATAGTAGTCGTTGAAGCGGACACCCAACCGGCGAGCGTCCGCCTCCATCATCGGGGTACGGACTTCCCCCGGACAGATCGCGTTGACCCGGATGCCATCCCGCGCGTGTTCGAGGGCCATGCACCTCGTCATCAACAGGAGCCCGGCTTTCGACGCGCCGTAGACGGCGGAACCCGGGGTAGCCAGGAACCCCGAATCCGACGAGACGTTCACGATGACCCCACGCCGTCGCTTCACCATCCCCGGGAGCACGTACTTCGAGCACAGGAAGACGCCCTTCAGGTTGATGTCCATGACCCGGTCGTATTCCGTCTCCGTGAAGGCCTCGAGGTCCTTCTCAATCCAGATGCCCGCGTTGTTCACGAGCACATCGATCGGCCCGAGCATCCGTTCCGTTTCGCGCGCGAACCGACGAGCGTCAGACGCATTCGACACATCGCCGCGAATCGGTCGCACATCGCCGAAGGTTCGCAGGCTCCGGGTTGCCGCCCGCAGCCGGGGAAGGTTCCGCGCCGAGATCACCACCTTCGCGCCTTCGGTGAGGAACGCCTTTGCGGTCGCTAGTCCAATGCCCGATGACCCGCCCGTGACGAGGACGACCTGATTCCCGAACCGTGGCATGGCGCGGGAATCGTTGGCAGGAATATAGGATTCCTCAGACGCCTCGGGACTTCATGATTCGTCTCGCGCCGGCCCGGGTGAGGGCGACTAACGCGGCACCTGAGTGTGGATGATCTCAAGGACCCCTTCGCTCTTCATTCGTGTCTCCCGCAACCATCGAACTCGCCGAATCAAGGTAATCGGCACTCCGCATCTTTATCCGCAAGCCCTCGGTGCCGGACCATGGCCTCCAGCACCCCGGCGCCATTCGACCCGATGGAGCCGTTTGCGCGAGACGACATCCTGCGAGAAGTCCTCGACGAACTCGCGAAGTTCGACTACAAACTCTACGGGCCGATTCCTGTGCGGCTCCATCGAGGCCAGCCGACAAAATACGAATTCGACATCAACCTCGGCGTGGTGCACTTCACGGAGCAGGA
>Ga0209157_1001663_pt1 | contig 18370 bp, 15 predicted proteins | sample GraSoiAngelo_135_FD_185892 | JGI IMG/M metagenome (GOLD analysis project Ga0209157, IMG submission 185892) | Grasslands soil microbial communities from the Angelo Coastal Reserve, California, USA - 14_0929_05_40cm (SPAdes) (version 2) | ecosystem: Environmental > Terrestrial > Soil > Grasslands ...
TGCGGGAGCCACTGTGAATCCCAGCATAACGGTCATGGCCACAACCCCGGTCAGTACTCTGCCATTCATGATTTCCTCCTTGATTGAGACGATCCGACTTATCCCTGTGCCGCTGTCTTTGCCGGACAGGTGTTGATCCCAAACAGTTTCCAGGCCGGACAGAATCCCCACGCGCCGGTGACCAGGGCCACGGCTCCCACCACGTAGGCCGCCACGGCTCCCCAGCTTGGAAGCTCCGTGAAATACCCGATGCCGATCACAGTGATCCCCAGCACGACCCGAATCATCCGGTCAACATTTCCCACGTTGCAGGTCATGGCTGCACCTCCTTATGCAGGGGCCTCGCACAGTTCCTCCAGTCGTTCCCACCGTTTGGCTTCCTCAGATTTGGTGGCACACTCACCGGTTCATGAGTGTCCCGCTTGCAGCAATAGATCAGCGCGAGGATCAGGATGGCGAGCTCGCCCGAGTTGCTCATACAGCTTGCGGTCTTCATCGGTGAGGGAAGTCGGCATGACGATTTGCAAGGTGTAAAACAAGTCGCCGCGTCCGCCCGCCGCAGTCGGGAGTCCCTTGCCCTTGAGCCGGAGCTTGCTGTCCGCGCGACTGCCCGGCGGAACCTTCACGCGCACAGGGTCCGCCAAGGTCGGCGCCAGGACCTCGGCACCAAGGGCGGCTTCCCACGACCATACAGGCAGCGTGACGTGAAGATCGGCGCCTTCGCGACGGAACACCCGGTCCGGCTTGATGTGGACGCGCAGGTACAGATCGCCGCGCTTGCCTCCGTTGCGGCCGGTGGCACCCTTGCCGGCGACACGCACGCGCGTGCCGTCTTGGACCCCTGCCGGAATTTTCACCTCAATCGTGCGATGTTCAGTCTGGCCGCCGGTGCCGCCGCACGTGGTGCATGGGCGGCCACGCTGATCTCCGGTTCCCCCACAGGCCTGGCAGGGGACCTTTTCAGCGAGCCGGATGCGGCGGCTGACCCCGGTCAATACCTCGCGGAGGGTCAACTCGACTCCGGTTTCGAGATCCTCGCCCGGTGTGGTGAATCCCCTGAAGGCCGAACCGCTTCCGGTGCGCGATCCTCTCCCGAAGATCGTCTCAAAAATATCGCCAAAGTCTTGCTCCCCGCCGAAGGCAAATTCCGGCCCCATGTCTGCGCCAGCGCCAGATCCAGCCTGTTGCCGGGCTCGCTCATAGGCCTCGCCCTCCTGCCAGCGATGGCCGTACCGGTCGTATTTCTTTCGTGTCTCAGGATCACCCAGGACCTCGTGCGCCTCGTTCAGCTCCTTGAACTTTTGCTCCATCTGCGCTTTCTTGGGTCCGCTGTGCAGATCAGGGTGGTATTGGCGGGCCAGCCGGCGGTAGGCCTTCTTGATCTCATCGACTGTGGCAGTACGAGGCACCGCAAGGATGTCATAGTAATCGCGTTGGGCGGATGCCATTGTGTGACGCTCAAGGCTCGGGTGAAAGCTTGATCGAGTGCAGCTTACGGTGTCCGCGCAATCTTTTCAAGGAGGGAGCTGATGGCCGATAGCTTATGACCAATGGCCGATCGCATACGCCGGGCCGCGGGTTTCTTAGCTATCAGCTCTTAGCCATCAGCCATGAGCTCCTTGGGTGCTAGCGCGGGATCCCGGCCTTTGCGCGCGCCATCATCTTGCAATAGGAGCAAGTCTCTGCCGTTGTGGGCTGACCGCAGGTGGCGCAGGGGCGCAAGGTGGCTTGATCCTTTTCGGCCATCGACGTTGGGACCGGCCGGGCTTTGGCCTGCTTCTCAAGAAAGCCCCAGTAGAAGCGTTGCTTGGTGCCGGGCGATTCCGTTTCCAGTCGGTTCAGCACCTCTTTGTAGAGCAGCAGCTTCGAGCCCTTGGCCATGGGGCATTCTTCGACGATATAGTCGATCCGGTTCAGCACGGCGTAGGCGGCGAGCTCTCGCTCAGTGAGCCGGTACAGTGGCTTGACCTTCTTGGCGAAGCCCTCGACCGAGGCCGGGAGACTGGGGCTTTGCTTGTCTAAATAGTCGTCCTGCCAGTGCAGCACATTGCCGAGCAGACGAGCCGCCTCGTCGTCCAGATTGTGACCGGTGGCCATGACGTCGTAGTCCTGCTCTACCGCGGCGCGGTTGAACTGATAGCGTTTGATCGTGCCGCAGGCCGAGCAGGTGGGCCGGTTGATCAGATCGGCCAGTTCCCTGATGCCCGCGCCTTCTTCCTCCTGGACGGTATGAATCAGCAATGTGGCGTGACAGGGTTTCGCGACCCTGTCGGCGTACCGCTCTACCTCCTCGCGGGATTTCGCCGAGTAGCCGGGGATGCCGAGGTCCACATAGAGCGCATCGGCGTGGTAGCCCAGCTTGAGAAGAACATCCCATAGCGCCAGGCTGTCTTTCCCGCCGGAGACTGCGACGAGGATGCGGTCCGCTCGGCCGAACATCCGCTCAGCCTTGATCGCGCGCGAGACCTGGTCGTGCACGAACTCATTGAAGCAGGGCTTGCAGAAGGCCGCGTTGTGGCGTGGCAGCCCGATCACTGCCTTCGTCTTGCATTTTACGCAGTTCATACTTGCCTTCGTTAGGCGTGAGGCGTCAGCTTGCGTCATTGCGTCGAGCGTCTTTTGCGTCTGTCGCGACTGACGCTACGGACGCCGCACGCGTGGACGCTTTCTCACGCCTCACCCCTTACGCCTTACGACCGAACCACCTGAGATGACCGGCCTCACTTCCACTTCATCGGTGTCTTTCAGCATCTCATCCTCAGTGACGAGATCATCTCCCCGAATGACGAGGTGAGCTTCCGCGACCAGGTTCAGGTCGCGAAGCAGTTCACGCACGCGTTTCGGACCCTTGATTTCCACCTGCCGCTCAGGATGGCTGAGTTGAATTTTCATGGCCAGATCATATGCCTCCTCGGGGGGTAGGGGCAAGCGGTGGTTCTTTCGTGAGGCGTCAGGCGTGAGGCGTAAGAAAGCGTCCACGCGTGCGGCGTCCGTAGCGTCAGTCGCGACAGACGCAAAAGACGCTCGACGCAATGACGCAAGCTGACGCCTCACGTTTCACGCCTTACGGCATTAAATCGAGGCTTCGCGCAGGGACTTGGCCGAGTCCTCGGGCGTGACGGGGTTGATGTAGAAGCCAGTTCCCCATTCGAAACCCGCCACCTGGGTCAGTTTGGGGATCACCTCGATATGCCAGTGGTAAAACTCGTTGGTCTTCTCGTGGAGCGGCGAAGTGTGCAGGATGAAGTTGAAGGCCGGCCTCGACAGGACGCGGTCCATCCGTCGCAGGGATTCCGAGAGAATGGGGGCCAGCAACTCGAAGTGCGTTTTCTGACTATCCTCGAAATATGCCGAGTGCCGCTTCGGGAGGATCCACATCTCGAAGGGAAACCGCGGGGCGAATGGGGTAATGGACACGAACTCCGGGTTCTCAGCAACCAGACGGTCGCCATCTCCGAGTTCTTGCCGGAGAATGTCGCAATAGATGCACCGTTCCCTCTGCTGGAAATGCGCGCGGCACCCTTCGATCTCGGCCGTGACGCTGCCGGGGATGACGGGTAGCGCGATCAGTTGCGAATGGGTATGTTCCAGGGTGGCGCCAGCGGCTACCCCATGGTTCTTGAAGACCAGGATATACCGAAAGCGGAGATCCTTCTTGAGGTCGACCATCCGGTCGCGGTAGGCCCAGAGGACATCCTCAATCCGTTTGGACGGCATCTCGGCGAGAGTGTCCTTATGCTCGGGAGTCTCAATAATCACCTCGTGCGCGCCGATGCCGTTCATGCGGTCATACAGGCCGATCCCTTCCCGCCCCAGGTCGCCCTCCACCTGGAGTGCGGGGAACTTGTTGGGCACCACACGGACGGTCCAGCCCGGCGAATTCGGCTCGCCGCCCTGTGGACGGTAGGCCAGGATTTCTTTGGGGGTGAGCCGTTCCTGGCCGGGGCAAAACGGACAGAGGGCGGTGGGGGCCTGTCGAGCCGCCGCGCTGTGACCACTCTGAAAGAAGTCTCGTGGACGGCCGGCCCGGTCGGTCGAAATAATCACCCACCGTCCCATGACCGGATCTCGACGTAACTCAGGCATAGTTCCTCACGTATGATTTGGTGATTTGGCGATTTGGTGATTGAAGGATTTTCACTGACTAAACCATGAAATCACTAAATCACCAAATCGTCAATTCTTCTCAGACCCTCCACATGATCGCCTCGTAATCCTGATCCGGCACCCTCAGAACTACCGCCTGACGCCGCGGATATCGCTCCGTCTCGAGGCCGTGTTGCATCACGACGAGGGTCATCCTGAACTCTTCCCCTGCCTGTAGCGTGAGATCCTTGAACGGCACGGCCAGCTCAAGAATCTTGCGCCGGCAGATGGTGTGGTAGCGACCGACCTCGGAGAAGGAGTGATCGGGAGAGGCGGAACAGAGGGTGAAACTGTCCGGCCCGGGCGCGACGAGTGAAAAGACCAGCCTGTAGGACAGGGAGGCCGTGAGCACATGCAGCTCAACGGCCAACCCGGCCTGATCGGCCAGCGCGTCGTCGTCGGGATCGAGTCGGAGGAAGAGCGCATCGACACTGCATCCGAATTCGATTGCGGTGAAGAAGCCGTGCGACTTCCACATGGACCCACGGGGAGGATCAGGTTCAATGGCACCGGCCCCCCGCCATTCGAAGAAGTCCGAGATAAGCCCGTCAATGGTGGGAGAGAGCAGACTGACCGGCAGGCGAACCGGATCGGATTCGTGCAGCCCGTCGAGACTTATGACCGGCTCGTTGAGGATCTCCGGAGCCGGCGCACCAGCTCTTGTAAAGACGTTCCGCAGGTGCGTCCGGAACAGGCGGTCGAATTCCGATTTGTAGTCCGTCTCAAACTCGTCGCCGTACCACCAAAACCAGTCGCTGCCTTCGGCCGCGTACAGTTCCTCCCACGCTTCGCGGGCCTGGTCCGGTGACAGATCGCGGCTCAGCTCCACCAGCCGGGCGCGCGTGTGCCGGAGCAAATCCCAGGCCCGGTTGTCCTCCTCATGTCCCAGCCAGATCTTGAAGTCCTGGTTGATCCAGGACCCGCTGTGGAGGTGCTCGAGCCGGGCTGCGGGGGGCATAATCTCCAAGGAACGACTGATGGTCTCGGCCGAGAATCGAACACCTTCCGGCGAGTGAGGCGAGTCTTTGGCCAGCTCAGCATAGAGCCGGGATAAAACGCGTTCTCCTCCGTCATGGTAATGTTCCCATGGATTTTCCCCGTCCAGGATGATCGGGATCAATACATGATCACCAGGCGCGCGCTGCACGATGTGGGTGAGCCGGCGCAGCACGTCCTCCACGGCTGACTCCGGCATCGTCCTGGCATAGACAAACCCAAACGCATCGGAGAGCTCGCGGTCGCGGAACAGGATTGTGACGTCCTCTCCTGGTTGCCCGACCGTGTACGGATGATAGAGATCCTGGTGGCGATTCCAACTGCCAAGCGAACGGGCCAGCACGCCTTCATCCGTGGCCATCCAGCGAAGCCCCGCTCGTCGCAGTATCGGGGCCATCTCGGGACACACCGAGCCTTCGGACGGCCACAATCCGGCGGGAGGCATGCCAAACAGCTCTTCATGGAGGGCCACGGCTTTTTGAATTTGCGCCTCCGCGTCGGCCGGTGCTTGAAAGCGCTGGGGTAGGGCCGTCTCCGGCCGAGACCTCTTGGCGAAGTCTGTATCAATCAGCAAAGGCAGGATGGGATGGTAGAAGGGACTGGTGGTCAGTTCGATCCGGCCAGACTCGGCCAGTTTCCGGTAGAGAGGGATGATCTGCGAGACGGCATCTTGCTGGAGGGCCAGAACCTCTCGCTTGTCGTCCTCAGTAAACCCCCGACCTTTGACGCGAAGGACGGCTAACCGTGGGTGTCGAGCTACCGTGCCGTAGCCGAACCAGGCCAGGTTGTGCCATACCTGCAGGTCCAGGAAATCCTGTGACGTGAACCGACGCGCCAGCCGATCCAGGTCTTGTCCCGTCACGTCCGTGCCACGCTTGACCAACAGCTCGTGGTAGCGAGAATAGGGCCGTACCATGGTTCCCCAGTTCGCGGCAAAAAAATGACGGACGATGAAGGCCCGCTCAGGCGGCGAGAGTTCCGCCGCTGGGCGCTGCGCGTGTTCGAGGAAGAGGTCGCGTACGGATCCCGACGTCAACTCCTTGAGTTGGACCAACAAGGAGGGGGTAAAGTTGACGGTGGCCCGCACCGTGGGGAACCGTTCCAGCAAGGAGGCCATGTCGAAATACGCTTTCGTGGCATGCAGCCGGACCCAGGGCATGCTCGCGGACCCCGACACCGGGTCGGTATAGTAGGGCTGGTGCATATGCCAGAGAAAGCAGATGTGGGCGGTTTTCATGATTGGCTGATCTGCAGCGATGACTGCAGTATCTCATAGGGCAGGCAGGGTTTCAATAAAGCGCCGTTGATCGTTTCTGCGACAAGCGGATGAAAATCAGGTATAAATGGAGGAGAAGCGGGAGCCGGGAACGTGTCATGCAAAACGGTCAAGCACTCTCGTGCCGGGCAACACACGTAGCCGGCAGTATCTGGCGGTATTGGTTGCCGGTCGCGGCCTATGCCGGCCTCATCTTCTATCTGTCTTCGCTCTCGCATCCTGAAGAATATGTTCCGTCACTGCTTGCGGAGCTTGGAGACGAGGTCCTCCACGCCGTGGAGTACGGATTGTTGAGCGTCCTCTGTTACCGAGCCTTCCGCCATGGGGCAGGCGCATGGGCGGCCCGGTACGCATTGCAACTCGCCATTGTCGCCGCTGCAACCTATGGTGTGACCGATGAAGTCCATCAAGCGTTCGTGCCTTTGCGCGTAGCGGAGGCCGGTGATGTTCTCATGGATATGATCGGTGCAGCTATCGCAGCCACAGGGTGGAGCTGGACCGTCGAGCCCTAGCTCACTGTCCTGTCTTTACCAGGCGTAGGCCTCCGGCGCGGGCCCGCCAGGTCCGGGAAAAATCTCGTCGAGGCGCTTCATGGTCTTGGAGGTCAGCGTGATCTCCAGCGCCCGGAAAGATTGGTCCAACTGCTCAACCGTACGCGGCCCGATGATGGGCGCGGTGACGGCCTTTTGGTGCAGGAGCCACGCGAGGGCCACATCCGCTGGCCGTTCATTGATCTCGCGGCAGAACGTCTCGTAGGTTTCGAGTTTCGTTCGATGCTTTTTGAGGTCACGTTGCAGGTCTTCCTTGGCCCGGCGCCCCTCTTTAGCTTTTTGGAGCACGCCGCCTAGTAGCCCACCGGCCAGTGGACTCCAGGGGATCAGGCCCACTCCATAGGCCTCGCAGGCTGGAACCACTTCCAGCTCCACCGCCCGCTCGGTCAGATTGTACAGACTTTGCTCGGACACCAGGCCCAGGAAGTGCCGGCTTCTGGCGGTCTCCTGCGCCTGCGCAATGTGCCAGCCGGCGAAGTTGCTGCTCCCTACGTACAGGACTTTGCCTTGGTCGCAGAGCTGCTCCATCGCCTGCCAGATCTCCTCCCAGGGTGCTGCTCGATAAATGTGGTGCATCTGATACAGATCAATGTGGTCAGTCTTCAGCCGGCGGAGACTCTCCTCGCAAGCCCGTCTGATGTGAAGCGCGGAAAGCCGCGCTTGGTTGGGCCAATCTCCCATCCGACCGTAGACCTTGGTGGCTAGCACCACTTTCTCCCGCCGACTGCTTCCTTGCGCAAACCACCGGCCGATGATCTGTTCGGTGACACCCTCACCGGTCCGACCGCCATACACATTAGCCGTGTCGAAAAAGTTGGTCCCCAGTTCCAACGCCCGATCCATGATCTTGAAACTGTCTGCCTCATTTGTGTATGGCCCGAAATTCATCGTGCCAAGACACAGGCGACTGACTTTCAGGCCGGATCTGCCCAAGTGAACGTATTCCATCAGGTGACTCCTCCGCAAGTCATGGTTGTTTCATGCGAGCAGGATACCGGTTTTCTCTATTCCGTGACAAGCTGTGAAGCCCCGGCTATAATTCGGTCTGTATGCCGACTGCTGATCCTCCTCTGCCCAAGCATGCAATGGCTCCGCCGGATCGCGCGCTCGTCGCTGAGACCGTGCGGGCGAAGCTCCCATTTGTGGCTGAACTCCTCACGCTGGCCCCCCTTGCAGGAGACGCCTCCAACCGCCGCTACTTCCGGGCGCAATTGGTCGGCGGTCCGCCTCGGTCCCTCGTGCTCATGCAGCTCGCGGAGCCCGAGGCCTTCAAACAGTCGGAGGAGGCGGTCAGCGGTGCATCGGTCTCGATCACCGAACTCCCCTTCATCAATATTCTTAACCATCTCGTCAAGGCCGACGTAGCGGTCCCGGCTCTGTACTATTACGATCAAGCAGCCGGGCTTCTGTACCTGGAGGACTTTGGGGATGTGCTGCTGACCCAGGCTTGCCAGAGTGCTTCGCGATCCGACATCGCACGGCTCTATCGCCATGTGATTGATATGCTGGTGCGGATTCATCAGAAGGCGACTTCTCCGGCGAATCAGGCCTGTCTGGCTTTCCATCGCCGCTTCGATGTCCCGCTGCTGATGTGGGAGTTCGACCATTTTCTGGAGTATGGGGTGGTGGCCCGGCAGGAGAAGCCGATGTGCGCCGATGACGAGCAGCCGGTGAGGGAGGAGTTTCAGAAGATCGCCGAGCTGCTGGCCGCGCAGCCACGTGTCTTCACCCATCGCGATTACCATTCTCGCAATCTGATGGTTGATGGTCACCGATTAGGAGTGCTGGATTTTCAAGACGCCCTGATGGGCCCGGCCACCTACGATCTTGCCTCTCTGCTCCGAGACGCCTACGTCGCGTTGGAGGAATCGTTGATTGACGAGCTGATCCAGTACTACCTGGACCGGATGGCCGAGCAGGGGACTGTGTGGGCTGACCGGGCGGCGTTTCGACGCCTGTTCGATTTCACCAGTATCCAGCGGAACCTCAAAGCGGCGGGTCGCTTCGTCTATATAGATCGGGTCAAGAAGAACCCAAAGTTCCTAGCAGACATTCCACGCGTGCTTGGGTACGTGCACCGCAACCTGGCGAAGCATCCGGAATTGCAGACGCTCCGTAAACATCTCACGCCGTATGTACCTGAACTCCAATAAACTCGTAAGGCGTGAGGCGTTAGGCGTGAGGCGTGAACTCTCTGTCTACGGCGGGGCTCTTTCCGTTACCCCTTACCCCTTACCCCTTACCCCTCACGAGGTCTCATGCGCGCGATGATTCTGGCGGCGGGCCTCGGCACACGCCTGCGCCCGCTCACCGACACCCTTCCCAAACCACTCCTGCTGATCGGGGGCACGCCTCTGATCCTGTGGAATCTGTTGTTGCTCCGGCGACACGGGATCACAGAGGTCATCATCAACCTCCACTACCTCGGCCATCTCATCGAAAAGGAGCTTGGCGACGGCTCGCGGTTCGGCCTGCGCATTTCCTACTCACGTGAACCGGTTATTCTAGGCACGGGCGGAGGCATCAAGCAGGCGGAGCCGTTTTTCAACGGCGAGCCGTTCGTGGTGCTGAACGGGGACACGCTTCTGGAATTAGATCTGGGCACAGTTGTCCAATTTCACGAGCAGCGGAATGCGCTTGCGACGATGGTGCTCCGGGAGGATCCTGACGCGGATCGATGGGGTGCGGTGGAGACCAATCCGCAACAGCGCGTGGTCCGCATCGTCGGTCGCGGGCTGGCTAAGGGCGATCAGACTGCCAAGCGCATGTTTGCGGGCGTGCACGTGATGCACCCGCAGTTGCTGAAGGATGTGCCGACGGGGCAGGCCTCCTCGATCATCGACGCCTATGTGGACGCGATTCAACGCGGAGCAGTCATCATGGGCTACGGGACGGACGGCTACTGGTCGGATGTCGGCACGCCTGAGCGTTATGCCCAGGCGCAGCAGGATGCGGAGAAGGGGCTGATCGCCTTGACGGCGCGCCAGCGGTCTTGAGCGAGAGAACGGAGTGACGAGCGTGGCCTCGAACGGGCCTCATGTTCAAGCGATGCGTTGCGCTGCGGGCTTCTTCTGGGCCGTCATCAGGCGGGTCTTACGCAGCGACATGAGGGTGCGCTGTTGATCGGTCGGCGCGTGAGGCGCTGACGTCTTCTCCCCGTAGGTCTTCAAAAATCGGTCCACGACTTGGAGCGCCTCGCCCTGGTGCCCTGCTCGTTCCAGCAGATCAGCTAGCCGGAGATAGGCCGGCAAGACGAACGCGAGGTCGCGATCCGACTTCGCGTTGTCCGTGACAAAGCGATACCTCTGGAGAGCAATTTCCTGATTACTGCCTTCATTGCGCATGGCTTCCAGCATGTGCACCGAGATACGATCCATGGTTCCGCTGACACCTTGTGCCCACTGTCCTCCAAGCAACTCGTCTAGTTCCTTCTCCGATAACTGGATCCCTTTCGCAGTGGAATTCGCTTTGAGTTGCTGCAACAAGCGCCGCGCCTCCGGCCAACCGCCGTAAAGTCCTATCAAAAGGCACCGGCAACCGGATGGATTGGTGCATGCTCCGTGCAGCGGCGTGAATTTCTTCGTCGCCGCGACGATCGGGAGAAAGGCCTTGCCGTTGGCTTCCAGACACACTGGGCAGATGTGACCGTCCTTGGGAGTGATATGGATGAACATGCGGATGCCGGACCGGTCCCAGAAATCAACGGCGTGGATACGGCCTGCTCGCACCTGCATTTCATGAAATACCCAGAGAGCCAGCAAGCCCAGAATGGCGAGGAAATACGGAACGAGATCGTCGAAGATCATGGTGGTCTGCCTCGCGTGAGTCCCCTCACCTAGTCAATGTTTCTTGTACCACGGCTTTCTCAATGCAAGAAGACAAAAGTGTTTTCCTGCACGGGGCAGAAGGAAGACCTCCCCAGTCGTCGGTATCTGGTGTTCTACGCAGGGAGAGCAGGGAAGAGAGCGCGGAGGGTACGTCGCCGGTGCGCTACGCGATGCCCGCCGGTCTGAACCGGCGCAGGCGCAGCGCGTTCCCCACGACGCTCACGGACGAGAGGCCCATGGCGGCAGCGGCCCAAATAGGATTGAGCATGCCAAGCGCTGCGGCTGGGATCAGGAGGATATTGTACATGAAGGCGGCGAACAGATTCTGTTTGATGTTCCTGGTGATCGCGCGTGATAGGGCAATGGCGGTGACCACGCCCCGCAGGTCCCCGCTCATGAGCGTGATGTTCGCGGCCTCCATTGCGACGTCGGTGCCGGTTCCGATCGCGATTCCGACATCGGCCTGAGCCAGCGCCGGCGCATCGTTGATCCCGTCCCCCACCATTGCCACGACCTTACCTTGTTCCTGAAGCCGTTTGATTTCGCGGGCCTTTTGCTCGGGCAATACCTCCGCCAGCACGCGATCAATCTTGACTTGCTCGGCGATGGCCTTCGCGGTTCGTGGATTGTCGCCGGTCAACATGACCACTTCCACCCCAAGCTGATGCAAGGCGTTCACCGCCTCGCGGGCGTGGTCCTTGAGCTGATCGGCGACCGCGAGCAGGCCAATGATCTGAGGGGGCTGAGCTGTGCCGGGCTTGGCGAGATTCTGGACAGCCAAGTACATCGGGGTCAGGCCGTCGGACGCGAGTTGCTCGGCGGCCTTGTTCGCCTCTGCGCTGACCAGGATGCCCTGCGCTTCCATCAGTCGGAGATTGCCCAGGTACAGGCAGAGGATCTGTGATCCCTCGCCGACCGTGGCGCGCATGCCGTGGCCTGGGATGGCGGTGAAGTCCCTGGCATCTTCGAACATCAGGCCTCGTTGATGGGCGTGGCACAGGATAGCCTCTGCAACTGGATGCTCTGAACCCTGTTCGGCCGATGCCGCGATCGCTACCAGGCGGTCCTGGGTCCAGCCATCGGCGAGTGGCACCACTGCGCGAACGGCCGGTTCGCCACGCGTCAGCGTCCCGGTCTTATCTAGCACGACCGTCGTGAGTTGGTGCGCTCGTTCCAGGGCATTGCCGCCTCGGATCAACACACCGTGCTCGGCGCCCTTCCCGATGCCAACCATAATGGAGGTCGGCGTCGCAAGCCCGAGCGCGCAGGGGCAGGCGATGATCAACACCGCCACGAAATTGACGAGCGCATGGGTGAGCGCCGGAGGCGGTCCGAACATGAGCCAAAGCGCGAAGGTGACCGCGGCGATTCCGATCACGGCCGGCACGAAATAGGCCGCGATCCGATCCGCGAGCCTGGCGAGCGGCGGTTTCGCCGCCTGCGCTTCTTCCACAAGGCGGATGATCCGAGCCAAGGCCATCTCGCGCCCAACCTTGGTCGCCTCGACCCTCAGGCTTCCGGTCCGATTGAGGGTGGCACCGACCACCAGATCGCCTGGCTGCTTGTCCACCGGAAGGCTTTCGCCTGTGAGCATGGATTCATCCACCGTTGAGGTCCCGTGGCGCACGATCCCGTCCACCGGCACTTTTTCACCAGGCCGCACGATGACGACATCACCGATGCGGACCTCCTGAATCGGGATGTCCTGCTCGCGGCCATCGCGGATAATCCGCGCGTCTTTCGGCTGCAGGCCGATCAGTGTCCTGATCGCCTCGGAGGCGCGCCCTTTCGCCCGCATCTCCATCAGGCGTCCGAACAGAATCAGTGTGATGATCGCGGCCGAGGTGTCGAAGTACACGGCAGGAGCCAAGCCGCCGGCCGTAAAGAGCTGAGGAGCCAGAGTGGCGAGCAGGCTGTACAGGTACGCTGCCGAAGTTCCGACTGCGATGAGGGTGTTCATGTCGGAGGAGCCATGACGGGCGACCGCGTAGGCTCCCTTGTAGAACTGCCAGCCGGCCCAGAATTGAACGGGCGTGGTCAGGAGAAGCTGTAACCAGAAAGACGCCGATCTGGTCAGGGACACCCCAAGGTGTTCCGCCATGCCCAGGACCATCACGGGTAGGGTCAAGGCGGCGGCGACTCCAAACCGTAGCCGGAGGTCTCGATCGGCAGCCTTCGCACGTTCCTCCTTCGCTGCCGGCGTCTCTGTCTCGCCTGCAGTCAGCTCGGGGGAAGCGACCGGTGTGTAACCGAGGCTTTGGATCGTCTGGTGAATCGCAGGCAGGCCTGTGACTCCTGGCAGGTACTCGACCGTGGCCTGCTCGGAAGCCAAATTGACCGAGGCACTGACGACACCCTGCATCGTCCCTAATCCCTGCTCAATCCTTGAAACGCAGGAGGCGCAGGACATGCCTTCGATGGGAATCGTCACCGTGACGGGCGAGTATTGAGTGCTGAGTGCCGAGGACTGCATCTCTTGCGTTGATCGCGGGGCACCCATTGCTCCAGGATGCAATGGGTCCCGGTCCGTCGCGACGGCTCGACCCCTCGATTCGCACTCGGGGTCGACCCTGAGCCTGTCGAAGGGTCGACTGAGCTCGCCGAAGTCAGACGCCGGACGCGAAAGACGCTCCGCGCCTGCAGACCTCAGTCCTCGTTGCTCAGCCCTTATCGCTGGTCCGAGCGTGATGATCTGCGGATCTGGCGCCCGGTGCCCTCCCATTCCCTTGGGCCCGTCACGAAGAATTCGCTCGGGGTCAGCCTCAAAGGTCCGCTTGCAGCCCGGCGCGCAGAAATAGTAAGTGGTCCCCTGATAGGCCGCGGTAGCCGGGGCCTTCCGTTCATCCACGGTCATGCCGCAGACTGGATCAATCGCCATCGCGTACACACAGAAACCGTGAGGGGTAAGGGGGTTGACAGACCGTTAGGCGTGAGGGAGCGTCCACGCGTGCGGCGTCCGTAGCGTCAGTCGCGACAGACGCAAAAGACCCTCGACGCAATGACGCAAGCTGTTGCCTAACGCCTGACACTTCACACCTAACTTCCCCTCGCGCCCAACGCCTCACGAAAGCTTCCAGCGGCTTTCATAGTACCAGTTTTGCGGGAATACTGTTCAACTGCTGTAGGGGTCGGAAGGGACGCCTTTCTGCTTGATGAGGCGGGCCAGATAGGTCCTTTGGAGTTGAAGCCGCTCGGCCGCTTTGGTCTGGTTCCCCTTCTCGTGCTGGAGCGCCCGCAGGATGAGAGTACGGCTGTGTTGCTCCATGGATTTATGATAAGGGAGGTCCAGATAGCCCGGCTGGTGCTCAACCGAGCCCGTGGCGGTTTCCTGGAGTGACAGGGCGAGCAGCTCAGGTTGGATGACCTCATGCGGGCACAGCACCACGGCGCGGGCGATTGCGTTCTCCAGTTCTCGGATGTTCCCGGGCCAAGCGTAGTGTCTCATCGCGGTGATCGCCTCGTCGCTCAGCTTCATCACCGGTCGCTTAGCCTCTCGTGTCTGTCGGCTCAGAAAGAATTCCGCCAGAGCCGGGATGTCCTCCGGCCGCTCCCGGAGCGGTGGAAGGGTCAGGCTGACGACATTCAGACGAAAGAACAGGTCCTCCCGAAACTGTCCGGCCTTGATGGCCTGTTTCAAGTCCGTATTCGTGGCAGCGATCACCCTGATGTTGACCTTGACCAAGCGGGTGCCCCCGACCCTGGTGAACTCGTGGTCTTGCAGGACGCGTAACAACTTGGCTTGCAAGCCCGACGGCATGTCGCCGATCTCATCCAGGAAGACCGTGCCTCCGTCGGCCATCTCGACTTTGCCTTTCTGCAGACGGTCGGCTCCGGTGAAGGCGCCCTTCTCGTGCCCGAATAGCTCATTTTCGAGCAATGTGTCGGTCAGTGCCACACAGTTGATGACGACGAACGGCATGGCCCGGCGCGGACTCCACTGGTGGATCGAGCGCGCAAACAGTTCCTTCCCGGTTCCGCTCTCGCCCAGTAGGAGCAGGCTGGCATCGGAGTTGGCCGCGCGCTCGGCCGCCGCCATGACCGCTCTCATTTTCTGGCTCGTACCGACGATGGTCGCATACCTGGTCTCGACCTCTGATCGAAGACAGGCGACGTGGCGCGAGAGCGACTCCCGCTCCACAACCTTTCGGATGACGATCGAAAGATGGTCCACGTCACAGGGCTTGGTCAGAAAATCGTAGGCGCCTTCCTTCATGGCTTCCACGGCCGCCACGATCGAGCCGTGCGCAGTCATCACGATCACCGGCAGGTCCTGTCCGTTCTGCCTGTGCCGGGAGAGCTGTTTCAGCACGCCCAACCCCGACAACTTGGGCATTTCGAGGTCCAGGAGAACCAGGTTGGGAGTGTCCTGTTCGATCAGCTCAAGCGCGCGAAGCCCATCGCCCGCTGTGATGGTGTCATAGCCCAGGGACTCCAGCCGGTCGCAGAGGGTGGTGGCAATGTCAGGATCGTCATCCACGATCAGGATCTTGATCTTCATGGCAAACCCGTTAGGCGTGAAGCGTTAGGCGTGAGGCGATCAGCGCAAAGCCTAACGCCGTCCGGGAAGTCAAGTCTTGTCGCCTCACACCTCACCCCTTACGCCTCACGTTCATTCCTCGAATACATTCATCACCAGGCCGGTGAGAGGTTTCGGGAAAAAATAGGTGGACTTGTGCGGCATCCGATCGCCAGCTGCAGCGACGGCCTGGACCTCGTTTACCTTCGTGGGATTGAGCAGCAGCGCCGCTTCGGCCATTCCTTGGCAAACCCAATCCAGGGCCTCGTCATCGTCCTTCGTATAGAGGATGGAATCTTCGCCGGGATCGGATGCAAGCAAAGGGCTCAGAATGTGCGAATGGAGGATCGAGACGTCCAGCCGATCTCGCGCAGAGGCGACGGTGTGGGAGCGAAGCTCTGATTTGAGGCTTAACAGCAAATAGGTCTGCGCCCCTCGCAGCGCGAGGCCAAAAACCTGTCCAGCCAGTCCTCGCTCCCGAAGGGTCCGAAGAAAGCGCCGGCGCGTCTCAGGCTCTGTGTCGCTGGTGAACGAAACTGCTTCGATCTCGAATCGGCCGCGCAGACGCTCCCTGATCTGAGTGACCGCGGGAACCGGCGTTTTCAGCACGCGATGGGTCGGGAGAATGGTAAGACCCGGGTCTTCAAGGCTTGAGAACAACATGAGCACTCCGTCATACGGCTGCACACCGTCAGATGTCTGCCGGCCGGTCTGCTGGCGCCTGAGGCGCCGGTAGGTGAGGGCCGTCTCGTACCGATGGTGGCCGTCGGCGATGAAGAGGGGTTTGGGCTGCATCGCTTCAGTGAGCTCACGAAGAATGTCCCGATGTGTCATGGCCCAGAGTTGGTGGCGAAACCCGGAATCATCCTGAACATCGACGCGCGGTCTGTCCACATTGACTGACTTCTCGATGAGCTGGTTGACTGTTTCCCCAGGGTCGGAGAAGAGCGAGAAGATCGGGCTGAACTGAGCGCGGCAGGTCTCGAGCAGCTTCAACCGGTCCGTCTTGGCCGCGGACCTCGTGTTCTCGTGCGGGAAGATGCGGCCGGTCCCGAACTCTTCCAACTCCACGAGCGACAGAAAACCCTTGAGGATCCGCCGGTCAGCGCCGGGCTCGCCAGATGGAACCCTGTACTCGATCCTATAAGGATAGATCGCTGGCTCAGGGTCGCGTCGTAGGGCCCCGCGTGCCAGCCAGTCGTGCAGGAAGCTCGCGGCGCGAGTATAACGGTTCTGGGAAGGTCCGTCGTCCGGGTAATCCGACCCCAGTTCAAGCCGGATCACGTTGTTCGGGTGGCGGGCGTGCAGGGCTTTCTGGGCCTCTGTGCCAATCACGTCGTAGGGCGGCGCCACCACGTTCCGACTATCGCCCACAACTTCCTGGTTATACAGCGTCCCGCGAAACGGCAGAATGTTGGCCACTCTTTAGAACTCCTTTCAGGAATGGCGAATGGTTCATGGCTAATGGCTGATGAACTCTTGAAAATGAGCCGTCCTCTTGTTCTTCATCGACCATTGGCCATCAGCCATCGGCTCTCACTTGTACCGCTTCACTTCAAACCGTCGTATCTCCACAGAATCGTTCATGCCCAGGCCCGCTTTCTTCCGGGCTACTTCCACCTGCTCAGCGACCGAGTTGATTCCCTCAATGTCCGGTAGCAAGACACTGTGCCTGGTGCCCGAGCGCAGGATGATGCCGTACCGCCGATGATCGAGCCCGGAGAGGTCGAGCACCGGCTCAGCCGGCCCAAGTACGTCAACGGAAATCTCCAACTCGTGCAACTCAGACCACTCGATTGGGGGAAACCGCGGATCGCGTGTGGCCGAGCCGATCGCGTTCTCAATGACTTCCTCAGCCAGCGTGACGTGGGCCGGTTCAGTCGTTCCCACACAGCCACGCAATTCACCCTGTCGCTTCAGACAGACGAACACCCCTGCGGGCACCCGTGCGTCCGGCATCCCAACGAACAGGATGTCCGGTGGTTCGATGACGCGCTGCTCTGACAGAAATGTTGCGATCGCCTCCGCTGCCAACCTGACCAGCGGGTGCGCTGTATCGAAGAACATCGTCAGCCGCTCTAGAACACTGTCAGCGATCAACAGTCAACCTGGGCCAGGAACGCTGGTCGCTGAGGGCTGAATGAATGCCGTGGGATGCTACCGATCGCGGGTGACCATATAATCCGCGACGACCGACAATGCGCGCTTCGGCAAGGAATCCTCGAACCCGCCCAAATCCCGATTGGCGGCAGCCACAAAGGTACGTGCTCGCTCCATTGCGTATGAAATGGAGCCGAATTCCTGCATGAGAGAGATGATGCGGAGGAGGTCAGCCTCGGCCAGAGTCCTGGTCTCCATGCGGTCTTTGATCATCTGCCTGTCCTGGTCCGAGCAATGGTGCAGGAGGTGCAGGAGAGGAAGCGTGACTTTGCCCTGTCGGAGATCCTGCCCCAGGGACTTGCCGAGCCGGTCACCATTGGCGGCGTAATCGAGCGTGTCGTCGGCGACTTGAAACGCAATCCCGAGATGCTGGCCAAAACGAAACAGAACCGCTTCCTTATCAGCCGGTGCGCCGCCGATGATGCCGCCGATTCGGCAGGCTGCCGCAATAAGCCCTGCTGTCTTATGTTCCACGATGCGTAGATATTCTGTTTCCGTAATGAGAGGGTTGCCGTTGTAGTAGAGTTGCAGCACCTCGCCCTCCGCCATTTTCCGGCAGGCTTCAGACAGGGCTTCATTGATCGCCTGGTTTCGAAACCCCACGATCTGGCAAATGGCTTTGGAATACAGGTAATCACCAACCAGAATGCTGATCTGGTTGCCCCATAACTTGCGGGCGGTCTGGCGGCCTCGACGCAAATCGGCATCGTCCACCACGTCGTCGTGCAGCAGCGTCGCCGTGTGGATATATTCGACCAGGCTTCCAAGAACCAAGTGCTCTTTAGCGGAGTAGCCACAGACTCGCGCGCAGAGGAGAAGGAGCAGGGGACGGAGACGCTTGCCCCCGCTGCTCAGGATGTGGGAGGCCACCGTATTGACGAGGGCCACATTGGAATCG
>Ga0209157_1001667_pt1 | contig 18355 bp, 20 predicted proteins | sample GraSoiAngelo_135_FD_185892 | JGI IMG/M metagenome (GOLD analysis project Ga0209157, IMG submission 185892) | Grasslands soil microbial communities from the Angelo Coastal Reserve, California, USA - 14_0929_05_40cm (SPAdes) (version 2) | ecosystem: Environmental > Terrestrial > Soil > Grasslands ...
GAATGTTATGAATGCTGATAATTCCAAATACTGTATCGACGCCGATTCGCTCCAGTTCCTTCAATAGCGCATCAGCTACTGTGATCTTCACGTGAAAACTCCCGGACGATGGTGTTGAACCTTTAACCCACAATCGCTGTACCATATGGATCATCGACTTCGCAACTCGGGAAGGAGAACACCGTGCCCGGCACGACAAAATACATCACACTGGAAGATGCAAAGAAAGCAATGACTGCCGCTGAAGCAGAGGCGCGCAAAAACAATTGGGCCGTCGCCATCGCGATCGTGGATGCGGGCGCCAATCTCATCCTCTTTGGAAAGATCGACGACACGCAACTTGGAAGCGTGAATATCGCCATCGGCAAGGCAAAGACAGCCCTCAACTTCAAACGGCCGACCAAGGCCCTGGAAGATCTTGTTGCCGGCGGACGGCAGGTATTCCTGGCCCTGGAAGGCATTACTCCACTTCAAGGCGGATTACCGGTCGTGGTAGACGGCAAGGTGATTGGAGCCGTGGGTGTGAGCGGCGTCACGTCTTCACAAGATGAGCAGGTAGCCCAGGCGGCTGTGAATATTTTGCAGGGTTGATCGGCTATTGGGCGGGGATCGTCAGATTCTCGCCCAGTTGCAGATGAATCATTTGGCCGGAACGCAGCGTCAGATTGGGGAGGCTTGAATCCTGGCCGCTCCCCGCCATCACAAATCCGACGAGCGTTCCTCCCAGTATGCCGGCAAGCCGGGCCGTCTTGCCTCCGGCCAAGCCGCCTGCAGCGCCGCCGGCCCCCATCAATAAGGCATAGCGCAATTTGCGTTTGGGGGGCGAAGCTCCAAAAGCATTTGTAATCCAGGTCGAAAGATGGCGTCCATCGGGAAGATCGATCTCACGAAATACAAGACGGACGCGGCCTTCGGCATCCCGTGTTGCAGGCTGTATGGTTTCGACGCGGCCCTTCAACGTGCTGCCCTGCGGTACAACGACTTTACCCGCCGCGCGGACCGAACTGGCGACAACAGCAACGACGTTGTCACCCACTTCGGAACTACCCGTTTTTACCGATGACTCGAGCCTCGCATCTAAACCTGTGCCGGCCGGAAGAATGGCCGGCTGAAACTGCCAGCTCAGTAGTATTAATCCGGCAAAAACGATTCCCATACTCGCCCGTAATGTTAACTGAGGTCGTGACTCGGTTTCTAAGATAATGAGCGCCCCGGCTAGAGCGACGCCCGCTGCGGCCGCCACCGAAAACGGCTTGCTATAATTGGATAACGATGATGTCCTGCCGGATTTTAGTGGTTCTCTTGTTTGCCGCGTTGGGCGCCTGTTCACCGAGGATTGTTCAACCCGGAGCTCCGGGAACGGCGAGCCGGACCATCGCACGCAAAGAAGCGGTCAATTTATCAAGGGTCCAGTTCACGCCTCCTGATGTGAAATTCATCCAGGGCATGATTCATCATCACGCTCAGGCTCTGGACATGACTGCGCTGATCCCGTCCAGAACCAGCCTCGAGAGAATGAAACTCCTCGGGCAGCGTATCGAAATCTCGCAGTCGGACGAAATCAACATGATGCGGCGCTGGCTGGAGGCGCGCGGCCAGGAGGTTCCCGACATTCATGCACATCACGGGCCTGGCGCGACGCTGATGCCGGGCATGTTGACGGCGGAGGAAATGGACCGTCTGGCAGCCGCAACAGGCGCAGAGTTTGATCGGCTCTGGCTCCAGAGCATGATCAAGCACCACGACGGCGCGCTGATTATGGTAGACGATCTTTTCTCCGTACCTGGCGCGGGACAGGAGTCGGAAATCTTTTCGTTCGCATCCGATGTTGTCGCCGATCAGAAGGCGGAGATGGATAGAATGGCAGCGATGATCGAGGAGCTTCAAAATGAGAGTCCTCATTAAAACTTTTTCTTATTTCACTGCAATCTCGGCGCTTTTTGTTGCGGCCGTCATGGCCCAGGACCTTCGCGTTGGATTAAAGCCCGGCTTTCGAGACGCCGGTGTGGCCAAACTGAATCTGGAATTGATTTGGAGTCTGCCCAAACCGGATGGATTCTTCGATCCGACGGCGCCGGCGGGCGCACCTTTTCCGCCGGAACGGCCCCCAGAACGTCCCAATGATGCGCCGCCTCCCGCCGACGACGCGGCCGCGACAGTAAATCCCCCACCACCTGACCCGGCAGTGCAGTCCGCGTTGAGTTTTGCGAACTCGGATCTGGCATTCAGCCGCGATCGTCTGATCATGGGCAGTTTCCACGGCTTTAACATGTACAACGTCGAGGATCCCAGGAAGGCGCGGCTTCTTGTCTCGGTTGTGTGCCCTGGAGGCCAGGGCGATGTTTCCGTTTACGGCAACTTGCTCTTCATGTCGGTGGAACAGACACGCGGCCGCATCGACTGCGGAACTCAAGGCGTAGAAGCGCCCGTCAGTAACGAACGTTTTCGCGGCGTGCGCATCTTCGACATCAGCGATCTGAGAAATCCCAGGCAGGTGGCGGCCGTTCAAACCTGCCGTGGATCGCACACGCATACGCTCGTCGTCGATCCGAAAGACAAATCCAACGTTTACATCTACGGACAAGGGACCGGCCGGGTCCGCTCCGCGCAAGAGCTCGCAGGGTGCTCCGGTGACGCTCCGGAGAAGGATCCGAGTACGGCTCTTTTCAGTATCGATATCATTCAAGTACCGCTTGCTGCGCCGCAGAGGGCAAAGATTGTGAACCGGCCTCGCATCTTTGCAGATACCGCCACCGGAAACATTGCCGGTCTTTGGCGTGGCGGTGATCACGGACCGGGAACTCAAAGAACGTCGATTACGAATCAATGCCATGACATCACGGTTTTTGCGGAACTCGCCCTTGCTGCAGGAGCATGCTCGGGTAACGGAATCCTGCTCGACATCTCCGATCCCGTGCATCCGGTTCGGCTCGATCAGGTCATCGATAAGAACTTCGCCTACTGGCACTCGGCGACTTTTAATAATGACGGTACGAAGGTGATCTTCACCGACGAATGGGGTGGAGGCACGCGCCCGCGATGCCGCGCCGCCGACCCGCCGACCTGGGGGGCGGACGCCATTTTCGACATCGTTGACAAGAAGCTGCGGTTTAGAGGTTATTACAAGCTGCCGGCAGCTCAGACAGAGCAGGAGAATTGTGTCGCGCATAATGGTTCCCTGATTCCAGTGCCGGGTCGCGACATCATGGTTCAAGGCTGGTATCAAGGCGGGCTGACCGTGTTTGACTTCACCGATTCGGAGCATCCGGTGGAAATTGCGTACTTCGACCGCGGCCCCATCGATGCCAAGGACCTGATCGTGGGCGGATATTGGTCGGCATACTGGTACAACGGTCTCATCTACGCGTCCGAGATCGCACGGGGTCTCGACGCGTTCAAGCTGACGCCGAGCGAATTTCTCTCGCAAAATGAAATCGATGCTGCGGCGCTCGTGCAAAGCCGCGAGTTGAATGCGCAGGCTCAGTCGAAAGTGGTCTGGCCGGCCAGCCCGCTTGTCGCGCGAGCGTATCTCGACCAGCTCACACGCACGAAGTCGATTTCAGCGGAACGCGCTCGTACCATCACGGCGGCGCTGGACCGCGCCGGTAAAATCGGATCCAGCCGTGATCGGAATGCGGCAGCCGTTGTAAGGGATTTGAATTCCCTCACAAACGCACTCGACGGAGATGCAGCTAAAGCCGCGGGACAGGACGCGGCTCGCATGAAATCACTCGCAACAACGATGAGAGGCATTACCGCTAAGCTGCACTAGAGGAGGATCGAGGGCAGGTAGGCTCGCGCCGGTTCCTCACACAGTCCGAAGAATCGTCACTGTTGCTTGCCACACATTGATAGGACACTCCCGTCACACGGTTTTCGATATAATGGCCGCTTTCGGAAAGGCCAAATTATGAATCGCTGGCGTGTAGTCATTGGCGGGATGTCCATGAATCTGGCGCTCGGCTCGTTGTACGCCTGGAGCGTGTTCGTACTCCCACTGGAAAAAGAGTTCGGATGGAGGCGTGCTCAGACCTCGTGGGTCTTCACGATTGCTATTGTGACGTTCGCGTTGACGTTCATTCTAGCCGGCCGCATTCAAGACAGACTCGGTCCTCGTCCTTGTGCGCTGATCGGGGCACTTCTGGTCTCAATCGGGTTTTTTCTTGCCAGCATGACGACTTCGTTGATTTTCTTGTATGTCGTATTTGGGTTGATCGTCGGCGCCGGCAATGGATTCGGCTATGCCACTCCGATTCCCGTCGCGTCGAAATGGTTTCCTGACAAGCGTGGCCTGGTAGTTGGTTTGATGGTCGGCGGGTACGGAGCGAGTTCCGCACTCATTGGCCCGATGGCCACACGCTGGATTGACTCGATGGGATGGCGTCCGACATTCCAGCTTCTCGGCGCTGCGTTCTTCGTTTTGGGAATACTGGGCACGTGGCTGATGGTCAACCCGCCCCAAGGTTATCGTCCTGCGGGCTGGACGGCAAAAGCTACCAGCTTCAGCGCCTCGCGCGACTACACGCCGATTGAAATGTTGCGCACGCCGCGATTTTACGAAATGTGGATCGCCTATTGTCTGGGCACAACGGCAGGCTTGATGACGATCAGCCAACTGGTTCCTTTTGCCCGGTCGGCGGGGCTGACAGCGGCGGCAGCAACGTTTGCGATCACAGTCGGGGCAGTTGGAAACGCCGGTGGGCGAATTCTCTCGGGGTGGTTGTCCGACACCCTCGGCCGGCTGACAACCCTGCGCATCATGATTTTGGGATCCGCGATCGCAATGCCCGCCTTGTTCCTTTTTCGCGAACAGACGCTTTTGCTTTACATCCTTGTCGTCGCCGTGTACTGGTGTTACGGGACGCAGCTCTCAGTTTTCGCCTCAACCACAGCGGATGTATACGGAACCCGCAACCTCGGCACGAATTACGGCCTCTTGTTTACCGCCTGGGGCGCTGCGGGCATCATTGGACCCATGATCGGCGCTTGGGTCTACGACGCGTTTGGCGGCTACGGATATGCATTCTATGCCGCCAGCCTTCTGGCGGTCGTGGCCTTCGGGTCTTTGACACTCGCCGCTTCCTCCCGTTTCCCGGCCGAGATCGCGCCAGTCCAGAGTACGCACGCCGGCCGAGCCTCCAGCCAATAACCTAATTCCCTCCTGAAGGAAGGTAAAAATCGCTATCGTGAGGAGTTTATACAGCTCGTCCGGAAAGCCCGGAGTCCGAAGGCGAGCTCATAATACTTGTTCGCCGCACATCTGAACGATTACGTCAGGCTTTGATCCTCCGTAAGCCGACGCGCGGTCCTTTTTCCCAAAAAGACCCTCTTAGGACGCCCGAACCCAGCTTGAGCAGGTGCCGTAAGCTCGTCGAAAAGTTGCTGATACATTGATATTCGGGGGGACGCCCGATACTAGCGGACCACATCTGGGACAAGGAGGAGTTAGTAAATGTCTAGGATGAGAAATCTTTCGCCCATTCTTACGGGATTGACTCCAATTCGAAGGAGCAGCGGGAAACATATAGCTTTTGGCTGGTACGGTGGCAAATATAGCCATCTCGATTGGCTGCTACCTTTACTACCACAGTGCCATCATTATGTAGAGCCGTTCGCAGGTTCGGCTGCCGTGCTCCTCAATCGGGAACCGTCACCTGTTGAAACGTACAATGACATCGACGGCGAGGTGACTAATTTCTTCCGAGTACTGAGAGAGCAGAAAGAAAAATTGATTGAGCAAATAGGGCTGACGCCATTTTCGCGAGAAGAGTTCTATCGGGCTCTGTCTGAAGAAGCTTCTGAAGAAGCTGTCGACAGTGACGTTGAAAGAGCGCGGCGCTTCTTCGTTCGAGCTCGACAAGTGCGAACCGGACTCGCTCAAACTGCATCATTAGGCCGCTGGGCGAATTGCAAGAATACCAGTCGTGCTGGTATGTCTGGGGTCGTATCCCGCTGGCTCGGAAGCATTGAGATGCTCCCCAATATCGCGGACCGATTGCTGCGCGTTCAGATCGAAAATCGCCCCGCGCTTGAAATCATCCGGCTTTATGATGACAGGAACACCCTCCTTTATTGTGATCCACCGTACATTCATGCGTCGCGAGGAGATTCTAAGGCTTACGCGTATGAACTAAGCGACCAAGAACACGCGAACTTAGCGAAAACACTATCTGCGATTAAAGGAAAGGCCGCAGTTTCTGGCTACAGATGTGACCTAATGGATTCACTCTACAGAGATTGGAAGCGGACAGATTCAACAGCGAAGACCTGTCATTCCGTAAAGCAAGCGCGTGTAGAAGCTCTCTGGACCAACTACTGAGCGTGTAAATGCCGATCGACTGCCAACTGGCAGGCTCTGAACTATACGACAAGGACGCCCCAGGTATCTTCTTCAGCTCCGTCGTCGCTCAAGAATTGTTGGCCGGCGCTCGCACACTTGCGGGAAGGAAGCGTGGAAGCATTATTACGGCCGTTCGAAGGGGCGGGCCGAATCGTAACTCCGACCCACAGCCAGTGGAAAGATGCGGGAACTATGTTAGCGAAAGTTCTGAGCATCCGGCCGGATCTCAGAGCCAATTCGGCGGCCTGCTGAATGACTGCCTGTTGGCGTTGAGCGCGCGGTCGCTTGGCGCGACTTTATATACTAGGAATCGGGATGATTTCATTTTACTTCGCATCATCCGGTCTTTTTCTCTTGTGGTGATTAGTTGAGACGAGTCACTCGACATTTCGAGTTGTACGAAATATCCCCAAACGTTCGCGCCTGATATAATCCGCCACTCAAATAATCCCTTGAATACCGGAGAAGTGACACATGCCTAAACTGACACCTGTGCGAGCCAAGCGGTCGAAGCCCGAGACCCAAAAGGAATTCTCGAGAATCGCCGCAGAAGCGGACGAGGAAAAGTCCGCGACGAATCCAAAGTCTCAAGAGATGGCGCGAGCGCGCGAAACGGAGATCCGCGAAAGCGTCCAGGGTATCTCTGTTGATGGGGTCGTGCAGAAGCTGTCCAGTATCGGCCTGGAGATATCGAAGTCCCTTGCGGAGCTTTCTGAAAAGCTCGTTCAAGAAGTAGATCAGCTCGCCACGGTTCGCGAAGCTGTGGCGCTGGAAACCAAAGAGCTGGAGCGCCTGCACAAAATTGATGTCGCGGCGACGGCTCTAGACCAGCTCATTCAAGACTATCGAACCCAGCAGTCCCACCTCGAAGCCGAAATCGCCGCCCAGCGGGCCGCGTGGGAAAAGGAAGAGCAGGATCGGGACCAGGCGGAAAAGGAATCCGAGGACAGTTTGAAGAAACAGCGCCAGCGCGAGATGGAAGAATACGAATACAAGAAGGCGCTCGAACGCAAGAAAGCGCAGGACAAGTACGACGAAGAAATGCGCCTGCTGGAGAAAAAGAACAAGGAGAAGCAGGAGGCCCTGGAAAAAAGCTGGCAGCAACGGGAAACCGCGATCAAAGAGAAAGAGGAAGAATGGGCCCGTCTCAAGAGGGAGCTAGAGGATTTCCCAAACCGGCTGAATCGCGAGATCGAGAAGGCTGCCGCGGACGCCGCCAAATCGGCCGAAGGTAAGTTCGAGCGGGAGATGCTCCTGATCAAGAAGGACGGCGAAGCCGAAAAGCGCGTTGCCGAGCTTCAGATCCAGTCGTTGCAGAATACGGTAGCTCGGCAATCCGCCGAGATCGAGATGCTTCACAAACAGTTGGAAGAAGCCAAGCGCCAAGTGCAGGACATCGCGGTCAAGGCCATTGAGGGCGCGTCCGGCGCGAAGGCTCTCAGCCACGTGAACCAGATTGCCATCGAACAAGCCAAGACGCGTCTCCCCCAAGGCTGACGGCCACGGCCAGGGAAGGATTCACGCCGGATACGATTGTGCGCGCACAACTGCTGCCGCGACCCAAGCCAGGGCAACAAACCACAGGTAGCCACCGAAGGAAACAAAAAATCCAAGCGGCGACAAGCCGGCCAATCTGACGGCCAGCAGCAGAGCGGCGATGACGGCTAGAAACGGGAGAAGCGTAGAGCGGTTGTGCTTGAGCAGCACCCACCATGTCACGCCCAAGATTATCGAGGCGGGTAGGATGATAAATCGAAGTATTGCACTCACTGCCTGCTCTCGCTCGGCTTCGCCGGGTCTGAAAATAAGTGTACGAGAGGACAATCCGTTTTAAAAGCCGCCTGATGAAAGACGCCCGTGACCGGAAATCTGAACCCCACACTCGGATTTGCCGACTGTTGGTCTTTACGCTGCCCCAATTCGAGTTTTTGTGCAAAGCGCAAAAAGAAAAACGATGGGACGTGATATATTCCCCCAATCCATAATGCAACGCACGATCGACATTTCCGAAGCTATCGATCAGAGCAAGATCGGAGCATTTCAGACCGGCATCTTTATTCTGTGTGCGCTTTGCCTGATCATGGACGGATTCGATGTTCAGGCCCTTGGCTATCTTGCTCCCGCGATCATTAAGGATTGGAGTCTTCCGCCCGCTCAAATGGGTCCGGTGCTCAGCGCCGCGCTCGTCGGCATTCTGGTGGGCTCGTTGCTTTTCAGCATGTTGGCCGACAGGTTCGGGCGGCGGCCTGTGCTGATTGTCGCCACGTTGTTCTTCTCCTTGATCACGCTGTGGACGGGACTGGCCGCTTCCATATCCGAATTGCGTCTGGCCCGGTTCATCGCGGGTGTGGGATTGGGCGGCATCATGCCGAATGCCGTTGCGCTCGTTGGCGAGTACACACCGCGGCGCCGGCGCGTCTTGATGATGATCGTCGTATCCAACGGCTTCAATGTCGGCGCCATTGTAGCGGGGCTGGTTTCCGCGCGAATGATTCCCCTATTCGGCTGGCGATCCGTGTTTTATTTCGGCGCGGTCCTGCCCCTGGTCATTGGCTTAATCATGCTCGTATTGCTTCCGGAGTCGCTTCAATTTCTTGCGGTAAGGGGAAAGAACCCATCGAAGCTACGGAAATGGCTGGGGCGAATCAATCGCGAAGCCGCGCAGGCCGGGAATGCAAAGTACGTTGTGCGTGAAGAGAAAGCCCAGGGCATGCCTCTAATTCACTTGTTCTATGAGGGGCGCGCGATCGGAACATCGCTGTTGTGGATTATCAATTTTATGAACCTGCTTAACCTTTACTTCCTGGCGAGTTGGCTTCCAACGGTCGTCAGCGCTTCATATTCCATTCAGACCTCGGCGCTTGTCGGCACGACGCTGCAAACTGGAGGAACGCTCGGCACCTTCTTGTTTGCGTGGCTGATTGGACGGATCGGTTTCGTGCCGGTACTCGGCACGGCATTCACCATCGCCTGCCTCAGCATTGCCTTCATCGGCCAGCCTGCTTTGCCGCTCGCATTGTTGTTCATGATAGTGTTCTCGGCCGGCTTCTGCGTCGTCGGCGGCCAGGGAGCCGTGAATGCGCTTGCAGCGACTTACTATCCCACCCACCTGCGTTCGACAGGTGTGGGGTCGGGTCTAGGTATCGGCCGCATCGGTGGAATCGTCGGCCCGCTGTTTGCCGGCGGGCTGATTGGAGCCGGTTGGGCTCCCCGCGAGATTTTCTATGCCGCAGCCATTCCGGCCGCGATCTCCGCGGTGACGATGTTCTCCCTGAGGTGGGTCATGAAGCCGGAGCGCCCGGCGATAGGTGAGACGCAGGTACTCGCTCATTAAATCACGGTTTCTGGTTTCGAACTCCCGTGCACGACCAACATCAGACTCCGAAAACCGATATCGAGATCGCTCAAGAAGCCCGGATGCTGCCGATCGCGCAGATCGGCCATCGGAAGCTCGGCATCAACCTCAGCGATCTTTTTTTGTACGGCCACTTCAAAGCCAAGGTATCGCTGGATTATCTGAATACGCTTCAGCCTCGGGACCATGCGAAACTCATCCTGATTACGGCCATTACGCCAACGGCGGCAGGAGAAGGCAAAACGACAACGACCGTCGGGCTCGGCGATGCCCTGAATCGCATCGGCAAGCCGGCAATCGTGTGCCTGCGCGAACCCAGTCTCGGTCCATGCTTCGGCGTCAAGGGCGGCGCGGCCGGCGGGGGGTACGCGCAGGTCTTGCCGATGGAAGACATCAACCTGCATTTCACCGGCGATCTTCACGCCATCGGTGCGGCCAATAACCTCCTGGCAGCCCTGGTTGATAACCAAATCTATTGGGGAAATTCCCTGGGATTGGATGCCCGCCGGATCTTCTGGCGCCGGGCGGTGGACATGAACGACCGTTCGCTACGGCAAATTACGATCGCACTGGGCGGCGTAAGTAACGGCTTCCCTCGCGAAGACGGGTGGGACATTATCGCCGCCTCCGAAATCATGGCCGTGTTCTGCCTCGCCGAAAACATCGATGACTTGAAGCGCAGGTTGGGCAACATCATTGTCGGACAGACCCGCGACCGGAAATACGTCCGCGCTTCGGACTTCGAAGCCGCCGGTGCCATGACTGCTTTATTGAAAGACGCTTTCGCGCCGAATCTTGTTCAGACGATCGAGAACAATCCAGCTCTGATTCACGGCGGCCCATTTGCAAACATCGCACACGGCTGCAACTCGGTCATTGCCACCAAGAGCGCGTTGAAGCTTGCAGCCTATGTCGTCACCGAAGCCGGATTCGGTGCGGACCTCGGCGCCGAAAAATTCATGGACATCAAGTGCCGCAAAGCGGGACTGAGACCGGACTGTGCCGTGGTCGTCGCGACTATCCGTGCTCTCAAGATGCACGGGGGTATGAACAAAGACGCGCTGAAACAGGAGGATCTTCCGGCGCTCGAAAGGGGATTCACCAATCTGGCGCGCCATGTCGAAAACGTTCGCAAATTCGGCGTGCCCGTCGTAGTCGCGATCAACCGGTTTACTGCCGACACTGAAGCCGAGAACGCGCTATTGAAATCGCTATGCGAGAAGCTCGAGGTCGAATCGATCACTGCAGACCATTGGGCTAAAGGCGGCGAAGGCGCAGTAGAGCTGGCCGAAGCGGTGGTGAAGACGATCGAGACGAATCCCTCGCAATTCAGACCGCTTTATGATGACAACACGCCGCTTTGGAAAAAAGCACAAACGATTGCGCGCGAAATGTACGGCGCCGACGACATTATCGGTGATCAGAAGATTCGCGATCGCTTCAGGGAGCTGCAGGATCAGGGGTATGGCCACTTTCCGGTCTGCATCGCGAAGACTCAATATAGCTTTACGACCGATCCGGACCGGAAGGGCGCGCCCAAACATCACGTCGTGCCGATCCGTGATGTCCGGCTGTCGGCGGGCGCGGAGTTTATCGTCGCAATATGTGGCGACATCATGACCATGCCCGGTCTGCCGAAGGTTCCCGCCGCCAACAAAATCGACGTGACGCGTGATGGCCGTATCATTGGATTGTTTTAGGGGGATCCGCAATGGAAGCAAGAAAACTTGGCCGGCAAGGTCTGGAAGTTTCAGCCCTGGGTCTGGGCTGCATGGGAATGTCGTGGGCGTACGGCGGCTCCGATGAATCTGAATGTATTCGTGTGATACATCATGCTCTCGATATCGGCGTGAATTTCTTCGATACGGCGGAAACGTATGGGCCTTTCAAAAATGAGGAACTCATTGGGCGCGCCCTGAAAGGAAAGCGGCGCGAAGATGTCATCATCGCGACCAAATTCGCCTGGAAGTTCGGACCAAACAACGAACAGATCGCACTCGACAGCAGTCCTGCCAATATCAAACGATCTGTTGAAGGATCGCTGCGCCGGCTGGGAACCAGCTACATCGATCTTTACTATCAGCACCGCCTCGATCCGAACACACCAATCGAAGATACAGTCGATGCTATGGCTGATCTGGTGAAGCAAGGCAAAGTGCGCTACATAGGCTTATCGGAAGTCGGACCCGGCACCATTCGCCGGGCCCACAAAGTACATCCTCTCAGCGCAGTTCAATCCGAATATTCGTTGTGGACGCGAGGTGTGGAAGAAAAAGTTTTGCCGGCGCTTCGAGAACTGGGTATTGGACTGGTTGCCTATAGTCCGATCGGGCGGGGATTTCTAACGGGTAAAATCCGAAGCATCAATGATCTTAGTGAATCGGACTGGCGGCGTAATAATCCCAGGTTTCAAGGCGACAACTTCCAGCACAATTTCAAACTGACGGAGACTATCGAAAAGGTCGCCTCGTCATACCGGACGGCCGCGGCGCAGGTCGCGCTTCGGTGGGTTCTCGGACGTGGCAATGATATCGTGCCGATCCCCGGCACGCGGCACATTGACTACCTCGATGAAAATGTGCAGGCGCTCGACCTCAGGCTGCCGGAAACCGTCTGGTCGGACCTCGATCGACAGGTCGGATCATTCCAGGTCGCCGGCCCGCGCTACCCTGAAGCTGCCATGAAAATGCTCGATACGACCGAATAAGCCACGAATGCTTCACGCGGCCGGTGGCGGACCTGCGTGCGGCCGCACAAAGTGAACAATGAGCGAGATGATGGCCAATAGCAGCAAAATGTGAATAGCGGCGCTCGCGATATGCAGCGCAGTGAATCCGAAAAGCCATAAAGCGAGAAAGATGACGAATAGGGCGATAAACATAGAGATTTCCCTTCCAATTGCTCTTACATATACTGACTGCCTCGCGCCAACTTCGTCACTGGGCGGGTCTCCATATGCTGGCCGATTTCGCCAAAACAGAGGCGACTCGATACACCGTAAATGCCAGCTTCACCCAGGCGCTGCTTTACTTTAAAGACGGCAGCTATCTCCAATTCGAGCATTCCAGCCGCAGTAACCGTTGGGCGCGGGCATCCGCAGGCGAGACGATAGCAGACCGGGTTTGCCGGGAGCTTTCGCAATTCCGTCTGAACGGAAAACACTTGCAGCTCTTCTTCCAGGATGGCAGCGACGCGGAGTTCTTCGTTCTCGTCTAAATTGTTGGGGCACTATCATGAAAGTAAAGAAGAAGATGGCTAGGACTTGGACCCTCGTCAAGGGAAGCGTAGCGGCATGGAACGACCAGAATGCGCTCGAGTGGGGCGCTGCTCTTGCGTACTACACAGCATTTTCGATTGCCCCGTTGTTAATTATTGCTCTCGCCATTGTCGGTCTGTTTTATAGAGGAGACAGCCTTTCCTATATTCATGCGCAAATCGCCAATCTCATCGGTGAAAACGCAGCCACCGCGATCACGAGCGCTATTCATTCGGTCCGGACATCCGAGCACGGCTTTGCTGCCAGCGTTGTGAGTATTGTCGTGCTGCTCATCGGCGCCTCCAGCGTCTTCGGAGAATTGCAAACAGCGCTGAATCGAGTTTGGGGCGTGCAGCCGATGCCCGGCCGCTTCTGGAGGTATTTTTTCAAACAGCGTTTGATTTCGTTCACGATGGTGCTTGGCATCAGTTTTCTCATGCTCGTGTCGTTAATGATCAGCGCCATGTTGGCTGCAGTCACCGGCTATTTTGAGCTTTTGATACCGGGGGCGAACTTCATCTGGCATGCGCTCGATATTGGCGTTTCGTTTGGAGTTGTTATCGTACTGTTTGCGGCAATCTATAAGATCATTCCCGATGTTCACATCGATTGGCAGGATGTGTGGACCGGCGCTATCGTCACAGCAGTATTGTTTACCGCGGGCAAAGCCGGGATCAGCTTTTATATCGGACGGACCGGCGTCGGTTCCGCTTACGGTGCGGCCGGTTCCGTGCTCATCGTGCTCGCATGGGTATACTACTCCTCACAGATTTTGTTCCTGGGGGCTGAGTTCACGAAACTTTACGCCGAACAGCGACGCTTTGTGGTGCGTCCGCTGAAAGGTGCCGCAGCCATAACGCAGGACGCGAAACAGCGCGAACGAGGGGAGATCCCGCCGCCCGAAGACGTTCGCAAAATTGCCTGATCCAGTTATGCGATGGGAACTCTCTTCCTAGTTGCGACGCCGATCGGGAATCTCGGCGACATCAGCCAACGCGCGCTGGAAATTCTGAATCAAGCCGATCTCATTGCCTGCGAAGACACGCGCCAGACGGTCAAACTTCTGAATCACATGGGAATTCACAAAGCGCTCACCAGCTATCACGAGTTCAACGAGCAGAAGAAGGCGGAAGAACTGGCTGAAAAGCTGACGGGAGATATCAAAATCGCACTCGTATCCGATGCTGGAATGCCCGCGATATCGGATCCAGGATACCGTCTCGTCCGCTTGTGTAGAGAAAGAGGGATTTCTGTTGTCGCCATCCCTGGTCCGAATGCCGCATTGACCGCGTTAGCGGCCTCCGGCCTGCCTTCCGGCGAGTTCCTTTTCGCTGGTTTTCTACCTGCTAAGAAAAATGCCCGCCGGCAAAAATTGGTGGACTTAGCAAATATTGCCTGCACACTAGTTTTCTACGAAGCACCGCATAGGATTGAGACTTCGCTGGAAGACATTGAGGAAATTTTCGGGGATCGGGAAGCCTGCGTCGCGCGCGAACTCACAAAATTTTATGAGGAGTACCTATTCGGCAGGCTTTCCGATGTCCGAAAGCGGGTTAAGCCTTTAGGCGAATTTGTCGTTGTGATCGCCGGAAGCAAGGAGATACAAAAAAAAGAAACCCCTCTATCCCGCGAGGATGTCTTAAAAAAATTGGGAATGACCCGGAACGAACTCTATGATTTGTTCTTCAAGAAAAACAGCGCCGGCTAAAGTCCTTAAGCGGCGCGGCGTATGCCTCCTCCTCCGGCTCTGCGGCCGATAATGACGCGGTAAATCGCCAATATGATGATGGCCCCGATGACGGAAGCGATAAATCCGACAGGCTGACCTTCCGCATACCAGCCCACTGCGCGTCCGAGGAACCCGGCCAGAATCGAACCTCCGATGCCGAGCAGTATGGTCACAACGATTCCACCCGGATCATGTCCCGGCATAATCAGCTTTGCGAGCGCGCCGACGATAAGTCCCACAATAATCATCCAGAGCAAATGCATGCTCAACCTCCTATATATTTATGCATTTGGATGAAATATAAGGTGCACGTGAGGTGCCAAAAGGAGGTCCGATGAAAGGTGAAGTTGCGGAAGATGCTGAGGGTCTCAAAATTCGAATAGACTTGCGACCCTCACCCGGCGCTTCGCGCCGGCCTCTCCCAGAGGGAGAGGCTGGATTTTCCGCAATTTCATTTCGTTCACACCTGGATAGCCCTTACCCCAATGTACCTTCGTCAGCCGATGGACCATACACAGAAGGCACCGGAATATTATTCAAACGCAGATAGACTCCGAGCTGGGCGCGATGATGAATGATGTGATTGATGCAAAAAGTTCGCAGGACCGCAAAGCGGGGCATGCTGAGTATCGTTGTCCCGCCGCTTAACAGCGTCCACGTTTTCATTAAGTGTTCATCACTTGCCCCGGCGATCGAGCGGCGGCTGGCTTCCCGGTTCTTGTCAAAGACTCCGAGAACCTGTTTCTGGGACGTGGCGAATGTCGGCTGAAACGGCGGCGGCTGGCCCGGAGGTCTGAAGTCAAGGGAATCCTGTTCGATCGTGGGAACTGCCCAGCCTGCCAACTCGGCAATGTGTCCCGCAAGCCGGTCAAGGGGCATCGATTTCTCGTGCGGTTTCCACGAGAGTTTGTCTTCGGGAATCCGTTCCAATGTCTTCCTGGCGGTTGCCATCTCTTGGTCGAACTCCGGAATAAACAGATCGCTGAGTTTCATCATGCACTCCTTTTCGATTCTTTGAGGGTTCTTTCATCCTTATACTGCCTTATGCTGATCATCAGCAACGACGACATCGAGTCTGTCCTGACGTTGGACGTTGCTTTCAAAGCGCTGGAACGGGCCTACCTCGATCAAGCCCGCGGCAGAGCAGTGAATAGGCCGCGGAGCGACCTGTATTTGCCCGGTGTCCATGACGGCAGCATCTATGCGTTCAAATCGATGGAAGGTGGCTTGGTCGAATCGAAAGTCGTCGCTTTGCGTCTCAACTCCGACGTAATCCGCTGGGAAGACCGCGAAAGCCGGATAATTAAGCAGAAAGTTCCCGCCGCTCCAGGAAAGAAATGGGTTGGACTGATTCAGCTGTTCTCGGCAGAAACGGGTGAACCGTTGGCCATATTCCCTGATGGTGTGGTCCAGCGCATACGAGTCGCGGTAACGAGCGCTCTCGCCGCGCGCGAAATGGCCAGGAAAGATGCTTCGGTTTTAGCCGTCTTTGGTTCGGGCTGGCAAGCTGGTGCTCATATTCCGGCCTTTTGCGCCGTACGAGATATCAAGAAGGTCAATGTCTTTAGCCCGGCGAAAGACAATCGCGAAAAGTTTGCCCAACAGATGGAGCAACTCGTCGGGATTCCTGTAGTTCCTGTGCCGTCATCCGAGGCGGCGGCCAAAGACGCGGATATCCTTGTGGCTGCGACTAATGCGATCACTCCAGTGATTTCAGCAACGTGGCTGAGGTCCGGCGTGCACGCGACCTGTGTGAAGGATTGTGAATTCGATGGTGAAACGCTCCGGAGAGCGGATCGCATCGTGATCCACTCCCGAAACTTCGCCCCGGAAAACTACATTGCGGGTTGCGGGGACCAGAAAATTTCCGCGCACGATCCCGTTGATTTCATCCGGGGCAACAAATCCATTGCGGTTGATGATGCATCGCCATTCTGGATCGATTCTCCTGAACTGAAGGACGTGATTGCCGGTAGCGTCCCGGGCAGGACATCACCTGAAGAAGCGACGTGCTTTATTAATAATATCGGCCTGGGAATTCAGTTCGCTGCAGTTGGTCACGCAGTGTACCTTCAGGCAAAAGCCAAGGGTCTCGGAAAGGAGATTCCGACGGACTGGTTCTTGGAGAGTGTACATCCATGAACAAACATCCTGAACTACAGTATCCCGATATAGGGGCGCGCGCCCGGATGCCGCGCCGCAGTTTCCTGCAATCCAGCACGGCCGGCGTTGTTGCCGGCGCAATCGCCGCCGCAACGCCGCTGCCTGAGATGGCGTTAGCGCAGCGTGAGGCTGTTCCCGCCGGAAGCGGAACGACTGGACGCCGTATTCTGGTTAAAGGCGGCATCGTACTGAGCATGGACCGTAACGTTGGCGACTTTGAGAAAGCCGATGTGCTGATTGACGGAAAGAAAATTGCCGACGTGGGACCCAATCTGAGGTCCACGGCGGAAGTCATCGACGCGACGGACAGAATCGTGATGCCCGGCTTCGTGGACACGCACCATCATCAATATCAAGCCGTCTTGCGAAGCCTCATCGCGGATGCTTTGCTCCAGGATGACTATAACCGTGTCATCAACAATCCCGGCGCGCTGAATGCCTACTACCAACCCGATGATGCCTACATTGGAGAGTTGCTGGCCTCAATTAGCCAGATGCGCGCGGGAGTTACCACGTCCGTTGATCTTTCGCAGATCTCGCATTCGCCGGCTCACAGCGACGCCTGCATTGCCGGCCTCAAGGAATCCGGACGCCGGACTGTCTTCGGCTACTCCGCGGGGCAAGGCCCGGCGAACCGATATCCCCAGGACATCGTCCGGCTCCGCTCGCAATATTTCTCGTCGGATGACCAGTTGTTGACGCTTGCTCTGCACGCTCCCATCGATGCCAAGGTCTGGGAAGTCGGCCGCCAGGCAGGCGTGCCGATTGTTTCCCATGCCACCAACCCAGAGATTGCGGGTCAACTGATTAATCTGGACCGCGCCGGGCTCATGCGTGCGGATAATGAATACATCCATTGCACGCACTTTCCCGCTGCCGTCTGGGAAAGGATTCGGGACACGGGCGGCAAGGTTTCGATTGCCCCGGCCGTCGAGATGCAGGAAGGACATGGAGTACCGCCCTTTCAGGCGGCACTGGACCATGGCATTCGGCCTAGCCTGAGCACGGATGTTGAAACTTCGATGACGTCGGATCTCTTCACGATCATGCGCACGGCCTTCACCCTGCAGCGCATGTTCATCAACGAGCGGCGATCCAACGGAGAAAAGAACCTCCCGGCGTGGCTCACCTGCCACGACGTGCTTGAAATGGCCACCATTGAAGGCGCCCGAGTCGCGCACCTCGATCACAAAGTGGGATCGCTGACGCCCGGCAAGGAAGCCGACATCATCCTGCTGCGGACCGATGATATTAACGTCTTTCCCTTGAACAACGCGCCTGGCTCTGTCGTGACCCTCATGGACACGAGCAACGTCGACACGGTCCTTGTCGCGGGAAAGATCATGAAGTGGAAAGGCAACCTGATGGGTGTGGATCTCAAAAGACTCCGCCGCCTGGCGGACCGCGCCCGCGACGGCATTCTGGGCCGGGCTGGGTATCGGCCGAACCTCCTCAATACCTGCTGCCCGCGGTCATGAATTGCGGCTCTGGAGGTTAGCGCTTCAGGTATAG
>Ga0209157_1001669_pt1 | contig 18333 bp, 13 predicted proteins | sample GraSoiAngelo_135_FD_185892 | JGI IMG/M metagenome (GOLD analysis project Ga0209157, IMG submission 185892) | Grasslands soil microbial communities from the Angelo Coastal Reserve, California, USA - 14_0929_05_40cm (SPAdes) (version 2) | ecosystem: Environmental > Terrestrial > Soil > Grasslands ...
GGAGAAGGAAGCCTACGCGATGGGAAGAGCGGTGTACTTCCATCGCGCCGGCGCGTGGGATTTCTCCTGCGCAAGCTGCCACGGCGAGGAAGGCAAGCGCATCCGCATGCAGGAGCTGCCGGTGCTGCACAAGCCGGAGCATGCGCGCCCCGTCGTTTCGACGTGGCCGGCGTATCGCGTCTCCACCAGCCAGCTCGTCACGCTGCAGTGGCGCATGAACAACTGCTATCAGCAGATGCGCATGCCCGAACCTGACTTCGCCTCCGGCACCACGGTGGCGCTCATCCTGTTCCTCACTGCCACCGGTAAAGGCGAGCCCTACCGCGGCCCGGGAACCAAGCGATGAAGAGGATTTTCCTCATTGCCATGCTCGTCGCGCCGCTCGCGCTGGCGGATCCCACGCCGCAAGACGTGCAGAAGCTCATGCAGCGCGATTTCCACGCGCGTGGACAAGCTGGCATGGACCGAGTGGTCCAGGACGGCCTGCAGCGGCTGTGCACCGAAAGCGGCGACAAGCCGCCCGCCGAGCTCGCCAAGTCGCTGGAGGCGGACCAGATGAAGACCATCGTGTTTCCCGAAGGCAGCCTGATGGGCGACTGGAAGCGCGGGGAGAGAATCGCGCAAAACGGCCGCGGCCTGCAGTGGACCGACAAGCCGGGCGACGCAGCCGGCGGCAGCTGCTACAACTGCCACCAGCTCTCGCCGCAGGAGGCGTCCTTCGGCACCCTCGGCCCGAGCCTGCGGCAATTCGGCAAGCTGCGCGGCAACGGCCAGGAGATCCAGCGCTACGTCTACGGCAAGATCTATAACGCCAAGGCGTACAACCTCTGCTCGCAGATGCCGCGGCTCGGGCTTTCCGGCACGCTGACCGAGGAGCAGATCAAGGATCTCGTCGCGCTGCTTCTCGACGCCGACTCGCCGGTGAACCAGTAGTTTTGCAGCGTCGCGAATTTCTCCGGCTTCTCGCCCTGGCCGCCGCCGCGGGCGCCGGCCTGCGGCCTGGAGCGGGCGAGGCGCAAGCCGCTGCCGAGCTCTACGACGTAGCGCCGTTCGGCAATGTCTCGTTGCTGCATCTCACCGATGTCCACGGGCAGCTGCTGCCGGTGTATTTCCGCGAGCCGAGCATGAATCTCGGGACTGGACAGGCTCCCCATCTGGTAGGTGAACATTTCTTAAGGCAATACAACCTAAAGGCAGGGAGCTCGCTGGCGCACGCCTTCACCCATCTCGATTTCGAGAACGCGGCGCGGCGCTATGGCAAGGTCGGCGGCTTCGCCCATCTCGCGACGCTGGTGAAGCGCCTGCGCGCCTCGCGCCCGCTGGCCCTGCTGCTCGACGGCGGCGACAGCTGGCAGGGCTCGGCGACCTCGCTCTGGACGCGCGGCGCCGACATGATCGGCGCGCAGAAGCTGCTCGGCGTCGATTACATGACCGCGCACTGGGAATTCACCTACGGCGCCGAGCGGGTGAGGCAGGCCGTCGAAAGCGAGCTCGCGCCGATCGAGTTCCTGGCGCAGAACGTGCGCACGCTCGATTTCGAGGAGCCGGTATTCAAGCCCTACACGCTGCGCAGCATGAAGGGCGTGCCGGTCGCGGTCATCGGACAGGCCTTCCCTTACACGCCGATCGCCAATCCGCGCCACATGGTGCCGGACTGGACTTTCGGCATCCAGGAGGCGCGCCTGCAGAGGCTGATCGACGAGGTGCGCGCCAAGGGTGCAAAGGCGGTCGTCCTGCTGTCCCACAACGGCATGGACGTCGACCTCAAGCTCGCCTCCCGCGTGCGCGGGCTCGATGCCATTCTCGGCGGGCATACGCACGACGCGGTGCCGGCGCCGGTGCGCGTCGGCGGCACGCTCGTCACCAGCGCCGGCTGCTGCGGCAAGTTTCTTGCGGTGCTCGATCTGCAGGTCGGCGCGCTGGGAGTGACCGATTACCGCTATCGCCTGTTGCCCGTGTTTTCCAACCTTCTGCCCGCCGATGAGGAAATGCGGCGCTATATCGCCAAGGCGCGCGCGCCGTACGAAGGCAGGCTGCAGGAAAAGCTGGCGGTCACCGAGGCCCTGCTCTACCGGCGCGGCAACTTCAACGGCAGCTTCGACCAGCTGCTGCTCGACGCGCTGCTCGCCGTGAAGGGCGCGCAGATCGCGTTCTCGCCCGGTTTCCGCTGGGGCACGACGCTGCTTCCAGGCGAGGCGATCACGTTCGAGCACCTGATGGACCAGACCGCCATCACCTACCCGCATACGACGCTCAGCGAGCTCACCGGCGGCGAGATCAAGGCGATCCTCGAGGACATCGCCGACAACCTGTTCAACGCGGACCCCTACCTGCAGCAGGGCGGCGACATGGTGCGCGTCGGCGGCATGAGCTACGCCATCGCGCCGCATAACAAGATCGGCGCACGCATCTCCGACATGCGCATCGGCGGCAGACCGATCGAAGCCGGCAGGCGTTACAAGGTGGCTGGCTGGGCGCCAGTCGCGGAAGGGGCGAGCGGCGAGCCGATCTGGGATCTCGCCAGCCGCTACCTGCGCAGCAGGAAGAATCTCCCGCCGCTCAAGGCCGAGCGTCCTCGCCTGATCGGCGTAAAGGGAAATCCGGGGATCGAGTAGTATCGATCCAATAGCAACAAGACAAAGGGTGCCCCTTGCAGCGCCGCGCACACCTTGAGCTGTTTCTGATCAGCTTCCTGATCCTGTTCTTCGAACTGGCGGCGATCCGCTGGTTCGCAGGCACCGTGGTGTTCCTCACCTTCTTCACCAACATCGTGCTGCTCGCGTGCTTCCTGGGCATGAGCGTCGGGTTGCTGGCGGCCCGCAGGCCGCAACACCTCGTGCAGATGGCGCTCCCCATGGCGATGCTCGCCTTCGCCGCGGCGATCGCCATCCACCTGCTCTATTGGCAATGGGCAGACCGCATCACGATCAGCCTCGGCAATCAGCAGGCGTCGCCCCAGCTCATCTATTTCGGCACGGAGTACCGGCCCGCCGACCCAAGCCGCTGGATCATCCCGATCTGGGCGGTGGGCGGGGCTTTTTTCGCGCTCATAGCGGTGTCCTTCGTTGGCCTGGGACAGGTAATGGGCCGCGCGTTCGACGCCATTCCAGACCGCGTCGTGGCGTACACGCTCGACGTCCTGGGCAGCCTGACCGGCATAGCGGCCTTCGCGGCGATGAGCTACCTGCAATTGCCGCCGACCGTCTGGTTCGCCCCGATCGTCCTGCTGATCCTGCACTTCGCGGGCTGGCGCAGGCCGGTCCAAGTCGCCGCAGCCGCGGCAACTCTGGCGCTCGTCGGCATCGGCGCGCATGGCCTGACCATCCAGGGCGAAGTGTTCTGGTCACCTTACTACAAGGTGGCTTACGCGCCCGCGTTCCGGGCCATCGCCACCAACGACATCGGGCACCAGCAGATGGTGCAAATCGAGAAATTCGGTCCGGCCTACCTCCTGCCGTACCTGCTCAACCGCGACGCTGGCGGCACACCGTTCCAGGAGGTGATGATCATCGGCGCCGGCAGCGGCAACGACGTGGCGGCGGCGCTGCGCGCTGGAGTCGGGCACGTCGACGCGGTCGAGATCGATCCGCGGATCAACGAGATCGGCCGCCGCCTGCATCCCGACAAGCCCTATGCTGACGCGCGCGTATCGATCCACCTCGACGACGGCCGCAGTTTCGCGCGCAACACCGGCCGCACGTATGACCTCGCGGTATACGCGCTGGTCGACTCGCTGGTGCTGCATTCGGGCTACTCCAGCCTGCGGCTGGAGAACTTTCTCTTCACCCGTGAGGCTTTCGAAGATGTGAAGCGGACCCTGAAGCCCGATGGCGTCTTCGCCATGTACAACTTCTACCGGCAGGGCTGGGTGGTCGCCAGGCTGGCGAAAATGGCCGAGGAAGTTTTCGGCGCGAAGCCGCTGGTGATTTCCCTGCCGCACCGGGACAGGATCCAGCCCGAGGATAGCCAGTCCGGCTTCTTCACGTTCCTCCTCGTCAGCACCGACTCGAAGCGCCTGCAAGCGATCCGGGCCAGGTTCGAGAAGGGCGAGAGTTTCTGGATCCACCCGGAGCCGCGCATGAACGAGGCGGTAAACGCCTTCGGTGCCGCCGCCCCCCCTGGCCCCTTCTGGCACAGGAGCGCGCCGGCGCAGGTCGATCTCGGCGGCATCGACCTGCTGCCGAGCGACGACTGGCCGCAGCTCTACTTGCGCAGCAGAGAGATTCCATGGTCACCCATCGGCCAGGGGATGCTCGCGATGGCCGTGCTTTCGCTCGTCATCCTGCTCGCCTTCGCGCCGGTGCGGCGCGTGCGGCCCAACTGGCAGATGTTCTTCCTCGGCGCCGGTTTCATGCTGCTCGAGACCAAGGCGGTGGTGCACATGGCGCTGCTCTTCGGCGGCACCTGGGTGGTCAATTCGGTGGTGTTCTTCGCCATCCTGGTCATGATCCTGTGCGCCAACCTTTACGTGCTGGCGGTGAAGCCGCGCAATCTGGCGCCCTACTACGTGCTGCTCGTCGCGGCGCTGCTCGTGAACGCGCTGGTGCCGATGAACGTGTTCCTGTCGCTGCCGTCTGTCGCGCGAATCATCGCCTCCTGCCTGGTGGTGTTCGTTCCGGTATTCTTCGCCGGCGTGATTTTCGCCTGCGCTTTCGGACAGAGCCGCGAGCCGGATATCGATTTCGGCTCGAACGTGGCAGGTATCATCCTCGGCGGGCTGAGCGAGCACCTGTCCCTGGTGCTCGGCTTCAACTACCTGCTGGTGGTGGCGGCGGGCTACTACCTGCTTTCGGTCGCATTGCGGCCGCGACGATGAGCGCAGCGAGCGGGCCGCGGATTGCGGTAGTCCACGAGTGGCTACTCGATTTCGCCGGAAGCGAACGCGTGCTGCGCGAGATTCTCGATCTCCTGCCGCAAGCCGACCTGTTCGCCCTGCTCGACCTGCCCGACGAGGAGCTCAAGCAGGCGATCCCGCGGCGGACCAAGGCGACCAGCTTCCTGCAGTCGCTGCCCCGCCCGCGGCGCTGGCTGCGGTACTACGTGCCGCTGATGCCCCTCGCCATCGAGCAGCTCGACCTTTCCGGCTACGACATCGTCATTTCGAGCAGCCATGCGGTGGCGAAGGGCGTGATCACCGGGCCACGCCAGCTGCATCTGAGCTACGTGCATACCCCGATGCGCTATGCGTGGGATCTGCAGCACGAGTACCTGCGCGCCTCAGGACTCGACCGCGGGCTGCGCGGCTGGGCGGCACGGCTTGCGCTGCACCGCCTGCGGAAATGGGACGTGCGCAGCGCAAATGGCGTGGACGTGTTCCTTGCCAACTCTGCTCACGTCGCGCGGCGCATCCGCAAGGCGTACCGCAGGGAGGCAGAGGTCTTATATCCTCCCGTCGATGTAGCGGGCTTTCCGCTGCGGCAGCAGAAGGAGGATTTCTACCTGACCGTATCGCGCCTGGAGCCGTATAAGAGGATCGATCTGCTGCTCGAGGCATTCGCGCGCAGACCGGAGCGCCGCCTGATCGTGATCGGCGACGGCCCGCAGATGCGCCGCCTGCGCTCGATGGCCGCGCCGAATGTCGAGCTTCTCGGCCGGCTGCCGACTCCCGAGGTGCGGGAGCACATGCAACGGGCGCGCGCCTTTCTCTTCGCCGGCATCGAGGATTTCGGCATCGTGATGGCCGAAGCGCAGGCTTGCGGCACGCCGGTGATTGCATTCGAAAACGGCGGCGCGGCCGAGATCGTGCGCGGTGAGAGCACGCCGCAGCCGACCGGCATCTTGTTCGGCGCGCAGACCGCCGACGCGCTGCTCGAGGCGATAGGGCGTTTCGAGCAGGACCCGTCGCGCTTTGCGCCGGACAGCTGCCGCGAGAGCGCGATGCGCTTCGACCGCCGCCGCTTCAGAAGCCGGTTCGAGGAGCTGTTGCGCTCGCATTGGGACCGCTTTTCGCGCGAGCTGGCCGGGGAAAAATAGAGTTGAACATTCGCCAGCGCCTGCTGCGCAGCCTCCTCAGCGAGAACCCTTTTCAGCCCGCGACCAGCTGGTGGCGCGCGATCGAGCTCGCGGTCGTGATCGATCACGGACTGCCGCAGGGGACCGGGCTAGATCTGGGCTGCGGCGACGGCAAGCTGATGCGGATTCTCCTAGATGCGGCACGCGCCTCGCCCATCCTGGTCGGTGTGGACATCGACCCGCTTGAAACCCGCGACGCGAGCGCCTCCGGCGTATACCGGCGCGTTCACACGGCGCCCGGCGATCGACTCCCCGAGCCGGATGCGTCCTTTGACTTCGCGTTTTCCAACTCGGTCCTGGAGCACATCGACGACATCGAACCGGTCATTGCAGAGCTGGCGCGCGTGCTGCGGCCGGGTGGAAGATTTCTCTTTACCGTTCCGGCGTCCGGATTCCACGACTGCCTGGCCGGGCCTTGGCTCTTCTGGAGCGACCGGCAACGCTATCTCGAGCAGATCGATCGCCGTTGCGCGCACCGGCGCTATTGGAGCGAGGCGCAATGGCGCGCCTGCCTCGGCCACCACCGCATGGAGCTGGCGCAGGCGATTCCCTATCTGTCGATGCCGGAAGTGCGGCGCTGGGAAACGTTGTCGCGCTTCACGGCAGGCGTGCTGTACGCCATGGCGGGCGGACGCCTGCAGCCGATCGAAATCCAGCGCGCCCTGCAGCTGCGCCGACGCGGCATCCGGCTGCCGCGATGGGTCGCCGTGCCGCTTGCGGCGGCGATCTCGGCCGCCGTGGGAACGGACCGCTCGGGGCGCTTCGGCTGCCTCTTGCTCGAGGCGTACAAGCGCGGGTGAAGTTCCTCACGTACGCGCTGGTCGGCGGCGCATGTGCGCTGCTCAACCTCGCGGTGCTGTGGCTGCTCACCGATGGGATCGGCCTGCATTACCTCGTCTCGAACATGATTTCATTTCTTGCGCTGACGCCAGTCGGTTTCCTGCTGCAGAAGCTGGTCACGTTCCGCACCCCGCGTGCCACGGCGGGTGTGGAATGGCCGCGCTATTTCGCTACCATGGGCTCGAGCTTCGCTGCCAATCTCGGACTGATGTACGTGCTGGTTTCGCTCCTCGGTGTCTGGTACCTGGCCGCCAACCTCGCCGTGACTGTGCTTCTGCTGGCGGCGAATTTCCTGGTCAACAACCTCTGGAGCTTTGCGCTTCGGCGCTAGACGCATGCGCATTGCTTTTTCACGCTGGCCGCGCGATCCCTGGACCCGAGGCCTGATCACGCTCTGCCTGCTCGCAGGGGTGATTTCCGTCATTGTCATCCTCGACTACTCGGGCTATCCGAATCCGCCGTATCAGCTGTGGATATTCGAATACAACCTTCGAACCCAGGATCTCGCCGGCTCGTTGCTGCTCATCGCCCTGGTGCTCATCGCCTGCTTCGCCCCGGGGCGTGGCGAGGCGCTCTCATTCGTCGACGCGATCGCGCGACATCCCTGGCGCGTCGCTGCGGTAGCGTTCGCAGCGCTTTGCCTCGGCACGCTCTACGTCGAGCACAACCACGCGCTCTCGCAGGACGAATACGCGGTGCTATTCCAAAGCCGGGTATTTGCAGCCGGACACATCACGGGCTTGTTTCCGCCGGACCTGATGGCCCGGCTGATCCCGCCTTTCTACCGCAACTATTTCCTGTACGGATCGTTCGAGACCGGGCAAGTGGTATCTGCTTACTGGCCCGGATTCGCGCTCCTCCTGGCCCCGTTCAGCTTCATCCACGCGCCCTGGGCATGCAATCCGCTGCTCGCATCGCTCGCCCTTTTGCTGATGGGCCGGATCGCCGTCCGGCTGACCGGCGAGCCGCAGGCGGGCGGATGGGCCACGCTGCTCGCGCTCGGCTCGCCGGCCTTCAGTGCGATGGCGATCAGCTATTTCTCCATGACGGCGCATTTGCTGTTCAATCTGCTGTTCGTCTGGCTGCTGCTCGAGAGGACCACTCTGCGCCTCGTGCTGGCAGGCGTGGTCGGCTCCTTCGCGCTGGTCCTGCACAACCCGCTGCCGCATACGCTTTTCGCACTGCCGTGGATCGTGTGGCTCGCGCTGCAGCCCGCGCCCTATCGCAACCTGCTCGCGCTCGCCGCCGGCTATCTGCCGCTTGTCATCACGCTGGGCTTCGGGTGGGGATTGCTCCTGAGCACCCTCCAAGGCGCCACCGCGTATGGGCTGTTTCCGCTCGACGACAACCCGTTTCACCGCGTCGCGAATTTCTTGTGGGGGTGGCATATCAAGCTGAGGAGCGCTGTGGACTGGCCGGGCGACAGGCTGCTTTCGGCGCGGTTTGCGGAACTCGTCCGGCTATGGAACTGGGCGGTTCCCGGATTGCCGCTGCTCGCTGCAGCGGGCTGTTGGCTTGCCAGGCGAGACCGCCGCATGCTGCTCCTCGGGCTGTCAATGCTTTCCACGATCCTGGGATGTCTTTTCGTAGCGTTCGAACAGGGGCATGGATGGGGAGCCCGCTACCTGCACCCTGCGTGGGGCGTCCTGCCGGTGCTCGGTGCCGCCGCGCTGGTCATCGCGCGTGAGAGGCATGCGGGCGAGGAGCTCGGTGCCTACGTCGCGTCGCTGGCGCTTCTGAGCCTGGTCTTTGCCACGCTGCTACGCGCCGTGCAGATCCATGATTTCGTCGACACGCATCTGGCCAACCGGCCGCCCCTGCTGCCGGGCGTGCGGCAAGTCATCTTCATAGTGCACGACTGGCCAACCTACACCGCCGACCTGGTTCAGAACGATCCGTATCTGCGCGATAAGGTCTGGTTCATGATGAGCTTCGGTCCGCAAACCAACACAGAATTCATGCGTACGAAATTCCCCGGCGCGCGGCTGGTGCACAGCGACCGACGCGGCGAGGTATGGCGCCTCGACCCGCCCTAGAAGGCGCGCGCCAGCAGGCTGAAGGACGACGCATACCGGCGCACGAGCGGGACGCTCAGCGCCAAGTCGTCCAGCGCCCCGAGCGCCGGACCGAGCCAGCGCGGCGTCCTCGGCGCAAGCCAGGCGAGCGGTCCGAGAAAATAGTCGACGTAGCCGATCACCGGGCGCGCGAAGCCGGCCTGCATGGCTAGCGCGGCGAGCGTATGCGGATCGAGCTCGCGCTCGTCGGGGCTGTGGTAACAGTCGTAGGTCGCGCGCACGCATCCCGCGAAGAGCCCGATCATTCGCCTGCGATTGGGGTCGCTTGAGTAGAACGCGCCACCCCGCCGCAACGCCTTGCGCGCCGCGAGCAGCGTGTCGCCGATCGCCGCATCGCCAAGATGATGCAGGAACGCAAATGCTGCGATGAAGTCGAACTGTCCGAGGCCGTCCGTGTGCAAGTTGCCGGCGTCGGACACTGCGAAGGACAGATTGCGCAGGCCAGCCGCGTCAGACTTGGTCCGCGCCTGCCCGATCGCGACGGCCGAGATGTCGAGCCCGACGATTTCCCCGACGTGCGGCGCCAGGCGCCGTTCGATCGACCCGTCGCCGCATCCCAGGCTGAGGATTCGGTGTCCGCGCCCGCTTCCCGTGCAACGGAGAAACTGGCGGGCGGCGCGATCGTGGACGCGCTGGAAGAGAGCGCTTCCCTGGATCGTGGCCGCCTCGGTTTGGTAGTGAAGATCATGGTAGTCCCGCTCGTTCATCGGTCCCCCCGATCCGCTCGCCGCTCGCCGCACGCCGCGGGAACGGCTGGGTCTTTCCGCGCCCATTCGGAGAGCAGGCCGAGATCGAAGCGAGTTCCCGCACGGTAGCGGTTCAGGATCACCCTGTCGGCGTAGGCCTCCAGCCGGGCATCGAGGCCGGGGTAGTGGCGCGACCAGCCGCTGCCCAGCGGCTCCGTGACAGCGGTCTGCCCGCGAAACAGCCCCGGGCAGGCCTTTTCAATCCGCTCGAAGAGCGTCGAAGCATGGCGCTCTTTCGCGACGTCGGCCGGATCGCGCGTTGCCGTGCGAAGCGCGCAGCTCACGACCGAAAGCGGCTCATGCGGCAGCCGGGGGCCCGCCAGCCGATTCGCCACTCGCGAGAGGAGATCGTCATCATCGCGCCGCCATGCGATGGTGAAGCAGTCGGCTGCATCCACGCGGTAGCCGATGCGCAGCAGCGTATCGTCGTAGGCCTTCACCTGGTCGGCGGGCGGCCTACCCGCGACCAGTTCCAGGCCGCGGCCGAGAGTCCGCACGTGGCCGCGATGCCGCTCGAGCAATGTCGCCAGTTTCGGCGAATCGGCGGGCAAGCTGTGCTGGCCGCGAAAGTTCACGAAGGAAGAGGCAGGATGCACAAACGGTGCGACCACCGCCATGGGAAGCACCTCGACCGTGATATAGAGCGCGGGTTCAAGCTGGGCGCGCCGCGGCACGTCGTAAGGCAGCCAGTGCCTGGACCATGGCTCGGCGATGAACCATCGAGACGGCGCCGCCACGACGGACGTGACGAGCTGCACGACCAGCAGCACGCCGAGCGCAACGCGCGCCGCGCCGCCCGGCAGCAGACGCTCGGTGATCCGCGCGAGACACACGCCGGCGAGGAGCAGCACGATCATCCCGTAGCGGCCGTTTGCCGAGGTGGCCAGCCAGAGCACCGATCCGGCGCCAAAGAACGCGAGCACGCGCCAGTCGGTGCCCCGCAGAGCGCCCGCCTGGGGCGCGCCGCGCCGCACCGCCAGCGCTGGCAGGACGATCGAGGCCGCGAGCAGTGCGGCGAGGCGGATATCGGGCGCAAACGTCTCGGAGTACAGCGCACGATCCAGCGCAACCATGCGGAGCGGGAAGGTGAGTGCCGTGGCCAGGTCCGGCGGCGCGAAGCGCTCCCCGACCAGGTTGACCGCTGGCGCGTAGGGCGACTGGAACCACGCGTTCATGAGCGGGAAAACGGGGTTGCCGAATTCGCGCATCATCAACGCGAGCCACGGACCCGCCAGGACGCCTAGCGCCAGCGCAGCGCCCGCGACGTAGCCGAGGCCGGCGTGCCACCGCGATCGGCCCGACACCCCTGGCATGGCGAGCGCCAAGGGCAGCGCAGCCAGCGCAAATATCGCGTTGGAATACTTCAGCGCTGCCGCGGCGCCGAATAGCGTGCCGGCAAGCAGTGCCCGCCACGCCGGACGGCGAGCCTCGTCCAGCAAAAGGAGCAGGCCGCAGAGCATAGGGGGCACAAGCAATGGATCGAGAAAGGAACTGCCTATGGTTGCCCAGAACACCGATGTGGCGGCGCCAAGAGCGGCCGCTAGACACGATAAGACCGTTCGCTCCCGCCACGGCAGATGCGCAAAAAGCCTCCAGGCGATGAAGTAGAGCAAGGCAATGCTCAGGCTGTGCACCACGGCAAGCACGATGGATGCGACGACGCTGTGCCATCCGGCGGAAACCATCAGGTAAAACGGCAGATAGCCGATCGGATTTAGGTAGCTCTGGGCGCTTGCCGCGAAAAAATCCTGCTCGAGCCGGCCGGCAAGCAGCTCGAACGGCAGGTAATAGTGGTAATTGAGCAGGTCCCAGTTGACGTCCTTGCCGGCAAGGACAGTCCACGCCGCGCAAATTGCGGCCGGCAGGCAAAAAGCGAGGAGCAGCGCCGTACGTCCCACCCGTGCTCCGGCGCTATCGTTTAAGGGGCTGGTTTCGGTTCACGCGCTCCTGCATGGCCTGCAATGCCTTCTCGTTGCCCGTTTGGCGGTAGAGATCCTCGAGCGCCTTGATCGCCGTATTAGCGGGCGTTGGCCAGATGGACAGCGCCGTCTCGAAGTCCTGGATGGCGCCAGCAGTGTCCCGCTGGTTGGCGCGAACCGCTGCCCGCAGGTAGAAAAAACGCGACTGATGCGACTTCGGGATGTCCGCGGGCATTATGTCCCGCGCGCGGTCGAGGAAGCTTGCGACTGCGCCGACCGAGTAGCCCTCCTTGTTCAACATCAACCCTTCCGCAATCCCGAGCGCGCCGTAGTAGTTCTTTGCGAGCAGGTCGAGATCGCGCAGGCTGCGCGCATCGGGCGTTCGTTCGCGCGGCAGAGTTCGGGCGAGCAGCGTCGCATAGCGGCGCCGCAGCTCGTCCTGAAAATAGGCGATCCAGGCATTGGGGTCGCTGGTCCCCGCTATGGACTCCTCGAAGAAGCGCACCGCCTCCTCCGGTACGTCTACTGTCACCTGCTGCGGATCGGTGGACGACTTGTCGACCTCGATGTAGAGCCATCGATCGCGTTGTGCGAAAGCCGTAAAGGCGTCGAGCGTGAAGACCACCGGCTCGGTCTGCTGCTCGACCATTTCGCGCAAGATGCGCTGCCCGCTCTTTTCGTCGGTCCTCAGCGGATGAAACAGGCGATTTCCCAGGACCAGGCCTTTCCACTGGTACAGAGTGATGTCCGGACGCCAGTTCTCGATCATGTGGTAATAGGCCATGGGAGCCAGGTCGGCTTCCCCCTGCCCGAATACCAGCGCGTTCTGCGGCAACATCTTCAAAACGGTCTGGGCATAGCGCGCACCCCAATCGTAGTTGGCGAGCAGATTAGCCCGTGAGCCGATCGCCAGGATCAGCGCGAGCAACGTCGCGGCGCCGGCCACGGCGTGCGCGCGGCGCAACGCGTAGCGCTGCGCCAGCCAGGCGAAGCCCAGGCCCATCCACAGCGCGCCGATCGCGTAGGCGGGCAGCGGGTACACGTGGAATACATGCTTGGTCGCAGAGCTGTAATCGAAGCCGAGCAGGAGCAGCAGCACCACGGAGGGCATGAGGAAGGACAGCGTGAGAAACGCCCCCACCCGGTGCCCGAGCGTGCGCCATTGAACCGCGAATCCCGCCGCGGCTAGCAGCGTACCGACGACCGCGAACTGCAGCAGCAGCTGCCCGCCCAGGAATTCGAAGAACTTGATGCGATCGAGCCAGTCGGCGGACACCGATTGATCTATTCCGGCGTATCCCTTCCGCGTCACGAAAAACCATATTTCGGGAAGCGACTCGAGCGGGCCGTTGAAGCTGATGGGAATGGCCATCCAGGAGCGCATCACCATCCACAAGTAGGGCAGCAGGCCGAAGATCACCAGCCACAACAAGGATCCGAAGCGCCGCAGCAGCACGTGCCGAACCGGCCAGAGGAGCACCGCGAAGGCCGGCGCGACCAGCAGCATCAGGGGCCAGTGATTGCTCAGGCTGAGGCCAAAAATAAGCGCCATCCACGAAACAATGCGTCCCTGCTCCGCAGTCGCGGGAGGTTGTGCCAGGGGCGGAGCGACGCGCAGACCGAGAAATACCAGGACGAGGAGGAAGAAGCTGTTGAGGGTATAGACCTCGGCGATGATCGACTGCGACCAGAACACCGGCGACAGGCCGAGGCCGAATGCCGCCGCATAGGCAGGCAGGCGCCCGGGGATCAGGGCGCGCGCGCATAACCAGGCGGCAGCGCCCGAGAGCGCGCCGAAAAGCGCGCTCGCCAGGTGGACCCGGTAAGCGACGGATCCGAATGGCAGATGGGTGAAGAGGTGGCCGATCAGGGTGAACAGCGGATAGCCGGGAGGATGCTCGACGCCCAGGAAATAGCTCGACAAAATGAACAGCCCGTCGTCTTCCAGGGCCACCGTGCGCGGCGCAGTGAGCGCATAGAGCGCGAACAGCGCGGCGGCGACGATTCCAGCCTGCAGCCAGTCGGCGCGCACCGGTCGCAAGGGCTCGGGCGGGGGCAGCATCAGCGCTTCCGGGCGGTCGAGCCGCCCCAGGTGAACGACGCCGTGGTGAAGAAATTCCAGAATGCGGCGACCAGCGCGCCGGCAAGGCCTGCCGCCCAGTAAGGCAGCGACTTGAAGAACAGCGATTCGGCAATGGCGATGTTGATGAAGGCACCGATGCCGCATGCCGCGTAGAAGCTGAGCAGGCCGCGCCAGACCCTGCCCCCTCGCAGCCGCTGATCGCCATAGGTAAAGACGTTGTTGAGGAAAAAATTGCTCGTCATCGCCGCCCACGTCGCGACCGACTGGCTGAAAAGAAAATTCCCCGAGACTGTGAAAAGCAGCGACAGCGCAGCGAGCTGGACGCCGACGCCGGTGACGCCTACCGCCGCGAAAAGGAAGAAGCGCGCCGGCAACAGGCGGCCGGTAAGATGGTACAGGAGGAGCATGAAAAACTCGGCGATCACCCGCGCCCCGAGCTTGCTTTCGCCGCGCTCGCGGCTGCGCATGCGATACGGCAGCTCGACGATGCGCACCTGGCCGCGCGCCGCAGCTACCAGATCGAGCAGGATCTTGAAGCCGCGGCCGTACAACCTGCGCACGACCCGTTCGAGGAATCCGCGCCGCACCACGAAGAAGCCGCTCATCGGGTCGGTAAGACCCCTGCAGATGACCCGGCTCAGCGCGCTGGCAGCCCGGCTGACGCGCACGCGTTCGGCAGCCAGCGCGCCCGTGCTCCCGCCCTCCATGTACCGGCTGGCGACCACGATGTCGGCGGCGTCGCGTTTCGCCGCCTCGAGCAGCTTCGGCACCAGCGTCTCGTCGTGCTGCAGGTCGGCGTCGATCACCGCGAGATACGGCGCGGAGCTGGCGAGCATTCCCTCGATGCACGCCGAGGCGAGCCCGCGCCTGCCGATGCGGTGGATGCAGCGCACGCGGCGGTCCTGCTGGGCGCGCTCGCGCACCAGATCCTCCGAGCCGTCGAAGGCGTCGTCGACCACGATGATCGTCTCCCAGTCCAGCCCTTTAAGCGCCTGGTCCAGCGCGCGCAGCAGCGCCGGGATGTTGTCGCGCTCGCGGAACGCCGGAACCACTACGCTGAGCTCAGGCATGCGCGCGACCTCCTCGCCGCCGCCGGAGCAGCAGCGCGCCGGCGAGCCACGCGATCCACGCGAGGGCGGACAGGGCAGCGCCGACCTGGAAGGACCGCGGCGCGTACTCAAGACGCAGGCGATGCTTTCCCGGGCCGAGCGCAACGGCCCGCAGGGCGTAGTTCGCGGGCACGACCTGATAGCGCGCGCTACTGCTTCCCGCGAGCGGCATGACGCGCCACGCCGGGGTCCAGGCATCGGTTACCAGCAGCACGGAAGGCATCGCGACATCGGCCTCGATCTCCATGAAATCCGTTCCCTCCCTGACGACCCTCGCACGACCCTGGCTCGCTGCGGCAACCGGCGCCGGCCGGGGTTCGCTCTCGAGAATGACCTGCTTCAGCGGATCGAACGACGGCTCTCCAAGCGCACGCAGGATTGCGGCACGGCCCGACTGCACCTGGTACGACCCGATCAGCTCCACGCGCCGCAGCGGCGGAACCGCTGCCGGCAAGATAGTCATCACGCCGTTCTCGACGTCGATCACGTACTTCACACGCAGCATCGACAGCAGACGATGAAAGCGGCCGAACCTCATCTGCTGGGTGGCCATCGCCGGATCTCCGCCCTCGCTCCATTGTATGAACTCGGCGTAGCGGCGGGTGACGCCCGGATCGTAGCCCCAGCCGTCGAGCGCCCCCATGGACATCGCGCCGTTGGGATTGGCGGCGTTGAGGATTCGATAGTCGCCTGGATGGCGCACGAGAAATTCGCGTAGCTCGGGGTTCGATATCTGCGCGCTGTCGAACATCGGCCGGTGCATCCGCGCAAACAGGAAAACCTCGGCAACGGCGAGAGCGCCCAGCAGGAGCGCAGCGCGCCTTTGAAAGCGTGCCCAGAACGCCAGGACCGCCACCGCCGCAAGGACGAGTCCGGCCAGCAGCAGTCCGTGGGAAGCGAAACCCTGCGCCGCCAGCACGAATCCCGGCTCACGGTAGCGGCTTGCAGGCGCATAGCTCTCCCCGCTTCCGAGCGCCAGCGCGACCACGGGACTCCAGTCCACGACGCGGATCGTGGCCGCCCCGGCGAAAAGCGCGAGCGCAAGCGCCCAAGCCGTCCAGATCGCCACGCGCGGCACGGCGCGCTCGCGCAGCAGCCGATCGAGCCCGCATCCCGCCAGCAAGGCGAGGAACAGCGCGGTGAAGAAGATGAACTTGCCGGTGCCGCGAAACCGGTCGAAGAGCGGAAGCCACTCGAACAGCACGCGGAACAGCGGCGTGCTCGCCCCGAGCCCAAGGAGCACCGTAACCGCGGTCATGGCCAGCAGCGTCCGCTTGCCCTCCGTCCCGGCCGCTGCGATGCCGTATGTCGCGAGCGCCAGCCCGCTGACGCCGATGAAAGCGCAGACCTCCCACAGGTACCAGCGGCCCCAATAAGGCAGCGTGGAGCCGTCGCCCAGGAAGGCTGGTGCGAGCAGCGTGATGAAATTTTCCGGCGGGAAGCCGAACGAGGCGGCGAACTTGAACGGCAGGGCAAGGTCGCGAACGGTCTCCGAAGTCGCCTCGATGCCGGTGAGCAACTGCACGGCCGCGAGCAGCGCGCCGCCGGCGTAGATAGCTGCCGGACCCGTGGCCGCGGCGAGCCTGCCGTCGCGGTATTCCAGCAGCCGCAGCAGCGAGTATCCTCCAGCCACCATCGCAGTGAAGTAGACGTACTGCGGATGCCCCGCAAAGATCTGCATCGCTACGGCGAGCGTGCCGAGCAAGCACCAGGCGGGTCTGCGCTCGCGCAGCCATCCGTCGATCGACAGGAAGATGAGCGGAATCCATGCCATCGCGGCCAGGTTCGTCAGGTGGCCCGCCGAGACGCGCAGGAAGTGAGGGGCGCAGAACATCAGGATGGCCGCCGAAACGAACGCGGCGAACGGGTCCAGACGCCTTTGCACGCCCCACAAGTACATGAAAGCGCCGAGCATCCAGACGTTGAGCGCGATGCTCCAGTTCACGGCGAGCGGCAGCGGCAGCGCCATGAACAGCCAATTGGGCGGATAAAGCAGCGCCGATTGCATGCCGCCGAAGAATGGCGTCCCGGCAAAGATATGCGGATTCCACAGCGCCAGGTTGCCCTTGGCGAGCTCGCGGAAGCCGAACTCCCGCCATGGCAGGAACTGAAACGGCAGGTCGGTGTCGACGCGGCCCAGCACCCATTGCGCGGGCGCCACGAGCGCGTCGAAAAACATGGCCAGGCAGAGCAAGGCCAGGCCGCCGAGCCAGGGCCACGATGAGCGTCGGAACTCCCCGCCGGCGGCGGGTGGATTCACTGCTTCCAATTGAGCAGGCTGAGCAGGAATGAGGCGAGCATGATCTCCATGCCGCCGATCATCAGAGCCGTAGCAGGAATCGTGTCGCGCATGACGATCCGCGGGTCCAATGCGCCGAAGCCGGCTTCGCGCCATTGCCAGAACGCCGCGGCGCTCCACAGCAGCCCGGATACTGCTGCCAACAGGCCGAGCAGCAAGCCCCGCTCCAGCGTAAGCGTCCTCAGCAGCCTGTCGAGGCCGGGCCGCCGCGGCAGCAGGCCGGCGTTCTGAGCCGAGACGCGGGCGAACAGCGCGAACAGACAGAGCTGCAGGCCCAGCAACGCGCCGGCGGAGGCGTACAGCATGCTGTGAATGTCTAGTCCTGCGCCGAGGATATGCAGCGGCGCGAAATACAGCACCACGGTCAGCGCGATGCCGAGCGCTAGCAAGGCAAGCCCCGGATACAGGAACAACCAGCGGGGGCTGAAAAGCAGCAGGAAGCGCAGGTGGCGCCAGCCGTCGCGCCAGCTGCGAAGGTGCGGCGGCCGTCCGCGGCCGTCCGGCTGCAGCGTAGTGGGAACTTCGGCAATACGCCACCCGGCGAGCGATGCCTTCACCACCAGCTCGCTCGCAAATTCCATCCCGCGGGTCCGCAGATCGAGCGTCCTGACGGCGTCGCGGTCGAAGCCGCGCAGGCCGCAATGGAAGTCGCCGACCGGCGCGTCGAAGAGCAGGCGCCCGACGAAGCTGAGCACCGGGTTGCCGAGATAGCGGTGCAATAAAGGCATCGCGCCCTTGCCGATGCCGCCGTGGAACCGGTTGCCCATGACCAGAGGGTAGCCTTCGCGCAGCCTCGCAACGAAACCCTCCAGCCGGGCGAAGTCATAGCTGTCGTCCGCGTCGCCTATGATGACATAACGGCCGCGCGCGGCGGCGATGCCTCCGGCAAGCGCCGCCCCGTACCCGCGCTCCGCGACTTCCACTACGCGAGCCCCCGCCGCCTCCGCCAGCGCGCGCGAGCCATCGTCGGAGCCATTGTCGGCAACCAGCACTTCGCCTGCGATCCCGGCGCGCTCGAGGAAGCCGCGTGCCTTCGCGATGCAGCTGCCCACGGTCGCCGCCTCGTTGAGGCAAGGCATGAGTATCGTCAACTCGGTCATCGAGCGCCCCCGCGCCCCCCAAAAAAAAGGTACCCCGAAGGGTACCTTTTATTGAAGCTAAGCTCCGCTTACTAGCCGCGGCAGGAACCGGGCAGGTACTTCAGCGGAACGGTGGTGCCCGTGCCGCCGCAGGTCCAGCCGTACAGGCTC
>Ga0209157_1001677_pt1 | contig 18289 bp, 17 predicted proteins | sample GraSoiAngelo_135_FD_185892 | JGI IMG/M metagenome (GOLD analysis project Ga0209157, IMG submission 185892) | Grasslands soil microbial communities from the Angelo Coastal Reserve, California, USA - 14_0929_05_40cm (SPAdes) (version 2) | ecosystem: Environmental > Terrestrial > Soil > Grasslands ...
GTCACCAAACTTGGTAAAGTAACCGATCATCATTTCACTTTTGTCGGCAGTTCCTAATACAAGCAGGTTGTTAATTCCTGCAAAGTAGTATAGTAAAGCCATCCTTAATCTTGCTGAAAGATTGCCTCCGGACAATTTGTCCTTTGGTAGATTACGCAACAAAACTTTTTTTCCTTGCTCAATACTAATTTCCTCATATCTTATTTTCAACTTTTTTGCCAACAAACGAGCATTATCGGTGTCTTTTTTTGGCGTAATTCCCTTTTCTGGCATTATCAAACCGATTATCTTATTTTTTTCTAGCGCTCTGGAAGCTAATGCAGCACAAACAGAAGAGTCAAGCCCACCACTAAGTCCAATAACTACGCCATTCTTGTTTCTCGTTCTTACTTGTCTTGAAATAAATTTTGTAATTTCTGCTATGACTCTATCGTAGTTTAAGTGCGTAATACCTTTTGACATTTTTACTCTACTTTGCAACCGGAGGTTTTGAAAATGTGTTGTTTCGGTTCAAATGATATTCGATAGAAAGTCTTGGATCTTTTTGTTTTCCAGTCAATATCCCGACCACAAGGTCATCTTTTTTTATAATCTCCTCTTCTCTGAGCTTTCTTATTCCAGCAGGAACTGCTCCTGATGCCATTTCACAATCAAATCCGTTTAATCCAACTATTGCCATTCCATCGCTCATGTCCTTATCGGAAACCTGAATAACAATACCATTGGTGAATTCTATTGATCTTAACGCTTTCACGAGATTTGCTGGTTTACCAATTTGTATTGCAGTAGCCTTCGTATGAGGTTTGATACCTTTCTTATCCTTTTGAGAATAATATTCCTTAATTAGGTCCAAGTCAGGTTTTCCTTTATTCCATGTTAATATCTTCCCTCCAAACAACCCATTAGTCAATTCGTAAAAAGTATTTGCACCTTCAGCATTTACAACTAGTAGTCTTGGAATTTTTTTTATCCAACCAAGATCATAAAGTTCCATTAATGCCTTTCCACAACTAGATGTGTTTCCTAATGCACCACCTGGATAAACTATCCAATCTGGGGGATTCCAATCCAGGAATTCTAATGCTCTGTATACGATTGTCTTTTGGCCTTCAATCCTAAATGGATTGATAGAGTTCACAGTATACGCACCTAATTGTTGGGCTTCATTCAATGAATATGATAGAGCATCATCAAAGTTGCCATCAATTTCAATCACCTGTGCACCAAATTGAAATGATTGAGCAAGCTTGCCAGGTGCTATTTCGCCCTTTGGGACAAATACTTCACAGTCAATGTTTTCGTTAGCCGCATACATTGCAGCCGATGCCGAGGTATTTCCTGTTGAGGCGCAAATAATTCTTTTCATATCTATCATTTTTGCATGTGTAACAGCAGTTGACATTCCGTTGTCCTTGAATGAACCACTGGGATTGTACCCTTCAGGTTGTAATAGAAGAGAATCATTCTGAATAAGAGAATATTCTGAAACCTTTTTCATCCTGTAAGGTTTAGATTGTCTACCTTCCGAACCGTCAAGCGAAACTAGTATTTTTGAACATTGTTCAATATCTTCTGTATCTAGGTACGCAAAGTTTAGTAATTCTCTAAACCTCCAAACTCCACTTTCATTGTAAATGTTTCCTCCATGGTTTCTACGTTCATAAAAAACTTGAATCAATTCCCGTGAAAAATTATTTTGATAAATAATATCCAGAAATGAACCACATTTGCATACAAATATGTTGTTATTAATTTCATAAGTGAGATTACATGCGGGGTTGATGCATTTCTTAAATGGACTCCCTCCACTACCAGTCATGAAGTATTTGCTAAAAAAAAGATATTTAGACGTTTACGGATTGCAATTGAAGAAAAAAAATCATAAGTTCAAAATAGCAGGAAAAGCGCCGCAAGTATAACAATACTTGGTATACTCTAGACATGAACCGCAAAATGAACATCTAGGTGAGTTACATGTTTCTTCAATAGGACGCCCAAAAAAAGATTCATAAATTCTATAATAATACAAATGTTCCTTGCTGCTTATTTTCACATTATTGTGTGCGGCATCTTGTAATTCCTTTGCAAATTGTTGATTATCAATAAGTTTTTCAAATTCAATTGAAATTTGTTCAAACCCCGAGCCTTGTTCTAAAGCCATTTTTTTTCTCCAAACTGTTGACCCAAGTTCCTTTGCAAACGCCTTTCTTAAGATAAATTTACCCCATTTTTTACCATTAATCTCTCCTACTTTTTCATGTATGTCAATTGCAGTTGCAAAGTCATAAAGTGGTTTTTCCAGATATGGGGTATCAACTTTTATGTCGAGTGTCTCTCCTAATTTTCTTGAAGAAAATCTCATTATTTTCCACAAGTCAGTTAAAATCTCCTGTAATTTTTTGAGATCTGCAAAATATCTTTGGAGATAGTTGTATCCAGCAAATAGTTCATCTGCACCATCTCCGGTAACTATGCTGTTATATCCGTTATTTCTTGCCTCTCTTAGTCCAAAAAAAATAACGGAAGAATTTCTTATCTCCAATGGATCAAAGGTCTTGAATGTTTTGATTATGTGAGGGATTATTTCTACAATATCTGTAGAGTCAACAACACATTCGATATGGTTTTGACTGTACTTTTTTGCTATTCTATTTGCAAATATTAGATCTTGTGAATTATGACCCAGAGAAGTCACAACACTAAATTTGGGTCGCATTAGGTAACACAGTATACTACTATCAAGTCCACCAGATAATAGTAACGAATTATCAAGATATTTACTCATAATGTCCTTTAACCTAGTTCTCAATGCTCGCTCTGAATCCGACAATGTCAAATTATGAACTAAACATAGGCAGAGTACAAATAAAAATTTGGCTGTCTCAAGAAAATTAATAATTACATTCTGGTTGTCCCATTGTTTTCACGTACTAATTCCAATCCTTCATTTGTGATGTAGTAGTGCTTTGACTTTTTTATGACATATCGAACCATTCTTCCCAAGTGATAGTAAATTGAACCCGTGGACAGATCCGTAGCATATTTTATTTCAGAAAACCCCGCTGAACCATTATTGTCCACAATTGCCTGCAGTATTTTGATTCTTGTTCTTCTGGCGCGGAGTTGCGTCTCCCCTATCAACAAAAAATTTATGTAAATAAATTATTTATGCTTTTCTAAATAAGGTATTTTTAAATAGTAGGGACATATTGTAGGCGTTAACTGTCGGGACATGAAAATTATATAAACTGTATCCTCGCTCATAAAAAGAATATGGTTACTTTTGATGAAATTAAGAATTGGTTAACCGTTGCAGGTTTTAAGGTAATTTCAGATGATGACTAGATCAGAAGATATAAGAAGACACAGCCTAGATGCTTACATCTTCTGAAGGTTGACGTTCCTAACACTGAATTAAGTTTTAGGGTTCATTTTGAAAATAGAGAAGATACTTTTGATATTAGAACCGCTAGATATTATAATCAAAAAGATGAAATAAACTTTTCCAAGTTATCTGCTACAAGAAGACAAAAATATTATCAAGACATGAAAAAAGTAGCGTATCCCTATGGTCTAAATGTGCTAGTCTATCCAAATGAATACGAAATGCATTTTGTTAAAACGTTTTTTATGGAAGGATTAAACAAACAATATTTCTTTGATACAATATTCGATTTTATTCATGCTTCAGAGTTTCTTATGACTGCTTATGAGGAGTTGAGCGGGCCTGATTCAGTAGTAGATCCTGATGATCTGACATAGGCTCTAATAGAATATTATCATCTTGAAATTTGTATTTTTTAATATGACGCCCTCTTTCGAATATCACTGGCCTCTTACTTTTCACATATTAAACCATAACCGATTAGTATAAAGTAAGTATTTTCTATAAGTCTAGTTCAAATTCTAATTCTAATGCTAACTAATAAATTTTTGAACGCTGTGAAATACATGAGAATATAATATAAATACAAATAATTTCTACTTGAATATCATGCCTATCGATCCTGTGTGTGGAATAGAAATGGATGAGGATTTGGCCACTATTCACGAACATAATGGAAAGAAATACTATTTTTGTTGTGAAGGTTGCAAGAGTATCTTTTCTAGAAAGCCAGGAAAATATTCAAAAAAACAATAAATCGTAAATAGAGATTGTTATATGAATTAGTTTTTCTAGTCATAACTAATTAACCTAACAAAAGATATTCAATATGACAATAATTTGACTAATGTCATACTACAATATCCAGTTGGTTTGCAATAAGTGTGGAAGTTTAAACAATAGAATATCAAACTTAAAATCAGTCCGTGACATGCTAAAACCTATTAATGGAACATGCAAGAATTGTGGAATTTTGTTAAACCCATTTGATTTTGGCATTTCCGCTGAGAGAAGATATGAAAAATTCGTCTAATCTTCTCTACAAAAATTTTTTTTATATTCTTGTAAAATGCATGGAATAAAATATTGCTAGGAAAGTATTTTTGGTAGTAACTATGATCTCTTTGGTTTTAAAATTTCAAAATCTTTCTCACTTGTTATCTTGTAATAAGACTCAGCTTGATTAGTAAATAATCCTACCTCTATGACACCTGGAATATTTTTTATGTCCCTTTCAGTTTCCCTTAAATCGTCCGATTTTGGTAACACAGTATCATAAATTATATTGCCATCTTCAGTTATGAAAGGATATCCTTTTTCCAATAGGCGCATCTTTGGTAATCCTCCAATTCTTTTCAATTGGTTCATGACGAAATTTCTCCCAAATGGAGTAACCTCAACAGGTACTGCGATGTTAAATTTGTCAACAAATTTGTTAGCCTGGGCGAAGATTACAAATTTTTCCGATGATGAAATTAGTATTTTCTCCTTCAAAAGAGCTCCTCCACCACCTTTTATCATATTGTATTCTGAATCTATTTGATCAGCTCCATCCATGACTACATCAATTTTTCTACTCTCGCTTTGATCTATAATATTTAGTCCCAATGATTCGGCTACAAGTCTTATTTGAAGAGAGGTTACAATAAAATGTAATGTATCTTTGTAATCCAATAGGTCGAAATTACAGACTATTTTTTCTACAGTGCTCCCACTGCCCAAACCAACAGTACTTCCCTCAACAATGTATTTCTTGAAGAAATCTTGTGAAATGTGTACATACTTGTTATCTCTATTGGATTGGTCATTTTTTTCAATGTAATTCATTTGACAAAAGAAAATATTCATGTCTACTTTAATCTTTAGAAGAATCTGGAATTACAAAATTGGTTAGAGCACATCATAGTGGTTTATGTAAATGGTTTAGCTAAACAATGACTTAAAAACAAAAATCCCATTCAAGTGACAACGAGTATATATACGAAGCATCAATGAATAATCCTACAATGTCTGAAATGAGCGGTGCAAAAGCACTAATGTATTCCCTGGAGAAAGAAGGTGTCGATGTAGTTTTTGGACTTCCAGGTGGAGCAAATTTGCCCATTTATGATGCGCTTGTTGATGCGAAATTTAGGCATATTTTGGTAAGACATGAACAATCTGCTGCCCATATGGCTGATGGTTATGCCCGGATAAAGAGGAAAGCCGGAGTGTGTTTAGCAACATCAGGACCAGGGGCAACAAACTTGATTACAGGGATAGCCACTGCTTATGCAGATTCTTCGCCAGTAATTGCAATAACCGGACAAGTACCTCTGAACATGATTGGCAAGGATGCGTTTCAAGAAACAGATATCATAGGTGTTGCTAATCCGTGCACAAAATATGCTTTTCAACCAAGATGTGCACCTGAAATTCCAGAAGTTGTAAAAAAATCATTCTATATTGCTGAAAGTGGCAGACCTGGACCAGTTCTAATTGATATTCCAAAAGACGTACAGCAGGATGTGACTGAGATACTTTTTCCAGATCTGATAAAAGTAAGAGGATATAAGCCAATTGTTGATCCGGATTTATCAAATGTCGGAAAGGCCGTTGAACTATTACTATCATCTGAACGCCCAATTATTATGGCAGGGGGAGGAGTTATTTTATCAGGTGCTTTCTCAGAACTTCAAGCAATTGCTGAATTGATTATGGCTCCTGTTGTTACCACCTTCAAAGGCAAAGGCGCATTTCCTGAAAATCACCCTCTAGCTATGGGACCAATAGGAATGCATGGACATGCTGAAGCAAATAGAATTATTCTGGAGGCAGACTGCATTCTTGCAGTCGGTGCAAGATTTTCAGATCGTTCTGTTGGAAGGTTTGATGAGTTTGGTAAAGGTATGAATATCATACATTTAGATATAGACCCAGCTGAGATTGGCAAAAATAAGTCAGTAGATATTGCGATTGTAGGGGATGTAAAATCTGCTCTCAGGACTATGGTCAAGATGTTGTCAAAAACAATTACTAAAAAAAATACCGAAAATCCATGGCTTAGAAGGAGAAAAGAACTTATTGAATACTTTTCAGAAAATATAAAGGATTACCCTAGGGAGTTAACTGCCAGAAAAGCGCTGAAAAAGTTAAGAGAATTATTACCTCCCGAATCTATAGTAACCACAGAAGTGGGTCAATGCCAAATGTGGACTTCACTGCACTTTGATGTTATCTCACCAGGGACCTTTTTTAGCTCAACTGGATTGGGAACAATGGGATTTGGCTTCCCAGCATCTATTGGAGCGAAAGCTGCTAGACCGGACGTACATGTTGTAGATGTTGCAGGCGACGGATCATTTAACATGACTGAAAATTCATTAGCAGTTTCCGTGTTAGAAAACTTGCCCGTAATAGTATTTCTCCTAAATAATGACATGCTGGGGATGGTTGCTCAGTGGCAGAGAACATTCTATGATCGAAGATATATGGGGGTTCATCAAAAAAGTTGTCCTGATTATGTAAAGATTGCAGAAGCATATGGAGCAAACGGAATAAAAGCTCAATCGATGGATGAATTAGAAAAAGCGATTAAAAATGCACTAAAGTCTGAAGTCGCGACTGTAATCGACCTTACAATAGATCCTGAAGAGGATGTATATCCTTTTGTTGCTCCCGGTACTGGCCTCAAAGATATGATAACAGGTGCATAGAAAATGAGCTCTAAAGAGAACAAGCCAAAACCATTCTATATCATCTCATCTTTAGTTGAAAATAAGCCTGGAGTTCTTTTCCGTATCACGAATCTTTTTCGGGCAAGAAATTTCAATATTGAAAGTATCACGGTGGGAATAACAGAAAAACCTGATCTGTCCAGAATGACAATTACAACAAGGATTGATGAGGCAATACTTGATCAGCTCGTGAAACAATTAAGAAAACTCATTGACATTGTGGAGGTAGAAATACTTGATGTAAATAATACTGTTTATAGAGAGTTGGCTTTGATAAAGATAAAAGCGAAAGATTTTACGAACAGAAATGAGATTATAAACTTTGCAAATGTCTTTAGAGCAAATATCTTAGATATTGGGATAGAATCTGTGACTGTTGAAGTTATCGGAACACCTGATAAGATAGATGCATTTAAGAATCTAATTCTACAATATGATATAGTAGAAATGGCAAGGACGGGTGTTTCTGCACTTCAGAGAGGAGAGTAATGAATGGAAGCTCAGAAAGTTAGGATTTTTGATACAACATTAAGGGATGGTGAGCAAACACCTGGTGTTTCTATTACTCCCGAGCAAAAATTGAATATTGCCATTAAACTGTCAGAATTGGGCGTTGATACAATAGAGGCCGGATTTCCAGTAGTATCTGAAGGAGAAAAGGAAGGGATAAAGAAAATCGTAAAACAGAATTTGGATACAGAAGTATGCGCTTTGGCTAGGACGGTTCAAGCAGACATTGATTCTGCCATAGACTGTGGTGTCAATTACGTTCATACTTTTATTGCCACCTCTGATATTCACATGCAATACAAATTAAAAATGTCTCGCGAGCAAGTGATGGAAAGAGCTCTATGGGCAGTTGAATACGCGAAGAAAAATGGCCTAAAAGTAGAATTCTCCGCAGAAGATGCAACAAGATCTGACAGAAAATTTCTAATTGATGTATTTAGAGCGGTAACAGAAGCAGGTGCTGATAGAATCGATATTCCAGACACTGTTGGATATTCAACTCCAGAATATATAGCGTCATTGGTCAGAGAGATAAAATCGAAGATGAATACTCCAATTAGTGTTCATTGTCATGATGATTTTGGTCTAGCCGTTGCGAATTCAATATCTGCTATTAATGCAGGAGCAACATGTGCGCATGTTACTATTAATGGACTTGGTGAAAGGGCAGGAAATGCTTCTTTGGAAGAATTTGTTATGGCACTACAGTGTTTGTATTCTAAAAAGCACAATATAAAAATAAACCTGTTGTATGAAATTTCAAAATACGTTTCAAATACAATGGGTGTAATAGTTCAACCCAATAAAGCCATAATTGGAGAGAATGCTTTTGGTCATGAATCAGGAATTCATACTCACGGAATTATAAATAATCCATTAACTTATGAGCCAATAAGTCCTGAATTAGTAGGTCGAAAGAGATGGCTGCAGGCAGGCAAGCATGCTGGCACTCATGGAATTCGTGCAATTTTGAATGAATTTGGAATTGATCCTACTGAGGAGCAACTACACACAATTATTGAAAAACAAAAAGACATTGCTGATACTGGCAAATCTATTACCACTTCACAGCTCTTGTCAATAGCAGGTGAAGTAATGGGCAGTACAAAATTTGAGGAGAAATTCAAACTTTATGATTTTCATATTGTTACCGGTATGAATATCATACCTACAGCAGTCATAAGATTGAATGCACATGGTAAAGACTTAGTGGCTTCAGAAACTGGGGTTGGTCCTGTAGACGCAGCACTTAAAGCGATACAAAAAATTGCAGTAGAGATGGCGAACATACGCGTGAGAGAATATCGACTTGAATCAATAACAGGAGGATCAGATGCAATGGCAGAGGTTACTATTAAAACAGAGGATTTAGATGGTAACGTTGTTTCGTCCAGAAAATCTGGAGAAGATGTCGTAGTTGTATCAGTGCAGGCAATGATAGACGCAATAAATAAATTAATGTTAAGAAAGGTATTGTATTCAAAAAACTAAAATCTATTAAGTTCAAGGTCATAAGTATTGACACGATATATTATTTCTTTAATTAATGGCGATGGAATAGGTCCTGATATTGCGAGTTCAGGAAAGAATTTGCTAGAAAAGATTTGTGATACTTCTCAAATAAAGTTTGATATAACTGACGTGGACGCTGGAGATAATGCTCTTATTAAGCATAACAAGGCTCTACCAGAGTTTTCATTTGATAGTATAAAAAAATCAGATGTCTGTCTTAAGGCACCTGTCGGAGAACACGCTGCTGATGTTATTCTTGTTTTGAGAAGATATTTCAAATTATATGCTAACGTTAGACCAGCAAAATCCTACCCTAACATAAAATCTCTTCATCCATCTGTAGACTTGGTAATTATCCGAGAAAACACCGAAGACGTTTATTTGGGATGGGAATTTCCGATAGGCGAGGATGCGGTAATAGGAATAAGACTGACAACCGCAGAGGCATCAAAAAAAATTGCAGAATATGCCTTTGAAGAAGCTTTACGAAGAGACAATAAAAAAAATGTTGTCTGTGTACATAAATCGAATGTGATGAGAATCGGAGACGGAATGTTCTCTAAAATTAGCAAGGATATCTCAAGAAAATATCCCAAGATAGAATTTAGTGAATCATATGTTGATGCATGCGCAATGAACTTGATTAGAAATCCTGAAAAATTTGATGTGATCTTGACAACAAACCTATTTGGCGATATCCTTTCTGATGAAGCTGCACAAGTTGTCGGTGGATTAGGATTAGCTCCAGCAGGAAATATTGGGAAAAATTTTGCTATTTTTGAACCTGTTCACGGAGCTGCGTTTGATATTGCAAATAAGAATATTGCAAATCCATCATCCATGTTTTTATCTATTAAAATGATGTTAGAATGGTTGGCCGAACAAAATAAGAACAACGAACGAAATAATCTTATTGATTTAGGAAAAAAAATAGAAGATACACTAATAAGTTTGCTTGAAGAGAACATAAAAACCATAGATATAGGTGGTAATATGCATACAGAAGAATTTACAAAGACTTTTGTTTCTAGACTAATTGTCTAATTTTGCATAAAGTTACTATGTTACTGGATTAGTATTCCTGCATTTTGCAACCAGATCATTTTCCATTTGTAACTTGTTAGTAAGTCAATTGTTGGGTACTCAAAATTAAAAAAATAATCTGTAATAGATTCAGAAAAAAAGAATATGTTACTTTTTATCCTTTGACACGGCTTGACAGAATTCTGTCAAAACACCATTCATAGATTTTGGATGTATAAAAGTTATTTTTCTTCCGTAAGACCCAGTTCTAATGTTTCCTATCATCCTGGTACCATTAGCGATTGCTCTTTCAACATCACTATCTATATCATCTGCAGTAATAGCTATATGATGAATTCCTTCTCCACGGTCAGTTAAGAATCTTTTTATTGGGCTGTCATCTGCAGTAGGTTCCATCAATTCTATTCTCGTATCTTCCAATTCCAAGATAGCTACTTTGACCCTCTCTATAGGAACTTCTTCAATGTCAATTTTGTCAATTCTTATTATCTTTTCATAGTTCTTTAATGCTTCATCAACACTGTTTACTGCTATAGCTACATGATCAACTCTCATATTTTCCACCATCAAAAGGAGAATTTTTGTTCATATCTTCCAAAAATATTAACAAAAATATCACTTATTTCTCCCAGGGTAACATGATTCTTTACTGCAGAAATGATATGGGGCATAAGATTCTCGTTTTCTTTTTCGGCAAAACTTTGCAATTTGTTCAATTCAGAATTAACTTTAGTTTGATCTCTGTTTTTCTTGAATTCTATCAATTTGTTCACTTGACGTATCTCTATTTCGGGATCTAGCGTATTTAAGAGTGGTTCAACTTCATTCTGGTCTTGAAATTTATTTACTCCCACGATAACACGATCACTATTGTCTATCTCTTTCTTCAGCTGATATGCATTACGTCTTATCTCCTCTTGAAAGAAGCCTTTTTCAATTGCGGCTAGAGCACCTCCGAGACTTTCTATTTTCTTGAGATATTCTTCAACCCCTTCTTCTATCTTGGATGTTAAATATTCAAGATAATAGGAGCCAGATAGTGGGTCGACTGTCTTTACAACGCCAGTCTCATTTGCAATAATTTGTTGGGTTCTCAATGCTACTTTAACTGATTCTTCAGTTGGAAGAGCTAATGCCTCATCTCTTGAATTTGTATGTAAAGATTGACATCCACCCAATACTGCCGACAACGCCTCAAGCGTTACCCTTACTACGTTATTGTCCACTTGTTGTGCTGTTAGGGATTCTCCACTAGTTTGAACATGAAAACGCAAATGAGTTGATTTATCGTTAGTTGCACCAAATTTTTCTTTCATTATCTTTGCATAAATACGTCGTGCTGCCCTAAACTTGGCTATCTCCTCAAAAAATTCCATTGTACAGCAGAAAAAGAACGATAGGCGAGGAGCAAATTCGTCAACATTCAACCCTCGTGATGTACATGTCTTGATGTACTCTATTGCATTAGCAAATGTAAATGCCAATTCTTGAATTGCATTTGAACCTGCTTCGCGCATATGGTAACCAGAAATGCTTATGGGATACCATTGTGGAACAGATTTAGAACAATACTGAATCATATCTCCAATAATTCGCATCGATTGTCTTGGTGGATAGATATATGTATTCCGTGCAATATACTCCTTTAAGATATCATTTTGAGTCGTTCCCCTCAAAATACTAGATGAAACTCCCTGTGATTCTGCGACGACAATGTAGAGTGCCAAAAGGGTTGACGCAGTTGAATTTATAGTCATTGAGGTACTTACCTTCTCGAGAGGAATATTCTGAAAACATGTCATCATATTATCAATAGAACTGATTGCAACTCCAGTTCGCCCAACTTCTCCTTGGGAATATTGGTTGTCAGAATCTCTTCCTGTTTGCGTCGGAAGGTCAAAAGCTAGAGAGAGTCCTGTCTGTCCGTGTTCTAACAAGAATCTAAATCTATTGTTAGTCTCTTCTGCACTCCCAAATCCACTGTACTGACGCATGGTCCATTGTCGCTCTCTGTACATGTTAGGATATAGTCCGCGCGTATACGGAAATCTGCCTGCTTCTTCCTCATCGTACTCCGTTTTGACAAGATCTTTTGAAGAAAAAATTCTTTTTACAGGAATCCCTGAATCAGTTTTCAAATTATTTACATCCTGTTTTGCCATAGTTCTACTCTCCTACACTATAATCTTTTTTGCGAAATTTAAAGCTGCATTATAGGGCTCTACTTCTTTTTTTAATATTCTACTTACAAGTTTCTTGTACTCTTCACTATTCATAATCTTTTCAATAGATTTTTCTTTGATTACATTTAAAATCATATCTCTTAATTCGTTCTCTAGTATGGATCTTTCTCTTAATTGATATTTTTCATCATCTAATAATTTAACAAGAGATTTTGTTAGTTCCTTTATTCCTTCTTGCATCTTTGCTGAACATTTGAGAACCAATTTATTGTCATTATTACCAATCAGGTCAGAGATAATATTATATAATATTGTAGATCCTTCCAAATCTGATTTATTAATAACATAGATATCGCCAATTTCTGTTAATCCTGCTTTTATTGCCTGTATGCTGTCACCTGTTTGTGGATTGAAGATCACTACTGTAATATTGACTGCCTTTGAAATTTCGATTTCTAATTGGCCTGCCCCTACGCTTTCTACTAATATCAAATTATATCCAGCAGCGTCTAAGATTCTCACTACGTTCCTCAATGATCTTGAAACGCCGCCTTCTGCCCCTCTTGAGGCCATACTTCTCACATAGATTTCGTCACTGATTGATATCATACGTACCCTATCTCCGAGAAGAGCTCCTCCAGTTATCGGACTTGATGGATCTATGGCAATGATAGCGACTTTGTATCCTAGAGAATGAAATTCGGCAGCTAATCTTCCTATTAGCGTGCTTTTACCCGAACCTGCAGATCCAGTAAATCCTATGGTTCTCGCATTTCCAGTTTTCTTAAAAATTTTATGAATTATTTCTGCTGAATCTGGCTCATTATTATCGACAATCGAGATTGCTCTTGATATTGATCTTTTCTCTCCTTTTAGAATTCCGTCTACTAACCCTGACACGATTGATTTAGCTGCGAAGTTAAGTATTAAAAGTTAATCGTGTGTCCAATAATATCAATTGATTCATGAAATTGACAAAAAATTTTAAAACTCCACTACAAATTTTAGATATATGTCTACATCTGTACATAGCAAGAAAAAACCAATAAGAGTTCTCGTGTCTAAATTAGGGTTGGACGGTCATGATAGGGGCGCATTGGTCATATGTAGAGCGCTTAGAGATTCTGGAATGGAGGTTATTTATTCTGGACTCTTCTGTACTCCTCAACAGGTTGCAAAAATAGCTATAGATGAGGATGTTGATGTAGTTGCAATGAGTTTGTTAAATGGTGCTCATCTAACAATATTTCCTAAAGTTGCACGCATATTGGAAGAACATGGCGTTACTGACATCCTATTGATTGGAGGCGGTGTCATACCTCTTAAGGACAAAAAAATACTTGAAGAAAAAGGAGTAAAAGGAAATTTTGGACCAGGAACGCCCCTGAATATAATTATTGATTATATTAATAAAAATCTGAAAAAATAATTATTAATTGGTACTAATTTAGTCACAGAAGGCAAAAGCAAAGTTTCTAAGCGCGAAAAACTAGAAAACATGCTTTCAGACGGGAGCGAAAATTGAACACGAAAATAAAGAAATCGCGCCCGAATTACTGACACATTACCATAACTGTTTCGAGTTACCTTCTGAGCATGAAAATGACCAAATTGGCTCGAATTAGATTATAAACAAAGCGTTATTTTTGAGCACAAAAAACTGGTTTATAGAGTATATATTAGAGTAATTATGATAAAACACTTGAAATGGATTTTATGTTTGAAGACTCAAAAAGTTCAATCGCATTAAGAAATGTGAGGCTAGTAAAAATTGGCTGATTGGTTAACCGTTTTAATTGTAGGAATTATTTTGGTAGCAATCGGCTATATTCTGAAAAGGATAATGACTGAGGCCATTATTAAAAAATTGGGTTACGTCATTGAAATAATTGGGATTGTCGTTATCGTGATAGCAATAATTTTGCTAGTCGTGGCCTTTGTCTAACAACTGATCCACAATTTTTTGGACTGTTCACGAACCTAATTAATGTCACGATATTCTTCGTAATCGTCTAGCACAGTTGGATAGTCTGGCATTCCCATGTAATACATTTTACACTGACAAAGAAATCAAAGAAAAAGAAGAACATAATTAATAAGCACATATCTGAATCTGTGAGTGGAATTCCCAAGTCTTGATCATTACCTATTTGAATGAAGTTTTACGCCGATGAAGATATTATTGCATATTGACAGATTAATTCTCAATTTTATATAATTCATTTAAATTGGCGTTAATAACAGGTTCTGGTGTGAAATTGCAACCATAGACTAAATTACTAGGAAAACAAAGTTTATGACTATCACATTATGTGTGAATATCTCTAAAATGTAAATCAAGGTTCTCTTGCGTAGGACACAATATACCACATTCTTTGCATTTAAAATTCTTCGACATATATCTTTTAATTGTTGCAATTATTTTGAATTCGTGCTAGTGCACCATTCACGGTGTCTTTCTTATCCATGAAAAGTGTAGCTATAATGGGACCATCATCTCCATCTTTTTCGGAATGGATATATGACTGTGTTACTTTTTTCAGACCTTCTGCTTCAATTTGGTTCCAGAGCTTTGAATCATCACTTTACAATAAGTCCAGTGATTCCTGTGGCTGACACATCAGGATGTGACGGAACTGCGTTCCTGCCATTAAGTATCGCTATTTATCCATTTTGCTGGTGTGCATTTACTTGGTTTGTGAATATTACTGCAGCAGAGATTGACAATATGGCCACGATAGTCAAAGCCGTGAAGATTGTATTTGCCATTATTTAAAAAAAGGCAATACAATTTACTAATAACTATAAATCGGATATGCAAAAATAAGACGTCAATAAATAGATAAATAAACCATAATATGTTATAAAAGTCTACTATTACCCTTAGTGTATGCGCATAACAACATGGATTTAATGTTTTTTTATTATATTACTGATAATTTAAATTGATATTCATTAAATCTCAATTTGTAAAATGACTATTATTGGTGACGCTTATCGCTGGATATATAGTAAACTTATTTCTCGTCCCACAAATTTTAGTTGGGTTATAAACAATCAACTAGCAGGAAGTGGATTACCGCTGTCTTATGATCAATTTATGTGGTTAGTAAATCATGGAATAGAGACAATTGTAACTGTAAGGGAAATTCCATTACCCGTACAATGGTTAACAGTTACGGATGTAAAGAATAGCTCCACCAATAACGCGAATCTGAAAAAAATAAATTATCTACATCTAAGGGTCGAAGACTATCATTCTCCTTCAATTGACGAGATTGATTCTACCGTCAAATTTATCGAAAATGAAATTGAAGTAGAAAAAAGATCAGTTTTAGTTCATTGTGCAGCTGGAAAAGGAAGAACTGGCACAATTCTGGGTGCTTATCTATTAAAAAAAGAAAATATTTCTGCAAAAGAAGCTATAAATAGAATTAGGAAACTAAGACCAGGATCTATTCAAACAGATTCACAAGAAAAGTCTATTCATGAATATGAAAAGTATTTAAAAGATAAATCAGCGAACCAAAATTGAGAATTACTAATAATCCTCTTAGTAACATACTGATATGATTATGATAACATTTTATTGATATGAGTTTAGATATTATAATTATGGATTTTGAAAAGCTTGAAAAATGGGCAGATGAAGCAAATATCTCTCGGAACGAAAATTTGAAGTTGAAGGCCAAAAAAATAGAGGAAGAACTTATGAAAAACCTTACTCAAGCGGATTTATACTTCCCAGTAGAGGATGAAGTCTTGATAACTAAAAATTCTGCTTCTTTTTTGTATAAAAATAGCAAGACATATCCTTGCTTATTAGAATTTATTGGATGGGTACTTCATGTTGATATTCCCATAAAACTTAATGAATGCAAATTTGGTCCCGGCGGAATCATAGTATCTGCAAATGATAAGGAACAAGCACACAAGATTTTGCATGATTGTTGCCATGAGTTACAGATTCTTCTCAAGGGAAAGGAAGGGCATATTAGTTAATTCAAGGTTTACCGCCAACATATTGAAGAAATTTTTGAATAAGAATGATAGTTAGTACTTTTCATTTTTAATTGCTTAAGAAAGTAAACTTGTAAATCCCTTGCGTAGTCTTGATTCTGAATTATTATCTACTAGCATTTTGTGCCCTCACTTGGTAACCTATGATTCAGGAATTCGCAATATTAGTAATCGAATTTATTAAAAAATAAACAACAGCTTGTACAAAAATCATAAATGAATTGTTCTATAAGAAATTCACTTTCGTTTAATCAGCTCAAGTAGATTTGATAGCATGAATGGCTTTACCAAAACATCTTGTTTACTTACTCCAAGAGAATCAATAACCGTTGTAAGCCGATTAAGGGGATTGGTAATTGTCAGAATAATTCTTTGATTTGGCAGAACTCGATGAATTTCATTTGTCACATTACTTGTTCTCATGTTATCACTTAAATGCATGTCTAAAACAATTATATCAAAATCTTTTTCCTTCAGTACAGATAGACACTTGTTACCATCTTCAGCTACTATGACATCAAAATCCAACGCACTCAAATATTCTGCTTAAAGAGTTATTAAATGAGGTTCAGATTCCACTACGAGAATTCTAGTGTCATTTCTGTGTGCAAACGTATTGCGTAGCCGATTTAGATCCTATATGTCTAAATCTACCATCAAGTCATGTAAATTCGCAATCTTGCGCTTTGCATTTAATCTGCTTTGATCCATCATTACATGAGGATGAGGACATATTACTGTTATGTGGTAATTATTTTTCGTCCATTCATCATGGACATTTTGCCACCACTTCTCTAAAAATTCAGATTCATCAAACCATTTATTTTCGCACCAACAACATGCAGCATCAGCGAAAACAGTTATTTTCGTTTCTTTACCTTGAATGAGACGTTGATGAAGTGTCTGCTCCAGCATTGCTTTAAGATTGTCAAATGGGGCTATATTTCCTATTAATGCAGATTCATAGTATGGCTTAAAGTTGATAATCTGTAGATTATTGTAATCAATTTGTTTCTGGTAGTTTTGTATTTTAGCAGATAAATTTGAAATGCTTGAGATGTGAGATTGGTCAAAAGCATAAACAGATGCATAAATAAAGCTCATTATTTTCTAATCCTTCGTTGATCCAATGTACAGCCGCATCTGTACGCTCCTGGTCTTTTTCATATAGCAACATAACATGCTTGCCTCCGGAAATTTGGAATGGGTCTTGAAGATTACTCATATATAGATCGCAAACACCTACTATTAAATTGCGTGGAGAACACTACTTCGTAAGTTTTAATGTGCGTTATACTTAATTAAGATTGTAGTATAGTTATACAAATTGCCTACGAAATAGGTATTAGACTACGGATTGCTTTTTGAAATCGCAATCACGATCTCATTGGAACTAGGGCAAGACGAACATGGATATGAACGTAATATTATAGTAGTAAGGATGATAGCATAATTACAACCGAAGCGGTAAATAAAATCTAAAAAAATTTGAGTCTCTTAAAACATACATTTTTAAAATATTAAATCAAAAAACGACAGTCTATTCCCCATTTTTCCACATCATCTCTCTCATTTCACTGCCAACTATCTCTATTTGATTTTTCTCCAGTTGATTCATGAATCTAACAAATGAATTCTTTCCGTACTTCTTGTAAGTATTTGACCATTCATTAGCAAATTCACCTGACTGAATATCCTTAAGCACGTGTTTCATATTTTCTTTTACTTCCTTGTTTATTATTCTTGGTCCTCTAGTAAGACCACCATATCTTGCAGTTTCACTGACTCTATTATACATCCCTGTTATACCATATTTGTATATCAAATCTACAATTAGTTTTAGTTCATGCAAACATTCGTAATAAGCTACTTCTGGTTGGTAACCAGCTTCAACCAGAGTCTCAAATGCATTAACTACA
>Ga0209157_1001678_pt1 | contig 18284 bp, 10 predicted proteins | sample GraSoiAngelo_135_FD_185892 | JGI IMG/M metagenome (GOLD analysis project Ga0209157, IMG submission 185892) | Grasslands soil microbial communities from the Angelo Coastal Reserve, California, USA - 14_0929_05_40cm (SPAdes) (version 2) | ecosystem: Environmental > Terrestrial > Soil > Grasslands ...
GTCCAGCTCCGCGAGGGCGAGCTTCAGCTCCTCGTCGCTCGTCGCGGCCCCGTGATACTTAATCTTGTTCTCCATGAAGGAGACGCCTTTGCCCTTCACCGTGCGGGAGAGGACCGCGGTGGGCCGCCCTTTCGTCCGGTGAGATTCCTCGATCGCGGCGAGAATCTGGCGGAAGTCGTGTCCATCGATCGTGAGCACGTGCCAGTTGAACGCCTCCCACTTCTCCGCGAGCGGCTCGAGGGGCATGATGTCCTCCGTGCGGCCCTCTTGCTGGATTCCGTTCCGGTCGATGAACGCCGTCAGGTTGTCGAGGCCGTACTTCGACGAGGCCATCGCCGCCTCCCACGTCTGCCCGACGTCCTGCTCGCCGTCGCCGAGGATGCAGTACACCCGCCACGGCTTGTGGTCCATGCGGGCCGCGAGCGCGAGGCCGACGGAGAACGAGAGACCTTGCCCCTCGGCGCCCGCCGCGTTCTCGACGCCGGGCGTGGTCCCGAGCTCCGGATGGCCCTGGAGGCGGCTGTTCAGCTTGCGGAACGTCAGCAGCTCGTCGACCGGGAAGAAGCCGCGCTCCGCCAGGGCCGCGTACCAGACCGGGCAGGCGTGGCCCTTGCTCAGGACGAAACGATCCCGGTCGGGCCACGTCGGATTCTTCGGATCGACTCGGAGGACGTGGAAGTACAACGCGGTGACGATGTCCGCCGCGGACATCGAGCCTCCCGGATGGCCGCTCTGCGCGTTGTGCGTCATTCGGATGATGTGCTTCCGCAGGGTCACGGCCTTCTTCTTGAGGCTCGCGATGAGCTCCTCGGAAACGTCGACCACGGCGTGCCCTGCCCCGCTCCCCGCCCGGAGACGGTCGGGACATGACGGGGGATTATTAAGGGCTTTGTCGCCGCTTCAACGCGATTTTCTCGCACGTCGGACTTCAGACCAAACCATGGCGACTCCCGCTGAAAGGAAGATGACCACGACGACCGTGACCGCGGCACCCAATCCGGTCACGCCGAGCGCGATGAGGAGGTAGGCCGCGGCGAGTGGCAGGATCCACCCCAGATTGATCAGCAGAGACTCGAGGGTCCATCGATTCATTCCGCCAGCCGGACGGACTTCGGGTGGCGTGGCCGACGCCATCGACCGCGTAACGCGCCCATTGAAATCAAGCATTGTGGTCGCGGCTTCGGCGACGTTGGGACCGCTTGTCGAGACCGCCGTGACTGCAATACGGCTACGCATCGAAATGCGCGAACAGAGCCGGGCCCGACTGCTTCTCGGTGATACGGCTCGCGTCATTATCAGTCCTAAACATGTTCGACCACGCGCGCGGGTGTTCTACGTCCGTCTAATAATTCCCAAATACTCCAGGCGTGGTTCGCCGGCCTCGCAACGGAGGATCGAAGATGCGAATCAGACCTCTCGGCATGGTCGCGGTGACGGTCACGTTGGTCGGACTCGCCCTTGCGGCCGTCGCCTTCGGTCCAGCGAACCTCGCGAATCTTGGTTCACCGACCGGCGGTAAGACCCCGCAAGCCTCGTCGATCGGCACCCCGACCTGGCACGCGGGCGATACCTGGACGTACCACGTGAACTCGACACCGCCCGACATGTTTGTCGCGGGTCCGACGTGGGGAAGCCCGTCCCTCGAAGGAACCTTGACGCGCACGGTCGCATCCGCGGACGCCTCCCAATACAACGTGACGGTTCACGGCTCATTCCATCTCCCGAGCCTGTTCGACGCCGCCCGGGATGGTGGATACACGAACTCCTCGACCCTGCTGTTGTATCGGCCGGTCCTCGAGAATGCGACGGTGGATGGCTACGCGTTGTATCGCGCGTCCGACCTGGCGGAGCTGAAAGAGGTCCGAACCGTTCATCTCAAGAGCTCGCTCTGGACCGCGCGCGGCTGGTTCAACGCCTCCTACACGGCGACCGTCCAGACGACGTACGACCCGGCCCTGGACATCTGGGCGTTCCCGCTCGGCGAGAACGAGACCTGGAACGTATCGAGCAACGCCACGATCCACGCGATGATCGCATGGCGCTTCGACGGCCCGAACGAGTCGTTTGGGTTCTGGCACACCTTCGATGTGACGGCGCCGATCCGCTTGATGCTGCACTCCGGTGAGATTCAAGACGTGACGACGCCCGCGGGAACGTTCTCCTCGATCCCGGTTCGCGTCGCCCTGCCGACGATTGATCGCCTGACGACGGACGATCGCGAGGGACCCGTGGTGGGCCTCGGAGGCGATGAGTGCGGCAGGCCCCGCCTCGCGGCCGAAGCCTGGTTCAGCGGCGACGTCGGAAACGTCGTGAAGGCGGTGACCTTCATCGGCGGGATGAAGATCGTCGCCGAGCTCGCGTCGTTCCACCGAGCCTAGGCGAACGCATCCGAAACGAAACGCCCTTCCCCCGCGGCTGTCTCGCGGGGGAGGGAAATCTTATTCCACGCGCGTTCCTTGCGCGGGTCGATGGCCATCAAGATTGCGCCCTCGATCCTGTCCGCGCGGTTCGACCGCTTGGGGGACCAGGTGCGCGAAGCGTCGGACGCCGGCGCGGACATGCTCCACATCGACGTGATGGATGGCCACTTCGTCCCCAACCTGACGATGGGACCCGCGATCGTGAAGTCGATCCGGCCCCTGACCAAGGTTCCGCTCGACGCCCACCTGATGGTCACACATCCGCAGGACTTCGTGAAGGCCTTCGCCGAGGCCGGAGTGGACGACCTGACGGTCCACGTGGAGAGCGACCATGACGTTCCCACGACGATCCGGGCGATTCGCGATGCCGGGGTCAGCCCCGGGGTCGTCCTGAACCCGGCGACGCCGTTTGAGAAGAGTGTTCCGTACCTCGGCGACGTCGACCTGCTGCTCGTCATGACGGTCCATCCCGGCTTCTCCGGGCAGGCATTCCGGGCGGATGTCTTGCCGAAAATCCGCGCGGCCCGTAAGTACGTCGACCAGGAACATCTCGCGGTCGAAATTCAGGTCGATGGCGGGATCAAAGTCGACACGGCACCGGTCGTCGCGGAGGCGGGCGCGGACATCCTCGTGTCCGGCAGCGGCATCTTCCCCGACCACGTTCGCGAGAACTTGATGGCCCTCCGCCGGGCCGCCGAGAAGGGCCGCGCAAGTTCGAAGCGCATCTAGGACGCTCTTCGTCGCCCGACCGAGTCCCGGCTCGCAAACCTTTAGGAGCAAGAGGGCATCGAGGCGCTCGCGATGGTCCGTCTCGGATTCGTCATCGGAACGCTGCTCCCCGTGGCCCTGCTTGCGGTGAACCTGGCCTTGGGGTACGGCGGGATCCTCGTCACGATCGGCCTCCTGGTGTGGCTGGGGACCGGCATCCTGCTCACGCCGACGTCCGAGGACGAGCCCTAACTCTTTTCGTACAGCGAGTCGCCGGCCACGGAGAGCTCGACCCACTCGTCAATCGATCGGACGTCCTCCAAGAGGACGTTCACCATCTCCCCCGACTCATCCTCGACGATGAACGAATCGAGGACATCGTCCGCCTCGTTCGTGTCCCGGACGATGCCGACGAATTCGCCGTCCGAGTCGATCACGTTCAGGCCCGCAAAGATCTCCGCCGCCGGGCCGCGGAGGGTCACGCGGTCCACGATCCCGCTCACGAACCGACGGCCGAGGCGCATCCGGCCGCCGGAGCCTTCGCCGAGCACGAGCGTGTTCGCCTCTTCGCCGGAGACGTAGCCGACCTCGACGCCTTCCCCGTCGACGACCGCCATTCCGACGAGCGAACGACCCCGCCGTCCGGCCAAACCGAGACACCTCCGGGGTGCGCCCTGCGCGGGACGGCCCCGACGGTCGTGCGATTGGCGCGCGGCTACTGAAGCTTTTCGGGAACCGGCCCGGCACCGGTCCGAGCCATGCGGTTATCAGGTGAGATATCGAGGACGCTTCATTTATACCGGCTGACCCGACATCCAACGGTGTCATTCCCTCCCGATGCGGAGGGCGACCCCTCGGTTGGAGCCACATGGCCCGCTGCCCCCTCTGCGAATCGGACGTACCGGACGGGCGATCCGCGTGCGACGTCTGCGGGCAGCCGTTCGACCGGGGCCTGACGACTCGTGCGGCGCCCGACGTCACGAAACGGGCGATCGCCACCGCTCGCAAAGACCTCGTCCCCTCGAGCCGCGACGTGGCCGACCCGTCGTTCGCCCGGAGCCTGTTGGAGCGGGCCGAACAGACGGAGGCCGCCGGCGACCTGGGACGGGCGCTCGATCTCGCACGCGCCTCCCGACGGGTCCTCGAAATCGCGCGACGCAAGGCGCGGGTCGCGGACGCGCTCGCCTATGCGGACGCAGTCCTCGACGGCGCGAAGAAGGCCGGCATCGAGACGCTCGCATTCCAGCGGAACATCGACCAAGCCCGGGCCCTCGCGGGCCGGGGGGACTTCGTCGCGGCGGAACGCCTGCTTCGGCGAATCTCCATCCGAACGCTCGACCAGCGACGGGAACGAGTCCTCCAGGGAATCGTCGAAAAGGCCCAGGCCCGCGTGCGATACGCGGAAGAGCGCGGCGGGAACGTCGAGGAAGCGGAGGTCCATCTCGCCGAAGCCCGGAACGCGCTCGCCCTGCGCGAGTACCATCGCATCCGACCGCTCGCCTCGAAGGCGATCGAGAAGGCGGACGCCCAGCGCAAGTATGCGCGCGCCGAGACGATCCTAGACCGCGCCGCGGCGGACGTCGAGGCCGCTCGGCGGGACGGCGTGAACATCGCCGAGGCCCGCAAGGTCCTCACCCAGGCCCGGGACGCGCTCCGACGAGGCGTGTACGCAGACATTCCTCTCCTCGCTCAACGAGCCCGGAACGGCTTGCAGGAGGCGCGACGCTATGCGGTCGCCGACGCGGGCCTGCGGGAGTCGGCCCGCGAAGCCTCACGCGAGCGTCGGAAGGGCGTGGACGTGAGCCGCGCGGAGGCCCTCCTCGATGAAGCCGAGACGGCACTCGCGGCGAAAGAATACGGCAAGGTCCGGGCGCTCGCGAAGGACGCCCACGACGCGGTCCGGGAGGCGTCCCTCCTGCAGACGGTCCGGAACGCGTTCGCCAGTCTCCAGGTCGACGCGGAGGACTTGCGCAATCTCGGGGCCGACGCCGCGGACTTCGAACAGATCCTCGTCGATCTCACGAAAGCGGTCGAGGCGACGGACCTCGCGGCCGCGCGGCGGCTCGTCGCCCGAGCCCGCCACTCCGCGGAGAGCGCGCGGGACTCGCATTTCCGCACGATCATGGAACAATCTCTGCAAATCATCCTGATGAACGCGGCCCGGGGCCTCGATCCGGCGGTCGCCCGCGCGCTGCTGAAAGAGGTCGATGATGCGGTCTCGCTCGGCAAGAGGCTCGACATGCAGGCCCTCATCGACAAGCGCATGGCCGACGCCGACGCCGAGACGGAGTCGAAACTGAACGTGCGTCTCCTCCAGTCGCGCGACGACATCGTGGCGCTCCGACAAGGCGGACAGAACGACACCGTCGGCCTGGAGGGAAAGCTCGCGGACGCGGCCATCGGAATCCAGGAACGCCGATTCTTCCATGCGGACGCCCTCCTCGATAGCGTCGAGCACGATATCTTCGCGACGCGCGAGCTGATGCGAAGCTCTGCGGCGGAGGTCCTCGGGCAGGCGCGCGGCGAGGTCGCCCGGGCGAGGGCCGATGGCATCCAGGTCGACGCCGCGGCGCAGATGTTGCGAGACGCGGAGACGTCGTACTCCGAGGCCCGCTACGGCGACACGATCTACGCAGGCAAAGCGTGCATCTCGGAGGTCGAAGAACTCGCGCACGCCGCCGCGGACACGAAGCGAAAATCCGACGCCGATGTCGCGCGCTCGAAGCTCGATCGCACGGAGGGGATCCACCGCCGGATCGAGTCCGTGCGGGCCGAGATCCAAGACCTCCTGTCGCACAACGTCGATCTGGCGCACGCGCTCGAGACGCTCGCGGCGGCGGAGCAAGCGATCGACCGAGGGTCGCTCGAGGAGGCGGAACACCTGGTCGCCTCGGCGGAGGGGATCGTGACGGGCGTCAAGGTCACGTTGAACCACCAGGCCAAGGGGGCCCTGGAACGCGCCCGAAAGGCGGTGGATCAGGCGAATCGAGATGGCGTCGAGGCCCCGGAGTTCGCGACCCTCCTGGTGAACGCCCAAGCCGCCGTTCAAGCCGGCCGGACGGCCGAGGTGCTCCAGGCGACCGGAGAGATCGATCGGCTCCTTTCGGAAAAGCGACAGGTCCGACATCAGGACGAGCAGCGCCGCACGCTGGAGAAGGCGCGGAGCGCCGCGACGAAATTCATCACCGTCAAGAAACTCATCATGGACTTGCGAAAGGCGGATATCGACATCACGGGCGCCGAGGAGAGTCTGCGAGCGGCGGAGCATGCGCTCGAGGAGCGGAACTTCGACGACGTCGATGCGATCCTGACCGACTTGGATGCGACCGCGAAGGAGTTGATGGACGAGCTCGTCGCCGCGTCGCGAAACCTGATCGGCCGCGCGGAGCGCAAGATTCACGAAGCGCGGGACGCGGGACTCGACGTCGACAAGGCGGTCGCCCACCTCGACACCGCGGAAGCGGCATTCGAGAGAGGGGAGTACGCCGATGCGGTCGAACACGCGCGGGCCGCGGAGAAAGAGGTCGCGGAAGGCCTCCGGGAGATGAAGAGTCGAGAGGCCGAAGCCCGCCGGAGGAACCAGGAGGCCGCGCGGGCGGAGCTCACCACAATCCGCAAGACGATTTCGGATCTCGCACGCGCCGACATCTCGATCCTCGGAGCGGACTCGGCGCTCAACCGTGCCGAAGCCGCGTTCGAAGAAGGACGGTTCGAGGACCTCTCGCGGGAACTCACCGAGACGAAAGAGATGGCCGCGCGCTTGAACGACGGACTGGAGGCGGCGGCAAAGGACCTCGTGTCATACGTCGAACGCGAGGTCGCCGAAGTGCGCTCCACCGGACTCGATCCGGGCCGGGCGGAGGTCGTCCTGCTCAACGCCCGCGAAGCGATCAACGACGGACGCTTCGTCGAGGCAATCGAGTACAAGAAGGTCATCGAAGACATCCTCGATGAGACCCGCCGCGATAAGGAGACGCGGGTGGCGCGGGACAGCCTGTCGGAGCTCCGCGCGAAGGTCGAGGCCCACGCGAAGCTCGGCGCCGACGTGCGAACGGCCTCGGAGATCCTGGCGCGGGCGGAGGCGATGATCGACGCTGGCGAACTGCACGACGTCGGCGGATATGCGAAACGGATTTCCGAAGAAGTCGACCTGGCACGCAAGGCGCATCTCGGCTCCGTGGTCGGCTCGTTCTCGCCGATGATCGAGGAAGGCGTGTCCCTCGGTCTCCACGAGGAGGAACTCGACGAGTTCCGCGCCCATGCGGAGGACGCGGCGGCCGCGGACGATCTCGAGGAGGTGTACCGGCTCAAGGGCGACTTGCAGGAGCGGCTCCTCGACGCGAAGCGACACCAAATCGTCAAGAGGTCGATGAACGAGATCCAGAGCCTCGACGAACTCGTCACCCAGTCAGAGCGCCTCGGCGTTCCGTCGGAGGGCGCCCGGACGCACCTGGACGGAGCGCGGAAGGCGATCGAGGAGGGCAACGTCGACGGCTTCGAGCGCGGACTCACCGAGGCCCGCGCGTCCCTCGAGGAGTCGCGCAAGTCCCACTTCCTCGAGAAGTACGAGACCCGGGTCCATGCCGTCTCGACGATGATGGCGAACGCCAAGCGCGTCGGGGCGGAGCTGGGGGACGCGGCCGGTTCGCTCGAGCAGGCGGAGGCCGCGCTCCGAGCGGGCGACATCGCGATGGCGGACATCCTGATCAAACAAGCCGAAGTCTCGGTCGGCATCCAGATCCAGAATTTCATCAAGAACAAGTACCCGAACCTGGCGCTCCGCCTGCCGTCAGCCGGCTTGCAGGCGGGGGAGTGGAACCAGTACGTCGTCGAGATCGAGAACCGCGGGAAGTTGCCGGCGCGGAACGTCCAGATCGAGTTCTCCGGCAACCTGGAGGCGAAGGGCGTCGCGCCGATCGCGGAGATTGGCGTGGGCGAGGTCGTCCCGGTCCGCGTCGGCGTCAAGCCGAAAGGCACGGGCTCGGTCCCGGTCGCGGTCGGGATCACGTACAAACGGCTCTTCGACGAGAACCGCTACGAGGTCCGGGACACGAAGGAGATCAAGGTCGAACCCGAGTCGACGTACCTCGTCGAGGATGTGTTCCTGATCCATTCCGACGGACGGCTGATCGCGCATCACAGCCGCAAGTTCCGCGAGGAGATCGACGAGGACATCTTCTCCGGCATGCTCACGGTCGTCCAGGACTTCGTGAAAGACTCGTTCAAGTCGCGCACGCGCGTCGGGATGAAACGCCTCGATTTCGGGGACTCGAAGATCCTGATCGAGCGATCGCCTCACACGTTCCTCGCGACGGTCCTCGTCGGCAATGAGCCGAAGCTCCTCCCGCTCTACATGCTCCAGGTGCTGAAGGAAGTCGAGGACCGATACGGGAACGTCCTCGAGAGGTGGACGGGTCTCCTGCACCAACTGGAGGGCGTCGACGAGATGATCCAGAAGCTCGTGTTCGTCGCGAAGGAACCGACCGCGGATATGGGCGCTCTGTCGGAGAGCCCGGTGACGCTGACCGCGAAAGTGATCGAGGCGCTCGGCGCGACGCAGGCGACCGAGGCGAACGAACTCCTCGCGAAGGCCCAATCGACGTTGGAGACGGACATCCAGCTCGCATGGCAGTTCATCGAACAAGCGAAGACGCAGGCGGACCTGGTCAAGAGCCAGCTGCGGGACCGGATGGGCGAGATCCTGGCCGGCGCCCGCGACACGGTCGGCGAGATGAAAGGGATCGGTGCGGACACGAGCCAGGCGGAGCTCCTCCTGCGGGAGGCGGAAGAAGCCTACAACGAAGGCAAGTACGAGCGCGTCCGGGAGATCCAGCAGGGCCTCCACGAGTCCCTCGAACGGCAGAAGGGCGAGATTGCCGCGAAGAAAGTCGAGGTCGAACTCGCGTCACTGATCAACGACATCTCAATCGCGAAGAGCCAGAACCTGGACGTCCGGGAAGCGGAGTCCTATCTCACGAAGATCGAGGGAGCGATCCAGAAGAAGAACGCGAAACAGATGGACGAGTACCTCCGACGGGCCAAGGAATCGCTCGCGCGGCAACGACGGCGGACGGTCCTCGACAAAGCCCGCGCGGACATGGATCGGATCCGAGCCACGGTGGCCCAAGCGTCGGCGGTCCACGCCGACCTCTCCGACGTCGAAGAGCTCTTGCAGAAGGCGGAAGACGCGATGCGCCTCGAGGACCTGAAAGGCGCCGAATCCCTGATCGACCGGGCCGAGGCGACCGCGAAAGCGAAGGTCGAAGGACTCCTGAAAGACCGATACCCGCGGCTCTTCCTCGAGACGACGAGCGCCGGGCTGCAGGCGAACCGCTGGAATCGGTTCGAGATGAACATCACGAACAAAGGGAACTGGCCCGCGGAGCATGTCACCCCGATCGTCACCGGTCCCGTCGAAGTCCAGGGACTCCGGACGATCGAGAAGATCGAGCCGAACCAGAGAGTGTCCCTGGAGTTCGGGCTCAAGCCGAAGGAAGCCGGCACGATGGACTTCGACTTCGAGGTCCACTACACGAGGCCCCTCGATGATGGGAAGCACCAGACGACCGACACGGCCGTCGTCCGCGTCGAATCCGAGAGCGGCTACCTCGTCGACGATGGCCTCCTGTTCCATTCCACTGGCGCCCTGGTCTGTCACGAGAGCCGGACGTTCCTGCCCGCCGAAGAGGCGTCGCGCGCCGCGAACCTCGAGGCGAAGGTCAAGGAGTTCGTGAACCGGGCCTTCCCGAACGGCGGGAAGAGCATCCAGACCGTCTCGTTCGGCGGGACGACGGTCCTCGCGGCCCGCGGTCCCCAGGCGTTCCTGGCCGTCACGATGCGAGGGAAAGAACCGGCGATCCTCCCGTTGTACGTCATGCAGGTCCTCAAAGACATCCACGACTCGTACGGGCCGCGCCTCGAGGAGTGGTCCGGAGACCCGGCAGAACTCCCGGGCATCCGCGATGCGGTTCGCAAGATCCTCTTCGCGACGGACGTCGCGGGCGTGTCGCTCGGCCCGCTCGAAGACAGCCCGGTCAGCAAGATCCCGATGCTCATCGAGCGCGGGCTCCTCGCGGCGGGCGACGGTCAGCCCGACTTCATGGCGTGGGCGCGGAAATCGATCGAGCGCGAAGGCTACGGGCAGGGCGTGGCGCTCCTCCGGCAGGTCTCGGAGGCGACCGTCGGCCCAACCGAGGAGATCTCCCGCCAGATCCGGCAGACGATCATCGCGTCGAAAGAAGCCGGCACCCTCCAGATCTCGGACGAGCAGGTGAATGCGTACGTCGAGTTCCTGCGGCTCACCCTCGAGGCGGCCTTCCAGGCGAAACATCGCGCGGGGCTCGAACGCTACTGGCCCGTCTCACGGATCGCGGTCAAGACGGCGGACCAGGTCGGCTACGACGCCGTGAGCGCGTTCCGCAAGGTCATCGTGGGACAGTGCGGGGCGAAAGAGCTCGACCTCATCTCGCCCAACGACATGTGGCGCGGCATGAAGATCGACGTCAAGGTCCACATGGACTCCGTCAGCGCCGCGTACAAGCTGTGGGCGAAGAAGATCGAAATCCTGCTGCGTTCCCAGGACGCGTGGAAGATCAAGGCCGGCCTGGACCGAGGCGAGTACTCCGTCGGGATCGAGGGCCAGAAAGTGCGCATCGACCCGTCGATGGTCTCATTCCTCGAGTCGATCCCGGAGTACGTCGTCGAAGAGCCGTTCGAGGGCGGCGTCGTCTACCTCGATACGCGCATGTCGAAGGAGCTCATCGCGGAAGGATACGCGAAGGAAATTGCGAACCTGGTGCGCGAGGCCCGGAAGGACATGCGTCTTCCCGACGACCGGATCGTCGAGATCGAGCTCGTGGCCGGCAAGCCCTTCCGAGCGATGCTGCAACCCTGGAAGGACATGATCCTGCGCGACTCGAACGCCCTCGACTTGCAATTCGTCGCGGAGCCGGACGCGAACGCGTACGTCATCGAGGCGGGCTTGGGAGAGGAGACGTTCCTCCTCGGGGTCCGCCCCGCGGAGATGTAGGTCCCGAGGCTTCCGATGGAGGACGACCCAAAAAAGACCGGGCGGCGTCTGGGGTCCTTGGCGTGCCCATCCCGGACGTCGCCCGACCTGGTTTCATAAAGCGGATCCGGTTCGCCGATCACCTCCGGTTCGGGCTCTTGCGCGGTCGGAAGTTCCGGCGAACACGATAGAAGGCGAAGGTCGCTCCGGCCAGCCCGATGGCCGCAACAAAGAACGCCACGCCTGCCGACGTTGCCTCGGGCGTCGCGCCGGACGCGTACAGGTATCGACCGCCGACCAGTTGACCCGCCTCGTTGATGTCGGAGGCCGCGCCTCCCGTATCGCCCGGGGTCGGGAGGGTCGTCATCGCCCCATCCTGCCACAGGAATGGGTACATCCGACCGTCGGCGGAGAAGCTGATCCCAACGACCTGTCCGGCATCGTTGATGCCGAACGCGGTCGTCGCCCGACCGCCCAGGGTCCCGAGGTCTCGGACACCGCCGTTCTCCCAGAGGACCGCGTGTGTCATGCCGTCGTCGCCGTAGCTGCTGCCGACCGCCTGCCCCGCGTCGTTGATGTCCCACGCGACGCTGAACTGGTAGCCGGGGAGGCCTCCGAGGTCGGTCATCGTCCCGTCCTGCCAGAGGAACGCGTGCATGAAACCGTCCGGTGCGAGACTGCTGCCCACGACTTGGCCCGCATTGTTGATGCCATACGCGGAGCCGGAATGGCCGCCCAGGGTGCCGAGGTCCGTCATGCGGCCGGCCTGCCACAGGACGGCGTGACAGGGCGGTGCGGGAGAGGTCGGGTATCCGCAGCCGACCGCCTGTCCCTGATCGTTGACGGCAAAGGCGACGCCCGGGCCGAGATCCGTCATCGTTCCGCTTTCCCAGACGAACGCGTGCATCGTATGGGTGGCATCCTCGCTCTCGCCGACGATGAGACCGGTGTTGCTGATTCCATGCGCGGTCCCGCGGCTACCGCCGAGCGTCCCGAGGTTCGTCATGACACCGTCGTCCCATAGGAAGGGACGCGATTGGGATTCCGTATCGCTGCTCGTCCCGACAATCTGTCCGGCCGCGTTGATCCCGAGCGCCTCGCTCGAGGTGTAGCCGGGGAGTGTCCCGAGGTCGCGCACGGTGACGGAGGCCGACGTGTGAGGCAAGGCCACCAGAGCCGCTACGGCCAGGACGAGGAACGCAATCGTGGGCGTCGTTCCCATCCGCGACATGCCGCCGGAGAGCGGATCGATCGCATGATAAGCTGACGTTTCGGATGTGTTGGAAATGAAACAGTACATGTCAAAGGCAGTGAGCCAACCCCGCACGAAGGCGCGGTTCGTGCGCGTTGCGTCGCCGACGCTCGGCTCGAGACCCCGAATGGGCCTCGTCCGCCAACGCGGTTCCGTGCTCTCACCAGGGCCACCCGAGAAGCACGGGGTCCGTGTGGGGCCTCCTCCCAGCAAACGCTTTAGAATCCCTCGCCCTCTGCCGAGCGGATGGGCATCAACCTCGCGGACATCGTCACCTCCGAACCGCGGACGCTCGAGGACTTCTCGGGCAAAATCCTCGCGATCGATGCCTTCAACACGCTCTACCAGTTCCTCGCGATCATCCGCCAGCAGGACGGCACCCCGCTGATGGACCACCAGGGACGCGTGACGTCCCACCTGTCCGGAATCATCTACCGGGTCTCGAACTTCGTCGCCGCGGGGATCAAGCCCGTCTTCGTCTTCGACGGAGAGCCGCCGCGGCTCAAGGCGCGGACGATCGTGGCCCGAGGCGAGATCAAGCGCCGCGCGGAGCGCGAGTGGCGGGAGGCGGTGGAAATCGGGGATCTCGCGACCGCCCGGACGAAGGCGATGCAGACCTCTCGGCTGACGGAGGAGATGGTCGACCAATCGAAGCGACTTCTCGACCTGCTCGGAATCCCATGGGTCCAAGCGCCCGCAGAAGGGGAAGCGCAGGCGAGCGCGATGGCCCGGACCGGGGTGGCGTACGCGGCGGCGTCGCAAGATTTCGACTCCCTGTTGTTCGGCTCGCCGCGGCTCGTGAAGAATCTTGCGATCACCGGTCGCCGGAAGCTGCCTCGGAAGGACGTCTACGTGGACGTCCAACCGGAGGAGATCTCCCTCGAGGCGACGTTGGCGAACCTGGGCATCACGCGCGAACAACTCGTCGACATGGGCTTACTGATCGGGACGGACTTCAACGAGGGCGTGAAAGGAATCGGGCCGAAGAAGGCCCTCGCGCTGATCAAGAAACACGGGTCCCTCGAACCGGCCCTCGAAGAGCTTGGCGTCGAGATCGAATCGAAGGACGAAGTCCGCGAGATCTTTCTGCATCCCAAAGTAATCGAGGTCGCGGGGGTCGAGTTCAACGACCCAGACAAGGACGGCGTTCGGCGCATGCTCTGCGACGATCACGACTTCTCACGCGATCGCATCGATGCGGCGTTGGAAAAGTTCGGAGCCGCACGATCGGAACAGAAGCAACAGTCGCTCGACGGATGGTCGTAACAGTTCGGCGGCCAGGGGGCGAAGGGCGGCAAAGGAGACTTTCAGGGATAAATTCTAGAGGGCCGCGTTCCATCGTGTTCTCGTGGGGAGGCTCATGAGCGGCTCGGTGGGCACCGCGCTTCTCATCCTCTTGATGTTCGCGGCGTCGACCGTCGCGGCGGGTCGCCCACCCGTCACTCCTCTGGCGGTTTACGGCAACGGAAACCAACACGTCCTCGCGGATCCGCATCGGCCGATGGTATATCTCGCCGATTCCAATGGGGACGCGGTGGCTTTCCTTAACACGACAACGGTGGGTTTGATCGCGAACGTGACCGTAGGACTCGGTCCTCGATCCGTCGACCTCTCTCGAGACGGGAATTCGTTACTGGTGGCCGTGTCCGGGGAAAACAAAATTGCGATTGTCGATATCGCCCAACGAGCCGTTTCGCGGAACCTCATTCTCAACTTCACTCCGATGAGCGTACGAGACGGCCGGCCGGATCGGCTCTACGCGAGCGCGTCGGACAAAACGGTCCGAGTCCTCAATGCAACGAGCGGCCTCGAACTCGCGCGGCTCACGAATCCCTTTTACCAATCGATACTCGAGGTCAGCCCGGATGGATCAATCTTGCTGTTCACGGCGGTTGCCACGAGCTCGGTAGTCTTGTACAAGTTCGACATCCGTGCCGATACGCCGGTTTACTTAGATTCCGACAACCATGACCTGGGAGGAAACTTTCAACAGGAAGCGGTGGACTGGGAACGTGGGACGATCTATCTGGCTTCCGGGTCACCATACGGACTCGAAATCGTATCCCTCGCGACGATGGACCGTCTCGGGGTCCTGCCTATGGAGATTTATCCAGTCGCGGTGGGCCTCGCCGCGGATGGCTCGACGGTGTACGGACTCAATTCAAACAACGACGGCGCGACCGTTTGGGCCTATGATAGTCAGACGGGCGTTCTCCAGCGGAGCCTGCGGCTACCGCGCCAGGCCGACCTCGTGGTCGCGTCGGGGGATCGACAGAGCCTGCTCGTCGGATCCCCGATTGAACGGATAGCCATCGAGCCCTCCCTGGGACAGTGGGACCCTTCAGATTACTACGCGGCGTACTGCTACTCGCCCTCCCGTATCCTGGCTCAGCTTGTCCGCGGGCTCCCAGATGTCCGGATCGACGCGGCGACGCTCTGGCTCGACGGCTCCGCCCTTCCGACCGACGTATCTGTCCGCGTGACCCCGTACGAGACTTATCACCTGCTCGGGGCGAATGTGACCGCAACCCTTTCCAGCGGAGCGCACACGATTGTCGCGGACATCCGATGGAACGGCAAAGTGATCCAGGGCACATGGGCGTTCACGGTGGACTATTCGGCGGGATCTCCGACATGTCCGGACGTGCAGGCCGGGTTCCCAGGCAACGGTGCGATCGTCAACACGGTCCCTCCGGTCGTCGAGGCAAGCGTGTGGGGCGGTGATCCGACGGCACCAATCGAAAACGCAACGATGGCCCTTCAGGGTCAGCCTCGCGCGTCGGTCTTGACCGCGGATCGACTCTCGATGGACGTGCCGGGAAACCTCGCCGACGGCGTCTACGAAGTCACCGCGCAGATAACCTGGAGAGGCGGCTCCGCGGTCGTGGCCTGGCACTTCACTATCGATACCGACTACTCCATCCCGCAGATTCCCCTCATCTGGCACGCCTCTCCCGCCGGATTCTCCGTACCGATTCCTGACGGATGGACCGTCCGCGAGAATGTAACCGTAGGCAACGCATCCGTCGATATGGTCGTCCTTGGGCCTAGTTTCAACGGAATTCAGGAGAGCGTCATCGTGGATTCCGAATACGATCCCGCGACCCGCGAGACGAACGAATACCTACTGCACGCCGCCGAAGCGGCCATTCGGGAAATCCAGGTGACGCAGCCGGACGCCTCCATGGCCCAGGCGCCCGTCTTTCGATCGGTCGGAGGCCACGCCGCGGTCACGTTCGTCGTGCAGTACGGAACCAGAGACGTGATCCAGCGTGCCGCAATCGTAGCGAGCGAGAACCACTCGCGAGATTGGATCATCGTCGTGACGATGTACGTCGGGCAGTTCCCTCTCTGGAATGCCACCTTCGGACAGATCCTGGACGGATTCGTGATCACTTTACCCGTTCGGAACGTTCCTAGCCCGCCCCCCGTAGAACCGCCGCCGCTGCTTTCGGCCAGCGTAGCAGGCTTCCTCATCATTTTCGCCGCAGGAGCGGCCGTCGGCTTCACGGCCGTGGCGGTCATCCTGCTCCGGCGTTGGGGCCGAGACCGCTTGACGCCCTATGCATATGAGGGCCCGTTGTCGTCCCCCTGCCCACGTTGCGGTAATCTCAACACCCCCGGAAGTCCCCTGTGTACCCGGTGCGGCCAGTCCTTGGTGCGTCCTCCTCCGGGCGGCATCACTCCGCCGTGATACTGGCAAGGAAAGGCTTTAGCCAGCCCTCACTCTGCCCGCGCCAATGCCGTTGGATTTCGTGTCCTCGGTCCTCGTCAGTACCGTGCTGACCGGGGCCCTGAGCGCCCTTGCGTACCGGCGCGACGTCCTGACGTGGGACGGCAGCCTGGCCGCGTTCGTGGTCGGCATGGTCATCGGCGTCTTCGGCGACGTGACGTGGCTCTTCCTCCTGCTGTTCTTTCTCCTCTCGAGCTTCCTCGCGACCCGCTATCGGTTCGCCCTCAAGGAGGCGCTGGGAGTCCAGGAAGGGCTCCGCGGCGAGCGCAAGGCGACGAACGTGCTCGCGAACGGATTCGCCCCCATGGCCGTCGCCGCGATCTCCCTAACGATGCCCACGGGGTTCCCCAAGATCCTCAGCGGCATCATCTTCCTCTCGGCCCTCGCGGTCGCCGGCGCGGATACCTTGGCGAGCGAAATCGGCGTGCTCTCGCGACGGACCGTCCTCATCACGAACGGCCAGCCCGTTCCGCCCGGGACCGATGGCGGCGTGTCGCCCTTGGGCCAGTTGTGCGCGTTCGGAGCCGCCCTCTACACGTCCATCGTCGGCTGGTTCGTCCTCTCGAACCTCGCGCGCATGTGGAACCTCGTCCCGACGATGCCGTCCTCGCCTGTGTATGTGCTCATTCCGATTGCGATCGGGTTCTTCGGCTGTCAACTCGACAGCGTGCTCGGCGCGACCCTGGAACGTCGAGGTCTCGTGAGCAAGAAGACCGTGAACCTGGTCTCGACGACAACCGGTGCGATCGTGGCATACGTCATCCTGATCGCGGCCGGGCCGCTACCGACGGCCTAGCGCTTTCTGGATGAGATCCGCGCCTTCCGCCGCGAGGGCATCGGCCCGCTCCGGGGTCCGGCCTTCGGCATACACCCGGAAAATCGGTTCCGTGCCCGATGGCCGCACGAGGACCGCGCCGTCCGCCTCGACGATCTTCACGCCGTCCGTCGTGTCGACCTTTCGGCCCTTCGTCAGTTCGACGAGGGACGCAAGGACGGCGTCGCGCCGCTCGACCGGCACGGAGACGTTCGTCTTCTTGAGGTGATATTGCGGGAGCGCCGCCGCGAGGGAGGACAGCCTCTTGCCCTCGTGAGCGAGCAGCTCGAGCATCTTTGCGGCCGACATGGCGCCGTCCCGGCAGAACTGGTGGTCGGGAAAGATCACGCCGCCGTTCTCTTCGCCGCCAAACGCGGCCCCGGTCTCAAACATCGTCCGCGCGACGATCGGCGATCCGACCCGGGTGCGCACGACGCGCCCTCCCGCGGCGCGCACGACGTCGTCGATGAGGCTCGATGTGCTCACGGGCGTGACGACGGTACCGCCGCGGCCTTGAATCGCCGCCTTTGCGAGGAGCGCGAGGCTCTTGTCGCCGTAGACGAACGAACCCTTGTCGTCTACGAAGATCGCGCGGTCCGCGTCCCCGTCGTGGGCGATCCCGAGATCCGCGTGGACCTCGGAGACGACGCGCATCAGGTCGCCGAGGTGATCCGGAATCGGCTCCGGCATGCGGCCGGGGAACGCGCCGTCCGGTTGCGCGTTCAGAGAGATCACGCGACACCCGAGAGACCGCAGCAAGTACGGCGTCACGACGCAGCCCGCGCCGTTCCCCGGGTCCACGACGACCGTGAACGCGCTCTTGCGAATCGCGGCGACGTCCACTTTCGCGAGGATGGCCTCGAGGTATCGATGGTTCGCGGTGTCGTCGGATCGGATCGATCCGACCTCGGACCACGCGGCCACGCGGAAACGGCCGTCGAAGAAGATCGACTCGATCGCCTCCTCGTCCTCGCGGCTCGCCTCCATGCCGCGGGCGTCGAGGGCCTTGAGCCCGTTGAACTCCCGCGGGTTGTGGGACGCCGTGACGACGACGCCGCCTTTCAGGTGGCCCGACTTCGCGAGGAAGTACTGGGCACACGGCGTCGGCACGACCCCCAGGTCGATCACGTCGCAGCCGGCGGACATCAAACCGGACGCCGCCGCGCGCGCGAGCATCGGACCGCTGAGCCGCGTGTCTCGCGCCAGCGCCACGGGGCCGCCTCCGAACGACGTCCCGATGGCCCGGCCGACCTTCAGCGCCAGGTCCGCGTTCATGTCCGGACCCACGACGCCGCGGATCCCGTTCGTCCCGAATAATCGCGTCATGCGCTCACCCGGTCGTCGAAGAT
>Ga0209157_1001679_pt1 | contig 18277 bp, 18 predicted proteins | sample GraSoiAngelo_135_FD_185892 | JGI IMG/M metagenome (GOLD analysis project Ga0209157, IMG submission 185892) | Grasslands soil microbial communities from the Angelo Coastal Reserve, California, USA - 14_0929_05_40cm (SPAdes) (version 2) | ecosystem: Environmental > Terrestrial > Soil > Grasslands ...
TAACAGCCTCGGTCTGCTGCTCGTCGTAGCCGACAAACAGATTACCCAGGCCGGTAGGCGTGTTGTTGTCGTCGGTGCTGCCGCTGCCGCTACGCACGTGGACATTGGCCCCGCTGAAGATAATGTGCGGCCCGCTAACGCCGTTAATAGAATTGACGTCGAGGCTGATATAGGGCTGCAGGAAGCTCAGCGCTCCGCCGCCGCCTGCCGCGACTTTTGTATCGGTGTAAGCCTTCGCGCTTGCAAGCGTGGTGCCATCCTCTGCAATCCGCGTAATCGCTTCGGCATTTATATTGCTTTGCAGCGTCGTGTCGGCAGCAGCGCGAGCCGCGGTTTCCGAGCCTATGCTGGCTTGCAAAGCATTGTCCGCGGCTAATCTCGCGTTGCGCTCATTGGCAGCATCGCTTTCCAATGCGGTCAAGCGCGCGAGGAGTGGAGCGATGTCCGCCGAACCGCCTACTGGAATGCATATCAGGGTGCGTGTGGCAAAGTCCACGCCCTGAATTGCCTGCCCTGCCGGACAACGAGACTGAGCAAACTGACCGTCACGATCCTCAGCGTAGGCCGTTTGTGCCGCCAACGCCAATGTTGCTGCCACCAGACATGATCTGATCCCATGCATGTTCACAGCGACCCCCGTAGAGTGAATGCCACTGAATAAGTGGCTGAACAGCCGCTTCGTTATTTGGCAGAGTGGTACAGAGGTACCGAAAGGACAGGCCCTGCTGGCCCGCAAAGAAAGCGAAAACGGGAAGCTTTCACTTTGTTGGATACTGGACGGAAACCTTACTCTTGCGCCTGCAGACCTGCAATGATCCAAACGGGGGTGGTGAAAAATGGGGACAGACCCCATTTTCCTGCGGGCTGCGCTGAGCAACGGAAAATGGGGTCTGTCCCTATTTTTCCAGGATTGCCGCGACCCCCATTCCGCCGGCTGTGCAGATTGAAATGAGCCCGCGGCCCGAGCCGCGGTCGGCGAGCTGCTTCGCGAGCCCGGCGACGATGCGCGCGCCGGTGGCGCCGAACGGATGGCCGACGGCGACGCTGCCGCCCTTCGGGTTCATCTTGCCGCGGTTGATCGAGCCCAGAGGCTGCGTGCGCTTGAGGCGAGTGCGGCAGTACTCCTCGGATTCCCAGGCCTTCAGCGTGCAGAGCACCTGCGCGGCGAAGGCCTCGTGGATCTCGTAGATGTCGAAGTCCTGCAGCCGGATGCCGGCGCGCTCGAGCATCTGCGGCACCGCGTAGGTCGGGGCCATCAGCAGGCCTTCGCGCGGGCCGGCGAGGCCGGCATAGTCGACGGCGGCCGACGCGGTGTGCGTGAGATACGCCTGGATCGGGATGCCGCGCGAGCGCGCCCACTCCTCTGAGCCGAGCAGCACGCACGCGGCGCCGTCGGTGAGCGGCGTGCTGTTGCCGGCGGTGAGCGTGCCGGCGCCGCTGCGGTCGAACGCGGGCTTGAGGGAGGCGAGCTTCTCGATGCTCGCGTCGGCGCGGATGTTGTTGTCGGTCTTCAGTCCGCCGAAAGGGAACACGAGGTCGGCGTAAAAGCCGCCGCGCCACGCCTCCGCCGCCTTCTTGTGGCTCGCGAGCGCGAGCTCGTCCTGCTCCGCGCGGCCGATCCCCCATTCCTTCGCCATCAGCTCGCAATGCTCGCCCATCGACAGCCCGGTGCGCATCTCGGCGACGCCGGGAGTCGAGGGCTTGAAATCTCTGGGCCGAAGGTGGAGCCAGGGCCCGGCCTTTTCAAGAAAAGTCTTGCCCCTGGCGCTCGCGAGGACGATCCGCTGCAAATTCCGGCTATAGGAGATCGGGATGTCGCTCGCGCTGTCCGAGCCGCCGGCGATCGCCGAGTCGATCTCGCCGAGCGCAATGCGGCTGGCGAGCGTCGACACGGTGGTGAGGCTGGTGCCGCAGGCGCGCTGCACGTCGTAGGCCGGCGTCTGCGGATCGAGGCCCGCCGACTGCGTCGACTCGCGCGCCAGGTTCCAGTCGCGCGAGTGCTTGATCACCGCGCCGGCGGAGACCTCGCCGATTTTCTGTCCTTTCAAGGAAAATCTGTCCACCAATGCTTTCATCGCGGCCGACATCATCTCCAGGTTGCCCTGGTCGACGTAGGAGGTGTTGGCGCGCGCGAACGGGATGCGCGCGCCGCCGAGGATCGCAACGCGGCGTGGAATGGTGGCCATGGCGGTTTAGACTTATGCGAGGAGGATTCAGGATGATAAAGACTTTCGCCGCCCTCGCGGCGCTGGCGCTGTCCACGTCGGCGCAGACCGCCGCGGCGCAGGATTACCCGGCGCGAGAGATCCGCGCCATCTGCAACTACGCCGCCGGGTCGGGCGCCGACCTGATCGTGCGCTTCTACAGCGACCAGCTCTCGCGGCTCGCCGGCAAGCCGGTGATCGTCGAGAACAAGCCCGGCGCGCAGGGCATGGTGGCCAACGAGTTCGTCGCCAAGGCGAGGCCCGACGGGCTGACGATCCTGATCACTCCGGTCAGCTCGACCGTGAACCTCGCGCCGTCGCTCTTCAGGCAGCTGTCGTACGACCCGCAGAAGGACTTCGCCGCCGTCACCACCCTCGCCACGGTCTCGTTCACCCTCGCGGTCGACGCGAAGAAGCCGATCCACAGCATCCAGGAGCTGGTGGCGCACCTCAAGGCGCAGCCCAGGCAGGGCTTCTACGGCGCGACCAGCAACGCCGGCGTCATCTCCGGCGAGCTGTTCAAGTCGATGGCCGGCCTGGGCACCACCTACGTGCCGTACAAGGCCAACCCCAACGCGCTCGCCGACCTGCTCGCCGGGCAGCTCGACTTCATCGCCTTCGACTCGACCTGGACCCTCGCGCAGCAGAAGAACGGCTTCGTGCGCATCCTCGCCGTGACCACCGCTCGGCGCTCTGCCGCCATGCCCGAGGTGCCGACGATGCAGGAAGCCGGCTTCAAGGACTACGACATGACGCCCTGGTGGGGCGTGCTCGCGCCGGCGGGCACGCCGCGCCCGGTCATCGACAAGCTCGCCGGCTGGTTCAACCAGATCACCGGCTCCGAGGAAGGCCGGCAGTTCCTCGCCCGCTCCGCGTTCGATCCCTTCCCCGGCACGCCCGAGTCGGCGGCCCGGCTGCTCAACGCCGACTTCGAGCGCTGGGCGCGCTACGCTCGGATGGCGAAGATCGAGCCGCAATAAATGTTGCGCCGTGGTCTTGCCGTAGTCGGGCTGCTGCTCGTTTCACTCTGCGTAAACGCGCAGAGCGGTTACTATCCCGACGCGCTCTGGCAGCGCAAGACACCCGCGGAAGCGGGCATCAACGCGGCGCTGCTCAAGGGCGCGATCGATTTCGCGGTGGCGAGCGAATCGCGCAACCCGCGCGACCTGACGCTCAACCACTACCAGACCTTCGGACGCGAGCCGTTCGGCTCGGCGATCGGCCCGATCAAGGACCGCGGCGACCAGACCGGCGTCGTCGTTCACCGCGGCTACATCGTCGCCGAATGGGGCGAGCCCTCGCGCGTCGACATGACCCACAGCGTGACCAAGAGCCTGCTCTCGAGCGTGGTCGGGGTGGCCTACGACCGCGGCATGATTCGGAGCCTCGACGACGCGGTGAGGGACTACGTCGCGCCGATCCAGCTCTACGAGACTTCCGAGCTCGTTTACCTGTTCGAGACGCCGCACAACCGCACCATCACCTGGAACCATCTCCTGCGGCAGACGAGCGACTGGGAGGGGACGCTGTGGGGCAAGCCAGACTGGGCCGATCGGCCGAGCGCCAAGCCGAGCGAATGGCTTACGCGGCCGCGCAACAAGGCGGGCAGCGTCTACAAGTACAACGACGTGCGCGTCAACGTCCTCGCGCTCGCCGCGCTCAACGTGTGGCGGCGGCCGCTGCCGCAGGTGCTGAAGGAAACCATCATGGACCCGATCGGCGCCTCGAACACCTGGCGCTGGGTCGGCTACGAGAACTCGTGGATCGTGCTCGACGGCAGCCCGGTGCAGTCGGTGTCGGGCGGCGGGCACTGGGGCGGCGGCATGTTCATCAACGCCTACGACATGGCGCGCTTCGGCTATCTCACCCTACGCCGCGGCAGGTGGAAGGACCGCCAGCTCCTCTCGGCCCAATGGGTCGACTGGGCGCTCACGCCGACGCCGGCCGAGCCCGCCTACGGCTTCATGAACTGGTACAACAACCGCGACCGCAAGCTTTTTCCGAGCGCGCCGGCGAGCGCCTTCGCGCATATCGGCAACGGCACCAACATCGTGTACGTCGACCCGGACCACGACCTGGTGGCGGTCGCGCGCTGGATCGAGCGCGGCTCGATCGACGAGTTCGTGAAACGGCTGCTCGCCGCGCTGGGCAATTAACGACTCGCTACCAGGTAGACTATCGCGGCGACCGTTATCGCCGAACCGAGCAACGCTCGTGCAGTTACCGTTTCCTCGCGCAACGCAATCACGCTGACCAGCGCCGTCACGACTGGATACGCTGCCACGATCGGCGCGACCAGCGCCACCGGCGCAGCCGTCAGGGCCAGGTACATGAGCAGCACCGCGCCGCCGTTGAGCGCACCCGTGATCCCGAACCAGACGAAACTCCGCGGCGTGGCCCGCATCCTTTGCGAGCGCCGCAGCCGGTCCGCGCTCACGACCGTGATCGACGAGACGGCGTAGCCGATCAGGCCCGCCGCGAACGGGTTGGGCCAGAGGAGCAGCGCCGCTCTTGCGCCCACCTGGGCAAGCGCGCGCACCACGGCGCCGAGGAACGGCCAGCCGAGCGACCATCCCGAAAACCGGCGCACGCCGCCCGGATGCCAGGAAAGGAGCGCGATGCCGATCACCACGCCGAGCGCGGCCGCGGCAGCGTGCGAAGGGATCTTCTCGCCGAGCAGCAGTGCGGCGGCGACGAGAGCGAACAGAGGAGTGGTTCCCGAGACCGTGCTGGTGACGGTCGGACCGAGCAGCTCGTTGGAGCGGAAATTGAGCAGCGTGACCACTGCCGGGAAAAACAGGCCCACCACGGCGAACAGGAGCGCGGCCGCGGCGCTGAACCGGGAAAGATCGAGCGCGAAAGGCGCCGCGGCGGCGAACAGCAGCGTGGCGGTGGGAATGCTGATCGCCGCGCCGGAGCGCGGATCGAGCGAGCGCAGGCCGACGCTGGCGGTGACGTGGGCGATGCCGAAGCACAGCGAGCTGAGGAGCGCGAAGGCGATCGCCACCCTAGGGCTGCGGCAGGCGCAGCCGCCCCTTGATGATCTTGCGCGTCGGCGTGAGCGGCATCTCGGGGATCACGACCAGGCGCTCCGGCAGCTTGTTCTTGGCTATGTCTTTCTTCAGCAGATAGTCGACCAGCTCATCCAGCGTAATTTTCTCGGACGGCGCTCTCAGGGTGACAAAAACACAGGCTTTCTCTCCAAGCACCGGGTCGGGCATCGGCACGATCGCCGACTGCATGATCTTCGGATGCGAGTCGAGCAGCTTCTCCACGTCCACCGGATTGAACTTGACGCCGCCGCGGTCGATGATGTCCTTGATGCGCCCGGTGATGGCGATGTTGCCGCCGGCGCGCATCTCGCCCAGGTCGCCCGAGCGGAACCAGCCGCCGGGCGTAAAAGCCGTCTTGTCCTCGTCAGGATTATTAAAATAACCCGCGAAGAGCAGCGGCCCGCGCACCTGGATTTCGCCTTCGGCTGAAAGCCTCACCTCGGCGCCGGGGCTCGGCCGCCCGGCGCTCGCCGCCGACCACTCCAGCGGGTCGCCGGGACGGGTGTAGAGGCCCGCCTGCAGCTCGGTCATGCCCCAGAGCTGGGTCACCGCGCACTGCGGAACCGCGTCGGCGAATTCCCGGATCAGCGCGGCAGGAGCGATCGAGCCCGACACGATGGCGAGCTCGAGCGAGGACCAGTCGTGCCTGCCGAAGAGGCCGGCGGCGCGGCAGGCGGCGAGGTGAGCAGGCGCGGTCCACAACGCTGAAGCTCTTTGCTTTTCGATGAGTAAAGCCAGGTCATCTGGCCGGAACGCCGGCAGCAGCACGCTGCACGCGCCGACCGCCCAGGCGCAGTGCAGCGAGTAAAGCCCGTAGAGGTGCGAGAACGGCGCCGGCGACAGGATCCGGTCGGCCGCGGCGAGCCGGTGTTCGTTCGCGCCGAGCCGCGCGTTCGACAGCACCGTGCGGTACGGATGCGGCACGCCCTTCGGCGAGGCGGTGGTGCCGGAGGTGTAAAGCAGCAGGCAGGGATCTTCGGGGTCGGGCTCCGGGTGGTCGGGGGTCAGCGGATCCGCATCCTCGAGCTCCGTCACCGCGGCCGCCGAATCGAGAAACAGCCGCGCGCCGCTGTGCCCGAGGATCGCTTCGATCTCGGCCCCGCGGTAAGGCATGTGCAGCGTGCACATCACCGCGCGCAGGCGCGCGATGGCGAGGTAGGCGACGATGAATTCCGGGACGTTGGGCAGCTGCACTGCCACCACGTCGCCGTGGCCGACGCCGCGCGTCTTCAGGCCCTGCGCCGCCTTGAGGACGCGCTGCTGCAGGGCCTTCCACGTCAATGCGCCGCCCGCAAACGCCACTCCCTGCGAATCAGGCCGCTCTCGGGCGTGCCGCGCCAGCCACCGCGGCAGCGTATCATCGCGCCACCAGCCGCGCGTGACGAATTCACGCTCGCGCTGCGCGTCGAACCGGGGCCGTTCCATCAGTCAGCGATCTGCAAGCCGTGACGAATAGCGCATTCTTGCAAAAACATGTGCGGATTGTGAACTCTGCGGGCGGCTTCCCGCGGCGCCCGCGGTATAAGTGCCTGATGACCGAGCGCGGCTTCACGCTGATCGAGCTGATGATCGTTGTCGCGATCATCGGCATCCTCGCGGCCGTCGCCCTGCCCGCCTACCAGGACTACACCGTGCGCGCCAAGATGTCCGAGGTGATCCTCGCCCTGAGCGCCTGCCGCACGACCGTTACCGAGATCTATCAGTCGGGCGGAAGCCCGCCCGGCGTCAATAACTGGCAGTGCGAGGCGAGCGCGAGCACGAAGTACGTCGCCGGCCTCGACACGAGCGCCGACGGCAGAGTCAGGGCGACCGTCCAGGGCATCAGCGCCAGCGTCAACGGAAAATTCGTCACGCTGACGCCGCTCGCCAGCGCGAACACCCCGGCGAACGTCGCGTCGAACATGGGCAGCGGGCTGTTCGGCTGGCGCTGCGGCGCCCCGGCCGACGGCACCGACCTGCTGCCGAAATACCTGCCGAGTTCCTGCCGCGGGACCTGATCGGGCCGGTCAGACCGGCTCGAGCCTGCCGTTCACCACGCGCACCTTGTCGCCGCTTCTCCAGGCCGGCGGAGCCTCCGAAGACACCGTCTTGACCGAGCCATCCGGCAGGCGCACTGAAATGTCGTAGCGCTTGTTGCTGCGCGCGCTGCGCTCGACTGCCTTCACCTCGACCACTACAGCATGCTGCGCCTTCTGCGCGGTTGGGCCCGGCAGATAACCGGTCACCGTCGCGATGCCGACGCCCGACAGCAGGATGATCGCCACCGAGGCGCCTGCGACGAACGGATGGATTGCCGGTTCCATGCGCCGATCATACGAGCCGGCCGGATGGAACTTGTGTGATGTACATCACCTTTGCTGTACCTGTTGCGTTTTTCAGACAATACTGTCGAGCCATGGAAGAAGCGCTGCTGCTCGCCCGGGTGCAGTTCGGGCTCAACATCGCCTTCCACATCCTGTTCCCGAGCATCACCATCGGCCTCGCCTGGGTGCTGGTGTACTTCCGCCTGCGCTATGAAGCAACGCGCGACGCGGCCTGGCTCGAGACTTACCGCCTGTGGGTGAAGGTGTTCGCGCTCAGCTTCGCGATGGGCGTGGTCACGGGCGTGACGATGAGCTTCCAGTTCGGCACCAACTGGCCGGGCTACATGAACAAGGTCGGCAACATCGCCGGCCCGCTGCTCGCCTACGAAGTGCTGACCGCGTTCTTCCTCGAGGCGACGTTCCTCGGCGTGATGCTGTTCGGCATGAACCGCGTGCCCGGCTGGATGCACGTAGCCTCCGCGGCGATCGTCGCCTTCGGCACCACGGTGTCGGCGTTCTGGATCCTCGCGCTCAACTCCTGGATGCATACGCCGGCCGGCTATGCGATCGAAAACGGCGCGCTCATCGCCGGCAGCTGGTGGGAAGTGATCTTCAATCCCTCGTTTCCCTTCCGCTTCGTGCACATGCTGCTCGCCTCGGGAATCACCGCGGCGTTCCTGGTCGCCGGGCTGTCGGCGTGGCGGCTGCTGAAGGCGCCCGACGATGCCGGCGCGCGCGGCACGCTGCGCTTCGGCGCGCAGCTTGCCGCGGTGCTGGTGCCGCTGCAGATCCTGGCCGGCGACCAGCACGGCCTCAACACGCTCGAGCACCAGCCGGCGAAGATCGCGGCGATGGAAGCGCTGTGGCACACCGAGAAAGGTGCTCCGCTCGTGCTCTTTGCGGTTCCTAGTGAAGAAAAAAAACAGAATGATTTCGCAATCACGCTACCCAAGGGCGCCTCGCTCATCCTCACGCACCGCATCGACGGCGAGCTGAAGGGCATCGAGGCGTTCAAGGACCATCCGCCGGTCGCGCCGCTGTTCTTCGCCTTCCGCGTGATGGTCGGGATGGGGGTTCTCATGCTGCTGCTGTCCTGGGGAAGTGTTTTCTTCATAAAAAATCCCCCCCGGTGGCTGCTGTGGGCCTTCTCCGGCTTCACGTTCTCCGGCTGGATCGCGGTGCTCGCCGGCTGGCTGACCACCGAGATCGGGCGCCAGCCCTGGCTCGTCACCGGCATCCTGCGAACTGCCGACGCCGTGGGCGATGCCGGCGGCGCGGCCCTCGGCGCGAGCCTCACTGCCTACATAGGGACCTATACGGTGCTTCTGATCGCCTACATGGTCACCCTCACGCACATGGCGAGGAAATGAACGCCGAGTGGCTGCCGCTCGTCTTCGCCGCGCTGATGGGGCTCGCGATCCTCGCCTACGTGGTGCTCGACGGCTACGACCTCGGCGTCGGCATGCTGATGGCCGGCGCCGAGCGCGCCGAGCAGGACTTGATGGTGGCCTCGATCGGCCCGTTCTGGGACGCGAACGAGACCTGGCTGGTGCTCGGCATCGGCCTGCTGCTGGTCGCTTTTCCCGCCGCGCACGGCGTGGTTCTGGGCGCGCTGTACCTGCCGGTCGCCGCGATGCTGGTCGGCCTGATGCTGCGCGGGGTCGCGTTCGAGCTCAGGATCAAGGCCGAGGGCTGGCACCGCGAGCTGTGGAACTGGCTGTTCTGGGCGGGCTCGACGCTCGCGAGCTTCGCGCAGGGGCTGATGCTCGGGCGCTACATCACCGGCTTCGCGCCGGGCTTCGGCTACTGGCTGTTCGCGGTGGCGGTCGGCGCGAGCCTGTGCGGCGGCTACGTGCTCCTCGGCGCGACCTGGCTGATCCTGCGCACTGAAGGCGCGCTGCAGCAGAAGGCGATCGCCTGGGCGCGCTGGGGACTGATGTGGGTGGCGCTGGGCGTGGCGCTGGTGAGCCTCGCGACGCCGCTCGCTAGCGAAACCGTGCGCCACAAGTGGTTCGATTTCCCGCAAGTCTTCTATTTGATGCTTCTACCTGCAGCAACCCTCGCGGCGGGGGGGTGGATCTGGATTTCCCTAGGCAAAAGCGATTGGAAACCGTTTGCCGGCGCGGTGGCGATCTATGTGCTCGCCTTCGCCGGCCTCGCGTACAGCCTGTTTCCCTACGTGGTGTTGGACCGCCTGACCCTCTGGCAGGCCGCGGCGCATCCGAGCGCGCTAAAGTTCCTGCTGGCCGGCGCGGCGATCGTGCTGCCGTTCATCCTCGGCTATACGGTCTACGTCTACCGGCTGTTCGGGGGCAAAACCAGGGCCGGCGTCTACGAGCACTGAGCCGGAGCGAAAGCTAGCTGCGGGGAATGGCAACGAAGAAGGATTCGCGCACCACGTCCTTGCCGGCGAGCATCTCCTCCGAGCCGCGGCGCTCCTCGTCGAAGACCACCGCCGCGAGCTTGTGCAGCGTCGCGCGCGCTTCCTCGATGGTGCGGCCGTGGGAATTTACTCCGGGCAATTCCTCGATGAAGCCGATGTAGCCGTGGCTGGCCTTGAGATACACCGCAGTGAAGGCGAGCTTTCCCTGTTCCATGTAACCTCCTGCGCAGCAAAAGTGAAGGTTACGCGGTCTTGCTTACAAAAGTGTTTCAGCGCCGAAAAAAATCCTCGCGAGTGAAACTTCAAGAACTTTTATCGTCGCATCGCGGCGACAAAATTTTGCGACGCGCAAATTACTGCGCAGCATTTGCTGCAGTGCGTTTTATCTCTGTTTACTTTTCCAGAAATTTTTTCTTGTCTTTCACCTTCGCCCATTGATCGGCGTCGGGCGGCGCCGACTTGCGCTCGATGATCGGCTTCCACACTTGCGCGCGCTCGCGGTTGAGCGCGATGAACTCTTTCTGCGCGTCGGGCACGTCGTCCTCGGCGAAGATCGCCTCGACCGGGCACTCGGGCACGCACAGCGTGCAGTCGATGCACTCGTCGGGGTCGATCACCAGCATGTTCGGCCCCTCGCGGAAGCAGTCGACCGGGCAGACGTCGACGCAGTCTGTGTACTTGCATTTGATGCAGCTTTCAGTGACAACGTAAGTCATTTGCAATCAACAGTTTACCACCTATCTTGGGATTCCCCTGCGGCGCCCCCATAATGGAGGCTCAGCGTCACCCCCCTTGGAAGGAGCCATGAGCAGTTCAGACATACGCCATGTTACCGACGACACCTTCGACCCCGAGGTGCTGAAGTCGGACACCCCGGTGCTGGTGGATTACTGGGCCGAATGGTGCGGCCCCTGCAAGTCGATCGCGCCGATGCTCGACGAGGTCGCCAAGGAATACGAGGGCCGGCTGAAGATCGCCAAGATCAACGTCGACGAGAACCAGAGCGTGCCGGCGAAGTTCGGCATCCGCGGCATCCCGACGCTGATGCTGTTCAAGAACGGCAACGTCGAGGCGACGCGCGTCGGGGCGCTGTCGAAGTCGCAGCTCACCGCCTTCCTTGACAGCAACATCTAAAATACTTACTCTCTGAGCGGCTGAGCCGGATTTCCCGGCCAGCCGCAGCGGCAAGAGATTCTCCGCGCCGACGCCTTCGGCGCCTTTCCCGAATATGAGCAAGTCCCAGGCCGTCGAGACGGAAGTAGTCCGTTCATCTATTGAGCAGGAAGCGGCGCCCAAGCCGCCTCCTCCCATTCCTATGCATCTGTCCGAACTAAAACAACACCACGTCACCCAGCTGGTCGAGATGGCCGTGGCGAACGGCATCGAAGGCGCCAACCGGATGCGCAAGCAGGACCTGATCTTCGCCATGCTGAAGAACACGGCGAAGAAAGGCGAGTCGATCTTCGGCGACGGCACGCTCGAAGTCCTGCCCGACGGCTTCGGCTTCCTGCGCTCGCCCGAGACCTCGTATCTGGCGAGCACCGACGACATCTACGTCTCGCCCTCGCAGATCCGCCGCTTCAACCTGCACACCGGCGACTCGATCGAGGGCGAGATCCGCACCCCCAAGGACGGCGAGCGCTACTTCGCGCTGGTCAAGGTCGACAAGGTCAACGGCGAGCTGCCCGAGGCGGCGAAGAACAAGATCCTGTTCGAGAACCTGACGCCGCTGCACCCGGACAAGGCGTTCAAGCTCGAGCGCGACATCAAGGCCGAGGAGAACATCACCGGGCGCGTGCTCGACATCGTCGCGCCGGTCGGCAAGGGCCAGCGCGGCCTGATCGTCAGCCCGCCGAAGGCCGGCAAGACGGTGATGCTGCAGCACATCGCGCATGCCCTGGTGTCGAACCATCCCGACGTGGCCCTGATCGTGCTGCTGATCGACGAGCGCCCGGAAGAGGTGACCGAGATGTCGCGCTCGGTGCGCGGCGAGGTGGTGGCCTCGACCTTCGACGAGCCGGCCTCGCGCCACGTGCAGGTCGCCGAGATGGTGATCGAGAAGGCGAAGCGCCTGGTCGAGCACAAGAAAGACGTGGTGATCCTGCTCGACTCGATCACGCGCCTGGCGCGCGCCTACAACACCGTGGTGCCCGCCTCGGGGAAGGTCCTCACCGGCGGCGTCGACGCGAATGCGCTGCAGAAGCCCAAGCGCTTCTTCGGCGCGGCGCGCAACGTCGAGGAAGGCGGCTCGCTCACCATCATCGCCACCGCGCTCATCGACACCGGCAGCCGCATGGACGACGTGATCTACGAGGAGTTCAAGGGCACCGGCAACATGGAGGTGCACCTCGACCGCCGCATGCACGAGAAGCGCATCTATCCCGCCATCAACGTGAACCGGTCTGGCACGAGGCGCGAGGAGTTGCTGATCGAGCAGCCGATCCTGCAGAAGGTGTGGGTGCTCAGAAAGCTGCTGTTCCCGATGGACGAGCTGGAGGCGGCGGAATTCCTCATCGACAAGCTCAAGGCCACCAAGACCAACGCCGAGTTCTTCGACTCGATGCGGCGGGGATGAAAATCGGGGATTTTCCCTTATAATTCGCCACCTTTTCAGCGGGCGCACGACCATGAAGCCAGGCATCCACCCCGACTACCGGCCGGTGATCTTCCTCGACACCAGCTCGAACCATTCTTTCCTGACGCGCTCGGCCATCGACACCAAGGGCCGCGAGACGATGAAGTGGGAGGACGGCAAGGAATACCCGGTGGTGAAGGTCGAGGTGTCCTCGGAATCGCACTCCTACTACACCGGCAAGCACAAGCTCGTCGACACTGCGGGCCGCGTCGAGAAGTTCAAGCGCCGCTACACCAAGAAGAAAACCGCTTAACCTGCGGGGCATGCCGCCCCGTCTGACCCTGCCGCCTCCGCCCGCATGGCTCGCGGGCCTTGCGCTGGCGTTCGTGCTGCCCGGCCTGGCCGGGCACGATCCCTGGAAGTCGCTCGATGCGATAGGCATCGGCATCGTGTACGACATGACCCTGAGCCGCGACTTGCTGGTGCCGCACGTCGCTTCCTGGGTCTGGCTGAACGATGCGCCGCTGTATTACTGGGTGGCGCTCGCTTTCGGCAAGCTGTTCCAGCACTTCGTCGAGTTCCACTCAGCGGCGCGGCTCGCGAGCGGCGCGTTCCTGCTCGCGGCGTGCTGGCTGCTCTACCGGGCGGCGCGCGACTGGACGCCCCCGGAAGCCCGTCGTACCGCCGCCGCGGCGGCGGTTCTCGTTTTCATCGGCTCGGTCGGCCTCATCGTGCACGCGCACGAGGCGCTGCCGGAGCTCGCCAGCCTCGCCGCGCTGAGCGGCGCGCTCGCCGTGCTGCCGCGGGCAGCAACGCGGCCTCTCGCGACCGGCGCCCTGTTCGGCGCCGCGCTCGGTCTGGCTTTCCTCTCCTCGACCTGGACCGCGCCGGCGGCGCTCGGCCTCGCGGTCGTCGCGGCCCACCTCGCCTGCCCGGAATGGCGCGGCCGCCATGCCCTGCCTTTCTGGGCGGCCAGCCTCATCGTCGGCGGCGCGCTCTCGATCAGCTGGCCGCTTGCGCTTCACGTGCGCTCACCCGAGCTCTTCAAGGAATGGTGGACTTTGACCTCGCAGCCGCAGGGAGCGCTCGGCGTGAACGCGTACTACTTTCTTTCCACCGGAAGCTGGTTCGCGTGGCCGGCCTGGCCGCTCGCGGCCTGGGCGCTGTGGGCGATGCGGCGGCGCCTGGGCGAGCCGCGGCTTTTCGTGCCGGCGTTCGCCTCGCTCGCCACCCTGCTCGGCGCGGCGTACATGGGGCCGCCGCAGGATGTCAACCTGCTCGCGCTGCTCGCGCCCCTTGCGCTGCTCGCTTCGCAAGGCGTGCTGACGCTGCGACGGGGGGCCGCCGCCGCGCTCGACTGGTTCGGCGTCATCACCTTCGCCTTCTTCGTCGGGCTGATCTGGCTGGGGTATATGGGAATGATGACGGGCGTGCCGCCCAGGGTGGCCGCCAACTTCGTCCGCGCCGCGCCCGGGTTCACGCCGCAATTCAACCTGCTGTGCTTCCTTTTCGCCGCTGCGCTGACGCTCGCCTGGCTCTATATCGTGCTGTTCGCCGCGCCCGCGCCGCTGCGCAGCGTGGCGCGCTGGGCCGCCGGCGTAGTGCTGCTCTGGGGAACGTTCGCGATGCTGTGGATGCCCTGGGCCGACTACCAGAAGAGCTACCGCTCGGTGGCGCTCGAGCTGCGCTCCAAGGCCCCGGTGGGCGCCGGCTGCATCGCGGCGAAGCAGCTCGGCGTGCCGCAGGCGGCGGCGCTCGACTACCATGCCGGCCTGCGGCCGCGCGCGTTCGACCTGCTGAAGCCCGAGGCGTGCCCGTTGCTCCTCGTCCAGGGCAGCCCGAAGCAGGAGCTCGACGCGCCGGGAGCGGGCTGGGTAAAGCTCGCCGATATCGGCCGCCCCGGCGACAAGGGCGAGCGCTATCGCCTCTACCGCCTCGTCAAATGAATACCCGATCCCCGACCGAATGCCCGGCCTGGGCGCAGCTCCTGGCGCACGCCGAGGCGAGGCGCCCGGTCCACCTGCGCGATCTGCTTGCCTCGCGCGAGCTTGCCGCCGAGGCTCCGGGGGTGCGTTACGACTTCTCGCGCCAGCGCGTGGACGCCATGACGCTGCGGCTGCTCGCCAACCTGGCCGACGAGCGCGGCTTCCCGGAGTGGCGCGAGGCGCTGCTCTCCGGCAAGCCCATCAATTCGACGGAGAAGCGCGCTGCCTGGCACACCGCTCTTAGAGCCGGGGCCTCTGCACCTCCCGAAGTGCGCGAGACACTGGCACGCATGCGCACGATGGCAACAAGACTGAGAGCTGAAAGACAATTCAAGAGGATCGTCAATCTGGGAACCGGCGGCTCGGATCTCGGCCCGCGCCTGCTCGCCGACGCGCTGGGCGACGGCGCGCTCGAAGTACGCTTCGCCGCCAACGCCGACCCGCGCGACCTGGAGCGCGCGCTCGAAGGCGCCGACCCGAAGACCACGCTCTTCGTCGTCGTCTCGAAGACCTTCACCACGCCGGAAACGATGTCGAACGCGGCAGCGGCAAAAAAATGGGGAGGGAAGGTCTTTTACGCGGTGACCTCGAATGTCGAGGCGGCGAAGCAATTCGGCGCAAGCGAAATCCTGCCAATGTGGGACTGGGTCGGCGGGCGCTTCTCGGTGTGCTCGGCGGTCGGCTTCGCCGCGGCGTGCGCCATGGGTTTCGACGCATTTCAGGAATTCCTGTCCGGCGCGCACGAGATCGATCGCCACTTCGCGCAAGCGCCGCTCGAGAAGAACATCCCGGTGCTGATGGCGCTGATCGGGGTGTGGAACGGCAATTTCCTCGGCGCTTCGACGCACGCGGTGCTGCCGTATTCGAGCGCGCTGCGCCTGCTGCCCGCGTACCTGCAGCAGCTCGAGATGGAGTCGAACGGCAAGCGCGTCGACCGCGAAGGCAGGGTTTTGAATTACTCCACGGTACCGGTCGTGTGGGGCATGGAGGGCACCGTCAGCCAGCACTCCTTCCACCAGCTTCTCCATCAGGGAACGCAGATCGTGCCGGCCGACTTCATCGATTTATCCCTTGAGAAGGTCCTGAGCGCCAATGCGCTGGCCCAGGCCGACGCCCTCGCCTTCGGAACCGACGATCCCAAGCTGGCCCCCTTCAAGCAGTACCCGGGCAATCGGCCCTCGAGCATGCTGCTCCTCGAAGGGCTGAACGCGCGCAGTCTCGGCCGGCTGATCGCGCTCTACGAGCACAAGGTGTTCACCCAGGGAGTGATCTGGAACATCAACAGCTTCGACCAGTGGGGCGTCGAGCTCGGCAAGGCGCTGGCCGGCAAAATTCTTTCGAGGAGGTAGGCGATGGACCAGGAGACATTCAACCTCAGCATCCGCAAGTTCCTGAAGATGGTCGGCGTCAACTCGCAGCGCGAGATCGAGCAGGCGGTGCAGCAGGCGCTGCAGCAAAAAAGACTTTCAGGCAATGAAACGCTGCAGGCGCACATGACGCTCGAAATCCCCTCGCTCGGCGTCAAGCTGCCGTTCCACGGCGAGATCAAGCTAAAATAGCCCGATGAACAAGGCGCGCGAGTTCGACCAGTCGGTGGTCAGCGAGCTGAAGGCCTTGCTCGGCGAGCGCGTCTCGACCTCGGCGGCGGTGCGCGAGCATCACGGCAAGGACGAGTCCTACTTCCCCTACGCGCTGCCCGACGCGGTAGTGTTCCCCGAGACCACCGAGGAAGTGCGCGACGTCGTCGACATCTGCCGGCGCCACCGCGTGCCGATGATCCCGTTCGGCGTCGGCACCTCGCTCGAGGGGCACATCCTCGCGGTGAACGGCGGCGTGACGATCGACCTGTCGCGCCTAAACGCTGTCCTCGCCGTGCACGAGGCAGACCTCGACGCGGTGGTGCAGGCGGGCGTCACGCGCAAGCAGCTGAACGAGTACATCAAGCACACGGGGCTGTTCTTTCCGATCGACCCCGGCGCCGACGCGACCCTCGGCGGCATGACCGCGACGCGCGCCTCGGGCACCAACGCGGTGCGCTACGGCACGATGCGGGAGAACGTGCTGTCGCTGAAGGTGGTGCTGCCCGACGGCCGCATCATCCAGACCTCGCGCCGCGCGAAGAAATCGGCGGCGGGCTACGACCTGACGCGGCTGTTCGTCGGCTCCGAAGGCACCCTCGGCATCATCACCGAGGTGACGCTGCGCCTCTACCCCGTGCAAGACTCGATGTCGGCGGCGGTGTGCGCTTTCCCGACCATCGACGGCGCAACGAGGACCGTGATCCAGACCCTGCAGATGGGCGTTCCCGTGGCGCGCAGCGAATTGCTGTGCGCGACGACCATGGCGGCCCTCAACCGCCATAACAAGCTCAGCTACCGCGAGTCGCCGACGCTGTTCCTCGAGTTCCACGGCACGCAGGCGAGCGTGGTCGAGCAGGCCGAGCAGGTGCAGGAGATCGCCAAGGACAACGGCGGGCTCGACTTCCAGTGGGCCACCCGCCCCGAAGACCGCTCGAAGATCTGGGAGGCGCGCCACAACGCCTACTTCGCCTGCCTGCAGCTCAAGCCCGGCTCGCGTGCGGTATCCACCGACGTATGCGTGCCGATCTCGCGCCTGGCCGAGTGCATCACCGAAACCGCGAAGGAGATCGAGCGAGCCTCGATGCCGATCCCGCTCTTCGGCCACGTCGGCGACGGCAACTTCCACCTCGTGATCCTGGTCGATCCCGGCAGCCGGGCCGAGATGGACGAGGCCAAAGCCCTCAACGCGCGCCTCGTGAAGCGCGCGCTGGCCATGGAAGGCACCTGCACCGGCGAGCACGGCATCGGCATGGGCAAGCAGGGCTCGCTGCAGGCCGAGCTCGGCGAGGACGTGATCGGCCTGATGCGCGACATCAAGAAGGTTTTCGACCCGCACAACCTGATGAACCCCGGAAAGGTGGTGACCCTGTCATGAGCGCCGAAAAGCGCCTCAAGGAGCTCGGCATCCAGCTGGCGGCGCCGACGCCGCCGGTCGCGAACTACGTCAACGCGGTGCGCACCGGCAACCTGCTGTTTCTCGCCGGCAAGGGCCCGAGCGCGGTGAAGGGCAAGCTCGGCGCCGAGTTCAGCGTGGAGCAAGGCTACCAGCACGCGCGCTCGGTCGGGCTCGCGCTGCTCGCGGTGATGAAGGCCGAGCTCGGCAGCCTCGACCGCGTGAAGCGCGTGGTGAAGCTGCTCGGCATGGTGAACGGCACGCCGGATTTCACCGACCAGCCGAAGGTGATCAACGGCTGCTCGGACCTGTTCGTCGAGGTGTTCGGCGACAAGGGCAAGCACGCCCGCTCCGCCGTAGGCATGGGATCTCTGCCCAACGGCATCCCGGTCGAGATCGAGGCGATCGTCGAGGTCGGCGGCGCTGCCCCACGGGCGAAAAAACCGGCCAAAAAGAAACGTCGGTGAAGCAGTTAGCGGCGGCCACGGTGCTCGCGGCCGTTTCATTCCTTTCGTTCGCGCAAAGCTGGGGCCCGCGCTCGCTCGAGGAGTTGAAGCAGGAGACGATCCGGCGCGCCGAGCGCAACCTGGGACCGCTCGCCGGCATCAAGTCCGAGGACGCGCGCGAGGCGATGGCGGGCCTGGACAGCCTCGAGCCCGACGAATGGGCGGCGGCGTGGAGCCGCGTCGGCGAGCGCCACCTGCAGCGCGGCGACTATTACCAGGCTTGGCGCAGCTTCAACGTCGCGCGCTGGCCGAGCGAGCGGCTTTCGCCCGGCAAGCAGCGCGCCTACGCGCGCGC
>Ga0209157_1001680_pt1 | contig 18263 bp, 13 predicted proteins | sample GraSoiAngelo_135_FD_185892 | JGI IMG/M metagenome (GOLD analysis project Ga0209157, IMG submission 185892) | Grasslands soil microbial communities from the Angelo Coastal Reserve, California, USA - 14_0929_05_40cm (SPAdes) (version 2) | ecosystem: Environmental > Terrestrial > Soil > Grasslands ...
GGCCCTTGCGGACGCTGGTCCGGGCTGGCGCGGAGGGGAACGCCAGGCACCCCCCGGAAGAGATGCAGAGGTCGTAGGCGACCGGCGCGCCCGAAAAGTCCACGACCACGAGGTAATAATCGCCCGGGCTCAGGAGCGACGTCATCGCCTCCGACGAGCCGGAGGCGTCCGACCGATTGAGGATGTCCAACGTCGAGCTCGCACCGCCGCCCGGAACCGTCAGGAGGAACAAATCGATATCGCTCGAGTCGACCGCTGTCGCGCCCGTGAGGGACGCGCTCTTGATGGTCACGCTCGACAAGCTTGTGACGCGAAACCGAATCCAGTCGATGTCATGCGCGTTATCGATCGTCAGCGTGTCGCGGAAGCTGCCGCCCGGTATCGTCACCGCCAGGCCGCGCGCGTCGGCCGCGTCGCAGAAATCGTCTTCTTCGTGCGCGTCGCGAGGCACGGTGGGATCGCTCGTGATGTATCCCTCGAACACCGCAAGCCCGTACCGCCCCGGCTGGGAATACAGCGCCAGCGCGTGCAGCCGACCGGGCGGCATACCGCGTAGAGCCACAATCGTCGATTCGGGCTGCGTCTCGGGCGGCTCGAATGCGAAGCCCTTGCACGCATGCGACCCTGGGCCGAGAGTCCAACTATTCGGTCCGATCTGATAGGCCGGCGGATTGGGCGGGCTCGCCGGCACGAACGCCAGCGAGTCTGAGAGGAATGTGGAAAATGTGCCGCGCACGTCAGGGGCGCTGAGAATAATCGTAAGGTCCCGCGCCGTGGTCTGCGTGAAGCGATACCAATCGACGCCGACCGAGTCGCGTTTGGTCGGTTCAAATGCCAGCGCCGGATTCAAGAACTTGATCTGCGGGATCGCGGGAATCAGGGGCGGCGCTTCAAGATTGATGGTGCGCGGCGCCGCTTCATTCGGCTCGAGTACATCCAACGGGATAACCTTGGTCGTGTCGGGTGCATTCCCAAACACGCCCGGACCTATGAAGGAGAGCTTGTCGGAGTGCGCGGGCGGCGTGACCCAGAACGTCGCTGTGGAAAAACCCAGAGAATCGCGCGTCCGAGTTGGGAGGATGCCCGGTAGCGGGTAATCGAACTGGGTCGCGTTGTCGAGGAACGCGATGAAGATCGAATCGACCCCCACCCCGTAAACCGTTATCGTGTCCCCGAAACGCACGGGCGATGGCCGCACGCTGTCCACCTCGAGCGGATTCGACACGCGCAGCAGGAGGTCGCCTTCAGGCGCCTGCTCGAAGGAAATCGCGCGCGCGGTGATGTGGACGTTGCCGCTATTCACACCGGTTACCGTGGCATCGCCACCGCCATCATTCTGGACAGTGGCGGTCGTGCTGCTCCCTGTCCCAAACGCGAAAGCCACATTGGTAATAGGCTGTGTATCCGTGCCAATCGCGCGCCACGCGCGAGCGTGGACCGACATCTCCTGGCCGCGGAGCACGACGCGGGAAGGCCCATCGAGGGTGACGAAGACTTTGTCGCTTTTGTCGGTTGGGAAAGCGCAGGTGGCACCGGCAAGGGCCACTGCGAGAGTCACCACGGGGGTAGCTCGACTGCGACCGCGCATCCAGGCGAATCCGTGTGCGTGAGGACCGAACATACAATACGAGGCTTCTTAGAGCGAGCCTCGGCGCTTCAAGTCGAGATATTTCGTGACCACCGCCTGTGCGGCGCGTTCCGGTGTGACATCAATCACGATCACGCCCGCCCGTCGCATGTGTCCCAACGCCTCCTCCCGCGCGTGCAGCAACTCCTCGGCCGCCGCCTTGCGGAACGCGTCCCGCGACGTCGTAGGCCGTCCCGCGGCGGCGGCATCGAGCTCGGGATTGCGGAGCGTCACGGCGAGCGGCAGGTGGCGAGGGCGTAACGTCGCCACGTTCGCGACGAGAGCATCGGACGCGAACCGGTCGATGACATCGGTGAAGAGCACGGTCAACGCGCGCTTGCGGTTGCGCGCCGCGAGATAGCGAAAGGCGCCGGGGTAATCGGGCTCGACGAGCTTCGGCTCGACTTCCGCCAGCACGTCTACGACGCGCCGCACGCCGGCGCGGCCGCGCTCGGGCGCGACGAAATGCTGCACGCCGTCGGCGAAGGTCATGATGCCGACGTTGTCATCATGCTGCGCCGCGGCATAGGCAAGCTCGAGCGCCGCCTGCACCGCGAAGTCCAGCCGCGCCACGCCACCGACCTCCGCCGTCATGAGCCGCCCCGTATCGAGGACCAGCAGCACCTGTTGGCGCCGCTCGGCTTCGTACTGGCGTGTGATGACTTTGGCGCGCCGTGCAGTCGCCTTCCAATCGATGTGACGGAGATCGTCGCCGGGAACCCACTCGCGCAACGACTCGAACAGCCGTCCCTCGCCCAGGCGCCGGATCGGCTTCATGCCCGCATCACGGCGCCGCAGCGCCTCGGCCACTGACGCGCGCAGCCGCACCGAGACGAGCGGCGGATAGACCACCACGTCCCACGGCAACGCCACGCGCACGCGATGTCGTCCGAGTCCGAGCGGGCCGATGCTGTCGAGCACGAACCCTCCGGCGCCACCGCTTTCCCGGCCGCGGCGTCGCGGCATCACCGCCACCCGCTCGCGTGTCGTCGACCGCGCGGGAATCCGCACCGCGCGCGGCGGCTGCGGACCACCGAGGATGTCTGGCCGCACCTCCCGCACCTGCAGGCGTGCCCGGCGCCGCGCCGGATTCGTCCACTGATAGGTGACCTCGCCGGAATGCCCCACGGACAACGCGGGGAGCGGCTCGCGCGTGACGGCGACGCTCTGGGCGAGCGTCGCATCCAGCCAGATCAACACGACTAACACGAGGTCGGCGAGCAACATCACGTCGAGGCCCCAGTTGGTCCAGAATCCGGCGACGCCGGCGAGCGCGAGCAGACCCGCGATGCGCAGGGCGCGGGGAGTCCACAGAATCCCCGCGGTGCTGCCGAGCACGTACCACAGGCCGACGAACGCGGCGATGGTGACGCTGGGCAGCAGCAACGGCTGCAGATTCACGCGGTCGGAGCCTCGGTGCGATCCAGAATCGCTTTCAGCGCCTGATCCGCGGTGACGCCCTCCAGCTCGAGCTCGGGTGCGACACTGACGCGATGTCGCAGGATGGCGGGCGCGAGTCGCTTCACGTCGTCGGGGATGACGTAGTCGCGGCCGTCGAGCAGCGCCGCGGCCCGTGCCGCCTTGAAGAGCGCCACTCCGGCGCGTGGGCTGGCGCCCAACGTGAGCGATGCGGCTTCGCGCGTGGCCCGCACGATCGCCGTGATGTAACCCGTGATCCGCGGCTCGACGCGCACCGCATCGACCTGGCCGCGCAACGCCTCGAGCCCTTCCGCATTGATGACGGGACTCACGCCATAGGTCTTGGGGCGATCCGCTTCGAAGCCCTCACCGTAGCGGGTGAGAATCCCCTGCTCTACCTCGGCTGGTGGGTATCCGACCAGCACTTTCGCCATGAACCGGTCCAGCTCGGCCTCGGGCAGCGGATACGTGCCCTCGAACTCGATCGGGTTCTGCGTCGCGAACACCGTAAACGTCGAGGAGAGGGGATGGCTCTGGCCGTCCACGGTGACGGTGCGTTCCTGCATCGCTTCGAGCAACGCGGCCTGCGTCTTCGCGGGGGCGCGATTGATTTCATCCGCGAGAACGAGATCGGCGAAGATCGGACCGGGTCGAAATGAAAATTCATGAGTTCCCGTGAGCAGCGTGATGCCGGTGATGTCGGCCGGCATCAGGTCCGGGGTGAACTGGATCCGCACGAACCGCACGTCGAGCGCGAGCCCGAGCGTTCGGACGAGCAACGTCTTCGCGGTGCCCGGCACGCCCTCGAGCAGGATGTGGCCGCGTGCGAGCAGGCAGACGAGCACATCGAGTGTCGCCGCCTCCTGTCCCAACACCACCTTGCGTAACGCTGCTACGACGCGTTGCGCGTCCTCCGCGGGCGCAGTTCCTCCCACACGTCCTCCACGGCTTGGCCGGTGTCGAGCACGCGCGCCACCTCGCGATCGCGTGCGGTAAGTAAGGTGTGCAGCCGGCGCACGGCGGCGCGGCCCTGCGGGCCGCGCACCGCGAGCTCTAGACTCTCGACCCAGGACAGCACATCGCCGTTCGCGGTGCGAGCTGCCCCGCTCCCCCCGCTCCCCCCGCTCCCCCCGCTCCGGCTGAGACGGCGACGGAGACCGAGTGCGAGTCGCTGCACCGCGGTGTCGACCGCGGCCGCGTTCTCGAGACCGGAGCCGAGCGCTTCGAGATGCTCGAGCGGCGAGCGGCGTCGCCGCTCGATCACCGACAGCGCGGGGCCGAAGCGAACGGCCGTCGTCGCGAGCCACACGAGAGCGACGGCAACGAGCTGCAGGATCGCCCAACCCGCCGGCGAGCGTCGTAACCAGCTCCAGGTCAGGCCCGTGAGCGAGGGTCCTGTTTCCTGACCGAACCCCTGGTGGTACTCGTCCCACACGACCGGTCCTGGGCGCTCGCGCGACGGCGTAAACAGTGCGAGCGCGACGAGGGGCACGTCCGTTTCTCGCCATACGCGATTCGTGAGCCATCCGGGATCGGCCAGGAGCGTGACGGTTCCGCCACCCCGATACCGGAGGCGCAAGATCACGGGCCGGTTGTTCACCGCGGCAACGATGGTGTCGGTGCCAAACGGTGCCAGGGTGTTGCAAATCCCCGGTGCGTAGGGTTCGTCCCCGCCCTTGACCAGACTCTGGAGCTCGCCGTGATCGCTCGTGTCGCGTTGCAGCGGCGCCAGCACGTGCGCGGCCCGCGGCAGCCGCGTTCCCGCGGGCGATCGCACCGCGATGCTGTCCGGCAGGAACTCGGGCTGGACACGCCATCCAAGACATTGCGTGATGCCGCCGCCCCAGCCACTCGCCACGACTGCTCCGCCACCACGGACGAAGCGCACCACCTGCTCGCGCTCCGCGTCGGTCAGCGGAAACACGGGATTCAGCACCGCTAGAATCGCCGGCCGATGGCTGCGCCATGCCGCGAGATTATCGAGTTTCGTGCGACGTCGCTCCGTGCGGCGACCCAGCTGTGAGAGCACGTCGTACAACGCCTTGCTGCCGCGCGGGCCGGTCAGGAACGTAGACGAGCGGAAATCCAGTTCCGCCGTGCGCGAATGGCGGCTGCCCGCCCACACAACGACGCCCAGGGCCACCATGAATAGCAGGGCCAGTCCGATCTCAAGCCGGTACGACATGTGGTCCTCGCGCCAGCTCTTGCGCCGCTGCGCCGAAGGAGCGGTACTCGGCTTCGTCACACGGGACGGCACCGAACAGGTGGCGATACAGCTCCGCGACCAGCGACGCTAGGGCCGCGCGACCGGTCGCGTCGAGACGCGCCTCGGCCACGTACTCGGCGGGCGTTTTGGAGACGTGAAAGCGCAGCGCTTTCCTTCCGTCGAGTTCCAGGACCGCGGCCACGAACCGGTGGGCCAGCGCCTCGGCGTACCGCCCCAGCGCGGCGAGCTCCTCAGCCCGCTCGAGGTGCGCCCGCGCGTTCATCACGACGCCGACGCTGGCGGACGGGCGCGCTCCCGTTCGCGCCACCGGCTGCACGATCCGCCACATGACGTAGCCGATGTGCACCAGCAGCGCGACGAGAGCGACGACGAGCACTGCGAGGAAAATGTTGTACCCGATGGGATGATGCTGGGAGAGTTGATCGAGCCAGTCCTTCAGATGCTGCCATTGCCGCGCGATCCACGACAGCACCCGTTGCTCTTCGACCCACTGATACTCGGGACCGGCGAATACGCGACCGAGCGCGCGCCGCAGCGAGTCGGCGACGGCGGGCGGCGGCAGGGTGGGTGCTTGCGGGAACGCGAGCCAACTCGTGGTCAGCGTGTCCCCAACTGCTCACTCAGAATCTGCAGGTCAAACGCCTCCCGGCGGACGCGGAGATCGTAGTACAGGAGCGTGAGTGCGCACGGCAGAATGGGCGCCAGGATCACACCCAGGACGATGGTCCCCAGGCTGAGGAACGGCTGCGCCGGTGAATCGGGACCGACCGCTTTCCCAATGCCGAAGACGACGACCGACGGCAGAATATTGGTGAAGATGACGATCACCAACCACGTAAAGAACACCTTCAGTCGCGAATCCCGCGTGAGCTCGGCCGAGCGGCCGAACGCGTCGAAGGCGCTGATCAGGTCTTCGAGCACGACGACCATACTGGTCAGCGCGTAGCCGCACAGCACGAACGCAAACAACCAGATCACGCCGATGCACGCGAGGACTAGAAACAGCCAACCCATGCCCAGCAGCCGCCCCACAGCGATCATCACGCCAATGGCGATCGCCGCGGCGATGTACAGGACGAAGATGAGCAGCGTTTTGGCGATGGCCACGAGCAGCAGTGGAATGATCCGCCCGGTCGCGAACTGCAGCGCGGCCCCGAGCGACGGCTCATTGCCGAGATACGAATCCGAGATGATGCGGATCGTTCCGGCCTTGAGCAGCAGGCTGATCATGATCCAGACGAAGAGCACGACCAGCCCGACCCCAATCGTCGCGGCGACGTGATTTTGGATCCAGTTCGCCGCGCCCAGCGGGTTGGAGAGCGCGCGCGTCGCAAAGTACACGACCACAATCGCCGGCGCGCCAATCAGCACGAGACTCAACCGCATGAACAGGCCGAAGTGGCGGCGGTAGATACTGAAGCTGCCGTCCAGAATCTCGCCGAGCTGCATCGGCCTGACGTTCGAACTTCCGGTGCTCGAGGTAATAGCTCGCTCCCTGCGCGGGTGAGGATTCAGCGCTAAAATGAGGAAATGACGCCCTCCGCGCGAGACCTCGATCTCCGGCAGCATTACGGCGTCGAGACGCCGGAGCACGTGGACGTGCGGTTCGAGCTGGCGGGCGTGGGGTCCCGCGTGGCGGCCGGACTTCTCGACCTGCTGCTGTTGTGGCTCGCATTGTTGCTGCTCTGGGTCGGGGGCGCGACGATCGCCAGCGATGTCACCTCGCCGCACGGCGTGGCGCGAGGCTGGGTGACCGCCGCACTGATTCTGCTGACGTTTTGCCTCGTCTGGGGATACTTCACGCTGTTCGAGGCGCTGAACGGCGGCCGGACGCCGGGGAAGCAGCTGCTCGGGATTCGCGTCGTCATGGACACGGGTCGGTCGCTCACCGCGCAGGCCGCGGTGGTCCGGAACCTGGTTCGGTTCATCGACTGCTACTTCCCCGCGCTGCCGTTTGCTCCCGCGCTCCTGGCGATTGCCCTGCATCCCAGCAATAAGCGCCTGGGTGACATGGCCGCCGGCACGATCGTCGTGCGTGACCGGCCCACCGACTGGACGCTGGGCACGACGGTCGGCACGGCGGCGCGCGAAACGGCCGCGGAAGCCGTCGAGACCGGCCCGCCGGAGCTGTCGGAAGAGGAGTTCCGGTTGTTGGACCGCTTCCTGGGACGCCTCAATGAGCTGGCGCCCGACGTCCAGAGGCGTATCACCGCCGATCTCGTGCGACGCTTCGAACCGCGCATTCCCCGCCGCTCACCGGACCTGCCGGGCTATCTCGTGACCGTGTTCGCCGAAGAGCAACGCAAGCGGCGCAGCCGGTTTGCGCCGCGCGCGCAGGCAGGTGCGGCCGGCCGCATCACGGTACCGGCCGAGCGATTCGTGCAGAAAAAACGGGATGGCTGGGAAGCGTTCCGCACGACGGCGCTTCGCATGGAGCGCACCGGCGTCGGGGCATTGGCAGGGGAAGAGATCCCGGCCTTCGCCGCACAGTATCGGGAAGTGGCCGCCGATTTGGCGCGGGCGCGGACGTATCAGGTCGATCCTCGCGTCATCGCCTACCTGGAGCGGGTCGTCACGGCCGGACACAATGCCCTCTATCGCGCGCGGGGGAAGCCGCGTACGCCGCTGCCGTATTACATCCTGCGCGACTTCCCGGCCGCGGTGGTGCAGTCGTGGCAGTATGTGCTGCTCGCTGTTCTGCTCTTCTCGGTGCCGGCCGCTGTGGGCTACCTCATGGTGCGCGAGCGGCCGGCGCTGGCCGAGGAGCTCCTGTCCCCCGCGATGGTGGCCCGCGCCGAGGCCGCGGCGGAGAATCTGGCGGAGGGACGCGGCTACGCCGAAACGAGTAAGGAAGACCGCCCACAGGTGGCCGCGCTCATCATCACCAACAACATCACGGTGTCATTCGGGACGTTTGTCGGCGGGCTCACCGCCGGCGTGCTCACCACCTGGCTGCTGTTTGCAAATGGGATGATGTTCGGGCTGGTGCTGGGACTGTTCCGCAACTATCAGGCGCTGAGCTATCTGCTGACGTTCGTCCTGGGACATGGCGTGCTGGAGCTGACCGCGATCTTCATCGCCGCGGGGGCTGGGTTTCGGCTGGCGAAGGCGATGATCGCCCCCGGCGATCGGACGCGGCGCGACGCGCTGGTGGTCGAGGGTCGCATCGCGGCGCAGATGATCGGAGCGGTCGTCACGCTGCTCGCGATTGCCGGAACGATCGAAGGCTTGTTGTCGACGTCGCCGGCACCGGCCGCATGGAAGTACGGCGTGAGTGCGGCGTCGGCGGTTTTTCTGCTACTCTACCTTGGCAACGGGTATCTCGAAGTCAGGGGCGCGCCCACTCAAGAGTGAGGCCGATGCGCGGACCGAGTATCGAGACGCTGGTTCCCGCATCGTGGAGCGTGCCGAACGCGAGTTGTGCCTGCAGCACCGCCGCCGCGCGATCGCTCAGCCGGTAGCGCAGGTCGGTGCCCGCTCGCAGGAGATACCCGAGGAGCTCCATGCGCTGGCCAGGCCCGGTCAGCTCGTGCCGGAACTCGAGCAGCGGCGACAGCGTCGCCCGAGGTCCCGTGGGGCGATCGACTCGCGCCCCGACCGCGAGCACGTTGCCGCGAGGCACGGCCATCGTTCCCGCGGTGGCGGAGTTGCGGGCGCGCAGTCGCCGCATATCCCAGCCGTACACCGAGAGGTGCGAGTTCCCGAACGGCATGCTCACGGCGGCGTAGCCGAGCACGCGATCGCCGATCGTGCTCTGCCCGCTCGCGCCGAGGTCGTTGGTCGCAGTCGTCGTGTAGACGAGCGCGCCCCGGAAGTACTTCCCGCTACCGAACGGCCCTTCGATGCCGAAGCGCGCGCGGATCTCGCCGCCAGGGCTCATCTCGTCGCCACCCTGGACGGGAACGTAGCGGGCGGCATAGCGGTAGCTCGCGCCCGTCCCCACGGCCCAGTTCTGGCCCATCTTGACGGCTGATGCAAAACCGGCGGAAACCGCGCCACCCGAGCCGAAGCTCGGTGTCGTGAACCCGAGCAGATGGGTGCCCGTCGCACCGAACAACGGGACGGTCGTGTCGGCCACGGTCTTCGCACCAGTGGGGATCGTGCCGACAAGATTGAATAGCAGTTTCCCGGGAATCAGGCTGTAGCTCGCGCGCAGATCGGTGTCTACGAGTCCCGAGTGTGTGATGCTGGCGCCCCCCCCGCCCGCCCCGCCCGGGGCTTCGCTGACCGAGGCGCGGGCAAAGGCAGTGCCGAGATCGAGGACAAGCCGGCCACCGCCGATGCGCTGCGTGACGCTGATCGGAATCGTCAGCTCGCTGATGCGATTGAATGCTAGTCCGGAGCCGAAAGCGTAGGTCTCGAACGTCACGCCCGTGCGCGCGACTGTCGTCGCTCCCTGAGCGGCCAGCGCTCCCGGAAGCACGAGTAGTCCCAACAACCAGCGCGCGCCCGTCACGGCCGGCGAAAGATGATCCGGAGGATCCCTGACGCCTGGATGATGCTCGAGATGCCCTGGCTCTCCGGCGTGGGATTGCTGGCAACGGTGCTGATGCCTGTCGGCACCAGATCGCCGATTGTCCCGGAGACGTCGAGCGTACCCTGCTGCAGCGCGCCGCCTACGGCGGGCTCGGTGACGACCGAGGGCACGACCTGCCCGGCCGCCTGGACTACGCTCATGACGTCGCCGGCGGACGCTTCCACGACGGGCGCCGCTTCAGCCGCCTGTTGCTGCTGTTGCGCCTGCTGGAACGACGGATCGGCCCGCGCAGCGGCACCGAACCCCGCCGCGGCAGCGCGATAATCTCGGGCGTCGAGCGCCTCGAGCCCATTACTGTAGGCGAGGAAGGCGGCCAGGTTCTTCGGGCCCTGCCGCAGGATACGTTGCCGCTCCGACTCCGTCAGCTGAATGCCCAGCTCCGTCGCCAGACCGAAGACGAGCTGCTTTTCCAGATCCAGGAGCTGCTTGAACGTCCCGTTCGCTTCCGCGCCGGAGCGGACAGTGCCGTCACCGCGAACCACCGCCGCCGACATTCGGACCGGGCCGTTTTGATTAATCGTCGCGACGCCCTGCACCATCCGCTCGGCACGCAACAGCCGACCCACCCGTGCCGCGGTCCGAACATCGGCGCGGCCACTCTGCCCGAGTTTGAGCTCATCGAGCAGCGCGCCGATCTGGACGCGCTCCAGCAGCCGGAGGTTGCGCACGAGCGCCAGATCGGACATCAGCAGCTCAGCGAGCCCGCGCGACAACGGCTGGAGGCTGGAATCGCCGGCGATCGTCAGCGGCAGCACCGCAACGGTCGAGGGCTCGGGCGCGAGAGCGGTCAGTGTCGACTCCCGCGCCAGTGCCAGCTTGGCGGTCTGGGTCGCCTGCGTCCGGAGCGCCATCTCGGCCAGCGCCCGCACGGCGGCGACGCCGCGCGCGCGCGGGTTTTTGTGTGCGAAGTCCGTGTACGTCGCAAACGCGAGGTCGTAACGGCCGGCTTTTTCCTCGCAGCGGCCGATCACCATCGGGCCTAACGCGTTGCCGGGTGCCAGCCCCTCGCCCGAGCGCGCGACGAGGACCGCAGTATCGCATCGTCCGGCCGCCAGGAGGGCGGCGGCGAGGCGGAAGCGGACGTCACTGTTGCCGGGTTGCTGTGCTGCTTGGGCTTTGAGCGCGGGGATTTCAGCAGGCGTGATTGGGGCGAGCCGAGGGCCGGCGCAGGCCACGATCAAGCCGCTCATTCCTGTGAGCAGGTACCTGCGACCAGCCAACGTCGGGGACTCCCACCTGTGAGGGGGTGCTAAGATGCCCGAGGCACAAACCCCCGCAAGGGCGGGGGTGGCGTCGTGTGATTTACCCCCGTGCGACCGAAACGGCTATGACGCCCATCACGAAGCGAGGACAGCCGGACTGCCTTAATAAGGAAGGCGACGGTGTGCGGTGGCCACCACACCGTGGACGGACAGTACCTGGACCGATGCCGCCGGCTCACTCTACGCTTTGCAGCATCTGACGCATCTTGCGCGCCAGGTCCTCGATCTGCTTGAGCCCAGCGAGCGTCTCGGCGTCGTACTTCTCCGACGCGAGGAGCAGCAGCTGAGTCTCGGCGAGAATCGCCGATAGAGGGTTTGAGAGGTCGTGCCGCAGCTTGGACAGCGACTTCTGCTCAGACATCTACAGCAGTGAGCGGTACAGGTCCCGCAGGTGATGATCCCGCAGGTCGCGCACCGATTGCCACAGATCCTGCTCCGTGCCGGCGCAGAAAATCTCCGCGCTGGAGCGCTCTGCTTCCGTCCCTTCCGCCCCAAAGAGGATGCGGCCACGCCAGAAGCCGTCTTCGGTGCGGCGCAGGGAGAGTCGGATGTCTATGGGTTGTCCGTCAAAGCGAATCGGGGGCAGGTCGTGGACGACCGTATCAGTCGCGGCTGGTGTGTATCGAGCAGGTTGGGCAGGCATGCCGATCCTGGTCTGGTTTGAAAGAACATTATAAATGGCTTGGAGTTACGCAATACCATCGAGGCCGTACGTCGTACGTCGTGCGTCGTGCGTGAGGCCTCCTTGCGGGGCGAGGCACCGGGCGTAGAATAACCTGTACACCAAGCTGTATACAGAATTGCGCATTTCCCGGATCGCGATGGGACTCACCTGTTTCGGAACATCACGAGGTAGGCCGTCTGGGTCCTCAGCACTTGGAGGTCGTATGTCGCAGATCCGTTCGTCTCCAGGCTCCCGCGCTATCGGTCTCCTCCTTCTGACGACTGCGACGTGGGCCGCTCCAGCGCGCACCCAGACGCAGACGATCGGCGGCACGATCGTCGACGCCAGAAGCGGACTCCCGATTCCCGACGCATCCATTACCGTCGAGGGATCCAACCCGGTCGCGCGCTCCGGCACGCGCGGCGAGTTCCTGCTGAACAATGTTCCGGGCACCACGGCCCGCTTGCGCATCACCCGTATCGGCTATCAGGTAGCGACCATCGATGCGGGCGTCGGTGATCACACCGTGCGCGTCTCGCTGACGGAACTGGCCGTTAAGCTCGACGCGGTTGTCGTGACCGGTACCGCAGGAGGCGCGCAGACCCGCGCGCTGGGCAACGCCGTCGGTGATGTCGACGTGGCCAAGACGCTCGAGCTCAGCGGGCATCCAGCCAAGCTCCAGGACATGGTCTCCGCCAGCGTCCCCGGCGTACGCATCATGCGCGCAAGTGGCGGCGTCGGGAGCGGCGGCACGACGCGCATTCGCGGGTCCGGGAGTCTGAGCCTGTCCAACGAGCCGCTCATCTACATCGATGGGGTCCGCTCGAACAATCAGGCGGCCGCGTTCAGCCTCGCGTTCAACGGGGCCCAGGAGCAACCGAGCCGCGTCAATGACCTCGTTCCCGAGGAGATCGAATCAATCGAGATCCTCAAAGGCCCGTCCGCCGCGACGATTTACGGCACCGAAGCGTCCAACGGCGTCATCCAGATCTTCACCAAGCGGGGTCGTGCCGGCCGGCCGACCATCCAGCTCCAATCCGATGCCGGCGCCGCCTGGCTCAGCAATCCCGAGGAGCGCTATCCGACGAACTTTTATCTCCGCCGGGGGGGGGACTACCGGAATCCGGCCGACATCAGAGAGTTCAACGTGCAGCGATTCCGGGAGTCCCGTGGCTTCCCCGCCATCTTCCGCACGGGCGCACCGCGGGGCCTCTCCGGCAACATCAGCGGCGGAACCGATCAAATCCGCTATTTCTTCAGCGCCACCTACAATCGCGAAGAAGGGCCGGTCGACTATAACTGGCAGAACAAGTTTGCAGGCCGGGGGAACCTCGGCTATCAGACCACCGACGGAAAGTTCACGGCCGACCTGAGCCTGGGGACCGTGCGCTCGCGCACGCGCGGAGCGTCCGGAACGCAGCCGATCACGACGTCGATTATCTGGGCGTGCGATTTCCCCTGGTGCCAGCCCGGCGGGCTCACCGGAACCGAGGACACGACAACGACGGGTTGGAACTCGGTGGGACACGGTTTTCAATTCTACCGGCCCGAGGACTACACGGGGGTCGACGGCTTCGACAACATCGAGCGCATGACGCTCAGCATGCAGCTCAATTACCAGCCCTTCCCGTGGCTGCGGCACCGCCTCACGGTTGGACCCGACATCACGAACGACAAATCGTCGCAGCTCGTCTTCCGCGATGGGACCGGCTACCTGCCATTCTTCAGCGCGAGCCTCGGTCAGAAGCAAGCGCTGGACTTGCGCAGCACGTTCCTCACCGTCGACTACGGCGCCAACGCCGACTGGACGGTCACCCCCAACCTCGTGGCGTCGACGGCCGTCGGCGTCCAGTACTATTACAAGCAGTTCGATCAGCAGCTCTCGCAAGGGTTCGAGTTTCCGATTCCGGGCCCGGGCGATGTCGGCAGCGGGGCGCGGCGGGAGGCGGCCGAGGCCTTTCAGGAGAACAAGACGCTGGGCGTCTATGGCCAGGAGCAGGTCGCCTGGAAAAACCGCCTGTTTGTCACGGCGGCGTTGCGGGCGGACGGGAACAGCGCCTTCGGCGCCAACTTCGATGCCGCCTATTATCCCAAATTCAGCGCCTCGTGGGTGGTTTCGGAGGAACCGTTCCTCGCCGGTTCGCGACTCTTTTCGCAACTCAAGCTCCGCGGTGCCTGGGGTCGTGCCGGACTGCAGCCGGACGTGTTCTCGGCCATTCAGACCTATCGCGCCGCGGTCGGGTTTGGGGGCCTCGGCGGGGTCACGCCGCAGAACTTCGGCAATGCCAATCTGAAGCCTGAGATCGGCGAGGAGACCGAGCTGGGGTTCGACGCCGGACTGCTCGACCAACGCCTCGGCGTCGAGTTCACCTTCTACAATAAGAACATCAAGGACGCGATTATCTCCGCGCCGCTGAAACCGTCGCGCGGCTTCCCCGGCGTCGAGTTCCTGAACATCGGCAAGACGCGGAATCGCGGCATCGAACTGGCGCTCTCGGGCGTGGCGCTCAACACCCCGCGCTGGGGGCTCGAGCTGCGGGGCACGATCGCGACGAACGACAGCCGGATCGTCAGTCTCGGCGGTGTGCCGCCGACATTTGTCGGCGCCAGCTTCATCCAGCAGTTCAACGTCGACGGCTTTGCCCCGTCGTCCTTCTTCTATAAGAAGATCGTGAGCGCCACGATCGTGCCGGACACGCTGTTTATCGGCGGCGTGCCGACATTCATACTCCCACTAGCCACCAACGCCATGTGTGAAGGCGGAACCGACCTGGGCCGTGGCGACGGGACCACGGTTCCCTGCGCCGGTGCGCCGCGACTCTATCAGGGTCGCCCCACGCCGTCGTGGAACGGGTCGTTCAGCGCCACCCTCAGACTCGGCGCCCGCGTGCGCGTGCTGGCGCTCGCGGACTACGTGGGCGGCCTCCATGCCGTGGTGGGCGACGTTGGTGCGCAACACACGTTCTTCCGCAACTCGCGCTCGTCGATCGCCGGCGATAACCCGATCCTCCAGGCATGGCTGGTGGATCCGGACGGGACCGGCCCCGGGGCGACGGGCTTGTTTGATGCCGGCTTCGCCCGCCTGCGCACGGTGTCGCTTACCTACGACCTGCCGGAGAAGCTGCTCCTGGGCGCGACCCGCGCGTCGATTACGGTGGCGGGCGAGAACCTGATGTTCCTCTGGCGCGCGCAGCAGACGTCGTACGGGGCCAAATGGATCGATCCCGAGCTGCTGCCCAACCGCAGCGATGACGTCACGGGCAACTTCGGCTACACGCAGGAGTCGTGGCCGCAGCTCGCCCGCCTGCGCACAACGCTGCGGTTCACTTTCTAACCCCGACGGAGACGGAGATCCCTATGCGTAGCTCGATCGATCGCGCCGCCCGTTGGATTGCAGTAGCAGTGACGTGCCTCTGCTTCGCGGGCTGCAACACCGACAGGATCCTCAAAGTCGAATTCCCGGGTCAGATCCCCACCGACCAGATCAACGATCCCACGCTCGCGCCGGTCCTCGTCCGGAGTGTGATCGGCGACTTCGAATGTGCGTACTCCAACTACATGTCGGGGTCCTCGGTGCATTCGGACGAGTACGAGACCGCGAATTCGAATGTCCCGCTGGCCAATTGGGGTGAGCGCACCATCACCGCCGACGAGGACGACTACTCGGCAACCACCTGCGACGCCCAGTTCAGCTTCGGCATGAACCTGACGCTGCAGACGGCGCGGTTCCAGGGCGAGGAGGTAACGAAGAAACTCAACGCGTGGACCGATCAACAGGTCCCGGATCGAGCCTTACTCCTCGCGCAGGTGAAGATCTACGGGGCCTATGCGTACCTGCTGATGGGTGAGTCGTTCTGCCAGGTCGCGTTCGACGGGGGGCCGGCGCAGCCGCCCAGCGCGGCGCTGGCGCTCGCTGAAACGCGGTTCTCGGAAGGCTTGACCATCGCCCAGCAGGTCAACGACGCTGATCTGGTGGACCTGGCCCGCGTCGGCACGGCGCGCGTCAAGATGGACCTCAAGAAGTGGAGCGAGGCCGACCAGTTTGCGAATCAGGTGACGCCAGGCTACAGCAAGGACGTCGGCCGTGGCGTGGAAAGCGTCCGCCGCTGGAACAAGCTCTGGTATCTCGCCCAACAGGTGGGCGCCTACACGGTCGCCCCGGCGTACCGGACCATGAACGACCCACGCGTCTTGGTCGTGGACGCCGGCCGCGGCGCCTTCAATGCGGCAATTCGCCTGTGGATCACGACGAAGTACACGAGCCTGGAGAGTCCCATGCGCCTGGCGAGTAGTATCGAAGCCAACCTCATCCGCGCCGAAGCACTGGCGCAGCAGAACCAGGTGCCGGCGGCGATGGCGCTGGTCAACGCGCGTCGTGCCCAGGTAGGACTCGCGGCGGCATCGGCGACAACCCAACAGGAAGCCATTGACACCATCATCGCCGAGCGGCGCAAGGAGCTGAGCTTCGAAGGCGGGCACCGGCTCAACGATCTGCTTCGCTACAACCTCACGTGGAAGACGGGAACAAATCCATTCACGAATCGCACATACGGAAGCACGACGTGTTGGCCCTTCCCGACGCGTGAGAAAAACGGCGTGTAGGCTCCCTTAGCCGCGCAGCTCGGCCGAGGCAACACGAGCGGTCTCCGCCAGCACCGCCGCTCCCACGAAGATGCTCTGCTCCGCCGCGTAGAAGTGGGGCGAGTGCGCCGGGATGGGCACGCCGCCGGCCTCGCGCGCGCCGATCCGGAGGAAACACCCGGTCATCTGCTGCAAGTAGCACGCGAAATCTTCCGCCGCGAGGTTGAGGGAGCCGAGCGGCATGATGGCGTCCGCGCCAAGCACGTGTTCGACTGCACGCTGCGCCCAGCCGGCAGGGTGGGACGGATTGACGAGGGGCGGAGGACCGATGTCGAGCGCCACGTCGGCTATCAGGCCGTGCGCACTCGCAACGCCCTCCGCCACGCGGCGAACCTCGCGCTGCAGCAGCGCCCGCGTATCGGGATCCACGGCGCGCAGTGTCCCCGACAACGTCGCACAGTCGGGAATGACATTGGGCGCTGTGCCCGCGTGGACGGTCCCGACGGTCAGCACAGCGGGGACGCTCGGATTGACGCGCCGCGCGACGACGGTCTGCAGCGCACCGATCAGCGCTCCTGCCCCCACCACGGGATCCGCGCTTTCGTGCGGACGTGCGGCGTGGGCACCGGCTCCGCGCAACGTGATGGTGAACGTGTCGGCGGACGCGGCCAGCGCGCCCGGCTGCGCGACGACCTGCCCCACGGCGAAGCGTCGATCCACGTGCCCACCGAAGATCGCGGCCACACCGGCGAGCGCCCCGGACGCGAGGACAGCCGCGGCACCCTTCCCTGTTTCCTCCGCCGGCTGGAGCACGACGATCACGTCGCCCGCGGCGGGTTCGCGCGCCAGGAGATGCGCGGCGCCGACCGTCCAGGCGGCATGCACGTCGTGCCCGCAGGCATGCATCAGGCCGGCTTGCTGCGATGCGAACGGCAGACCCGTCTCTTCGGTAATGGGGAGGGCGTCGATGTCGCCCCGCACCGCGACGACCGGCACCGACGGTTCGCGGCCGCGGAGTCGCGCCATCACGCCGGTGCCGGCGATGCGCTCCAGCGCGACCGGCCGCAGCTCACTGAGCGCGTCGTACAGGCGCTTCGCGGTCTCGTGCTCACGGAACCCGAGCTCGGGGTGGCGATGAATTTCCTCGCGCAGCGCCGCGAGGCGGCGCTGCACGTCGGGGGGGACAAGGCGATCGGGCTCGAGCACCTAGCGGTTGCGGGCGCGGCCGGAGGGGGGGGGAGCCGGATTGAACAAGAAATAGTCGTGGATCGTCCGAGCAATGTGCGCGATCGCGCGCTCGCGCTCGGGGATCTCTTTGTCCGACGCCTTGACGAACACCACGGTCACCACGTGGCCGGCGTCCCCCGGCAGTGTCACGATCCCCACATCGTTCGTCGTCCCGCCGATCGTTCCGGTCTTGTGTGAGACCGGCGTGTCAGGCGGAAGCAGTCCCTTGATCCGTTCCGCGCCCGTGGTGCTCCGCAGCATGATGTCGAGGAGGAGATCGCTCGTCGCCGGTCGCAGGATCTCTTTGCGCCAGATCCGGGTGAGGAGGCGCGCCATCGTCTCGGGAGTCGCGGTGTCCCGCGGGTCGTCGTTGAAGCGGCGCGCGGCGGCCGCCCGTTCTGAATCCGGCACCTGCTCGAATAGGTCCGAGAACTGTCGGGGCGTGTTCGGCTGGACCAGCGGGATCACCATGATGCCCACCCAGTCGGCGATGAGCTGAGCGGTCGGCCGGTCGACGCGGATCCCATCGAAGCCGAGTGCCCGCATGCGCGCGGTCACCGCCGCCGGGCCGCCAGCCGTCCGCAAGACGATGTCCGTCGCACTGTTGTCGGAGATCAGGAGCATCAGCTCCAGGAGGTTCCGCAGCGACAATATCACCCCCGGGTCGTCGAACAGCTCGGTCAGCGTACCGCTGCCGGGATGGAGGTCGGCGGGTGTCA